>Ga0255781_10003500_pt1:0-2500 | contig 12232 bp, 9 predicted proteins | sample 101ome_21_FD_179979 | JGI IMG/M metagenome (GOLD analysis project Ga0255781, IMG submission 179979) | Coastal salt marsh microbial communities from the Groves Creek Marsh, Skidaway Island, Georgia - 101413BT metaG (version 2) | ecosystem: Environmental > Aquatic > Marine > Intertidal zone...
GAATCATCCTCGCCGTCGACCGCAACCACCACCGCAACCACCGCCGCCACCACCTCCGATTGGATGTTCGAAACGATCGCGGGTCGATGCGCCATGCTCGGCTACGCCGTCGGCGCGTCTCGAGAGGTGACGGAATCGATGACGATGTTGGAACAGTCGACGCGTCACGGCTTCGGCGTCGTCGCGACGTGCGCGCTCGTCGCGTGGGCGTCGACGAAACCGTTCGAGTTTAATCCGCAAGAATACTCGGCGAATCCCATGGAATTAAAGGGGAAGAAAGGGATGAGTGGGTTCGCGGCGATGGAGGAATTAAATTTGAATTGCGACGTCGAGCGCGCGCACGGGAGACTCGCCATGGCGGGGTTCGCGGGGACGGCGCTCGTGGAACTCATTCTCCATCGCGGTGTCTTCGGATGAGGATGTTTTGAGTGCGTGTTTGTGTTATGACGATGCATGAATGACCCGCGTGCGCGTGCGTGCCTTCCATCGTTCGCGCTCTGTTCGTCGCGCGTCCGTCTCTTCGCGCGCGTTGACTCGCTTCACAACGTCCCTCGTCGTTTGCGTCGCTCGCGTCCTTCGTTCGTTCGTTCGTTCGTTCGCGCGCATGACGCGCGCTCAAGCGTCGTCGTCGTCGTCGTCGTCGTTCGATCCATCGCCGCGCGACGGGATGCGCGCGTCGTCTCGCGGCGGCGGTTCGACGGCGAGACGGTTCGCCTCCCGCGTCGACGGACGACACACGTCCCTCGGCCACGCGACGACACAGACGACACAGACGACGCGGGGCGCGTTCGCATCGTCGTCATCATCCTCGTCGTCGTCCGCGCTCGTCGCCGACGCGCGCGGACGACGCGCCGTGAGTCGGTGCGCGGTGCGTCGCGTCGACGCGGGACGCGAAGAGCCAAAAATAATACTCGCGCGTCGTCGCGGTTCGACACAGACGACGACGACGACACGGACGACGACGACAACGACGGAGGCGCACCGAACAACCGACCGTCGCGCGCGCGCGGTATCGTTATTCGAAACCCCCGTCGCGACGACCGCGACGACGACGACGATACGGACGACGGCGACTCGGCGAGACGTCTGTTCGCGTTCTCGTTCGCGCGCGAGAGAGACGCGACGCGCGGACGACGACGACGACGACGTCGATGCGACCAAAATCACACACACACAGACGACGGTCGACCATCGCGCGACGACGGAGACCACCGCGGAGGACGCTTCGCGTCTCCGTCACCGTCACGGTCACCGTCGCCGTCGCGACGCCGCCGCCGCCGCCGCCGCCGCCGCCGCCGCCGCGCGCGCGCGTCCTCCCCCCACCCCCGACGCGACGACCACGGACGCCAAAGCCGCCTTACGCGAGGAACGCGACGCCCTTCGATCGGCGTACGAACTCGTCGTCGCCGAGCGCGACGACGCCCGCGCCATTCGCGAGCGCGCCCGTAACGCCGAGCGCGACGCCGCGCGTCGACTCGAGGCGTCGCGACTCCGCCACGACGCCCGCGCGCGTCATCTCCGACGCGCCATCGACGTCATCGAGCATCTCCGTCGCGGCCGGGCGAGTTCGGGGGATGTGGATGATTTTTTAGCCGCGTGCAGACGCGACTTCGCCGCGTCGGACGATGCGTGAAGGATGCTAACGCGACGCGACGCGGACAAAAATCTGTCGAATTCGAAATCATCCCCAGAGACGATTTCATTCATTCCATCGAATGATTTCATTCGTCAGTCTGCGTCCGCTGAGCCGATCGTCCGCACCGTCCGCGACGAGCACACCGATCGATGACGACGCACACCGCGCGCGCGCACACCGTCGCGCGTCTCGCCGTCGCGCGTCGAACGCGTCACCGTCACCGATCGTCGATTCGTCCCCGGGCACAAATTTCAGAAAAATCACGAGAGATCGCGTCTCGAGGTCTGACGCTGGACGCGTACGACGACGAGGACGTTAAAAATGCGCTGGAAAAACTTCGCGCGGACGATGCGAGCGATCAGAACGCGCTCGTGGACGCCCCGGATTGGCTCGTGACGTGGTTTCTTCGCGATCGGAAACTCGACGCGGATAAGGCGCGCGCGAAGGCGACGGCGTACCTGACGTGGCGGGCGAACGAAGGATTCGATGATTTATACGTTCCAGAGGTGGATGAGGAGGCGGCGACGGGGAAGGCGGTGTTGTTGACGGAGCGAGACGCGTGTGGACGGAGCGTGGTGTACGTGACGCTGACGAAACACGAGGTGGAGACGCGGGATTTGTCGAGGACGTGTCGACTGTGCGTGCGATTGGTGGACGAGGCGTTGGAACGGTCGAGAGCGGAGGGTGAGGGGGCGCCGGAGACGTTGATGTGCGTGTTTGATCTTCGTGGGTTCACGATGAAGAACGCGGACATTGAGTTTGTCAAGTTTTTCATCAAGTGCATCTTTGATTATTTTCCAAAACGCGTGTCGCAGGTGCTCATCGTCGACGCGCCGTGGGTGTTTAAACCGGTGTGGGCGGTGA
>Ga0255781_10003500_pt1:5000-12232 | contig 12232 bp, 9 predicted proteins | sample 101ome_21_FD_179979 | JGI IMG/M metagenome (GOLD analysis project Ga0255781, IMG submission 179979) | Coastal salt marsh microbial communities from the Groves Creek Marsh, Skidaway Island, Georgia - 101413BT metaG (version 2) | ecosystem: Environmental > Aquatic > Marine > Intertidal...
TCGACGCCGGCGTCGTCGTTTTCCGCGCGACGCGCGCACGCGACGAATCGTGATGGAAAATTCAATCTCGTCAGTCATCAGAATCCTCGACGGGGACGCGTCGGTACGGCGACGCGCGCGGCGAGTGGATCGTCGAAAACGAGTGGGAAGACCGCGTACGTGTGTGAAGAGTGCGGTCACGACGCGAGACAGTGGTACGGACAGTGTCCGGGATGTAAGACGTGGGATTCGATGAAGATTGTGCGCGGGGCGAGCGAACCGAGCGGCGGGACGTCGGCGTCGGCGAAATCTGGTGGAGGCGCGGGCGCGCGGGCGGTGGCGCGAATGGTAGAGACGACGACGATGGAAACCGATGGAACGTCGATCGGGATCGGTGGACGCGCGCGTCGGGGCGGTGGAAGAGCGAAATCCGGGTGGGTGGCGGAGACGAACGCGCCGCGCGCGCTCGTCGACGTTTTAAAACCAAAGACGAACGCGAACGGTGAGACGCGAGGGGCGATGCCGAGGATGCGATTGCGCGAAGATTTGGGACGGGAGATCGAGCGCGTGTTGGGTGGGGGCGTCGTGCCGGGCGGGATGACCCTGGTCGGAGGGGATCCGGGGGTGGGGAAGTCGACGATTTTATTACAACTCGCCGGTTTGTTGGCGCGGGGCGGCAAAGACGCGGAAGAAGAAGACGGCGTGGGCGGTCTCACGGGAGGCGTTCTGTACGCGTCGGGCGAGGAATCCGTCGAACAAGTCGCGGGACGCGCTGAACGCATGGGTGTGAACGCGGATGGAATTTATTTGTACAGCGCGACGCGTTTGGAAAACATTCTCGACGCGGTGGCGAAATTAAAACCGTCGGCGCTCGTGGTGGATTCCATTCAGACGGTGTTCCTGGAGGACGCGACGGGAAGTCCCGGAAGCGTGAGTCAGGTTCGAGAGTGCGCCACCGCACTGTTACACGCGGCGAAGACGACGGGAATGCCCGTGTTCATCGTCGGTCACGTCACGAAATCCGGAGACATCGCGGGTCCTCGCGTGTTGGAACACATCGTCGACGTCGTCTTGTATCTCGAAGGCGACGCCGATCGCGCCGTGCGCATTCTGCGCGGACACAAGAATCGGTACGGGTCCACGGATGAGGTGGGGGTGTTTCAGATGAGCGACGACGGTTTGACGCCCGTGGCGTCGCCGTCGGCGTTGTTTCTCGGCGAACGCGTGTTGAGTCCCGACGTCTCCGCCGCGCCGACCGTCACCGTGCAGGGATCTCGGCCGTTCATGTTGGAGGTACAAGCGCTGACGAACGAACGCGCTGAATCGGGAGAAGGCGGGATGACGGCGCCGCCCATTCGAACCGCCGTCGGTTTGCGCTTTGAACGCATGCAATTGTTGCTCGCCGTCTTGGCCAAGTTTGTCCTCGGTCGTCGCGTGCAAAAGCACGACGTCTTCATCAACATCGTCGGGGGCATGAAACTCGACGACCCGTCCACCGACGTCGCCATCGCGTTGGCCATCGCGAGCAGTTTCGTCGAGAAGCCCCTGCCGCCGGACATGTGCTTCTTCGGAGAGGTCGGTCTGGGAGGAGAGCTTCGACCCGTCATGCAGGCGGAGCGACGCATCGCCGAGGCGGCGACGATGGGATTTAAGCGCGTACTCTTACCCGAGGCGGGAAGTTCGCCGGAGATGGGGAAAAAAACGGGCATCGAACTCGTGCGGTGCAACACGCTGGCCGAGGCGTTGGAGGCGGCGCTCGACGTCAAGCCGTCTCGCTCGGCGATGAAGACGCAACCCAACGGTTCGTGGCCGAGCAAGTTTCCGAAACAAAAAAAGTTTGGTTAATGTCTCGTAGTCGTGTAGTTGAATCAAATCTGTCTGTGTGTCATTTCATTTCATCGATGAACGCGCGTCGCATCTAAGCGCCTCGTCGAGAGCTACTACGGGTCGAGCGCCGCGTCCCGGCAGTCGGCGCGTCTTTTTTCGGGGGCGAGAGATAATCATCAAGCTTTTTCAGCGCATGATTCGTCTTGGACGTCGCCTCGGTTTTCTTTGGTCGTCCGCGCGCTCTCGGCGCGGGCTTGGGAGTGTTCGGATCCTCCTCAACCTTGGCTTTTTTCGGGCGTCCTCGTCCGCGCTTGGCCGGCTCTTCTCCCGCCTCCGTCTCGGGTTCGGGTTCGGGCTCCTTTCTCGGGCGACCTCTCTTGCGCGTCGGCGGTTGCGAGTCCTCCGGCTCGGGTTCCGGTTCTTTCTTCGTGCTCTTCTGCGTCCGCGTCGACCTCTTTGACGCCTTTGCCTTCGTCGTCTTCGTCGTCGTCTCCGTCGCCTCCGCCTCCGTCGTCGGCGTCGGCGCCGCCTCTGGCTCGGGTTCGGACGTCTTCTTCTTAGAAATAGCGGCCGTTTTCCTCTTCTTCGCCTCCGCCGCCGCCGTCGCCGCCTTGAACGGCGTCGGTTCCGCCGCGCCCACCATGGTTTTCAACGCGCCGAGAATGGATTTCGCCGGCGTCGGCGCCTTGTCCTCCGCATTGTCCTTTTCCTTGGAGGACGACTTGGGCGTCTTTGGCGGTGTCTCGGTCGACGCGATCGCGCGTTGTGGCGACTCCTTGTATCCGACGACGGATTGCAACGCGTTGAACACGCCCACGCCCGCCGCCGTCTTGGCCGCCGATGCCGTCGCCTTGGCGGCCGACGCTGACGCCTCCAACTTGGACGCCGACGCCTTGGCGGCGGATTGCGCCTTCTCGACGACGGAGGCGAAGAGATGTTTCGACCGCTCGCTCACCGGCGTCTTCACGGGAGTCTTCGCGGGCGTCTTCGACGACGACGCCGGTGGTGTCTTCTTGGGCGTCGGCGAATCGTCGTCTCGAAGACGCGCCAAACCGGGCGTGAAGACGTAGCGACGCACGATGTCCGGAAATCTGGACGCTAAGCGTTTGGGCGTCGGCGCCACCGCCAGCTCTTTCCCCGACGAACGAGTCGGCGTGCGCGCGGATTTCGCGACGCGCGCCGTCTCCGCGGCTTCGCGCTTGGCGAGCGCGCCGTCGCGCGCGTCGAGCGTCGCTTCGCGTTTCGACAGACCCTTCTCTCGAGCGTCGCACGCGGATTCACGAGATTTTAACGCAGCGAGCGCCTCCTTGATCTCAGTCTCCCTCTCGCTCGCGCGCTTTTCTCTCATTTCGACAGCGGCTTCGCGCTTGGCGACCGCCGTCTCGCGAGGCGCCAACGCGCCGCTCGCTCTCAATTCGCTCGCCACCGCCGCCAATTTCTCCTCCTTTGCCTGTAACTGATCCTCCAAACGCTCAATCTTCCCGTCGCGCGCCGCGAGCGCCTTTTCCAACCCGCTCTTTTCTTTTTCCAGCGCGATGGCTTTGCTCTCGTATCTGGTGACGCTCGATTTTTCAAATTGTAAATCCGCCTTTAATCGCTTCGTAGTCGCCTCGCTCGCCTCGAGGCGCTCGCGCGTCTGCGCCGCCTCGCCCTCGAGCCAATCCACCTTATTCCCGTTCGCCTTGGCCAACAGCGCCTCCTTGGCGAGCTCGCGATTTTTCGTCGTCAGCGTCTCCACCTCGCGCTCCAACTCTTCGCCGCGACGTCGCAACGCGCCGATGGCGCGCGCATCAGCGCTCTCCCGTTCACGCGACCCGCTCTCCCCACTCGCGCGCGCCTCTCGCTCGCGCGCCAACGTCGCTCGAACGCTCGCCAATTCTTCTCGCAACTCTCGCGTCGTCGTCTCGAACGCGCGCTTCTCCGCGCGATAGGTTCCGTCGGCGACGTCCACCATGCGCAACACGCGCTCCTCTCGCGCCAATAACGACGCTCGCTCGTCCAATAACGCGCGAGCATCTTTCCTCGCTTCATCCAACTGCGAATCGCGCGCACACATCGTCACACATCACCGTCAGTCGGTCATCCTTCGCCCGAAACTCGTCGCTCGGCGTCGAAATTCAAGCCAAACCCCTCGCGCGTCTCTCTCGTCCTCATCCCTCTCTCGCGCGTCCCACCGATCGCGACGCGTCGGAGACGACGCGCGAGCGAACGAGAGACGACCCATGGTCGCGTTCGTCCGCGCGAACGCGCGCCGTCTCTCGCGCGCGCGTCGTCCACGCGCCGCGCATTTGAATTATTGGTGACACTCGGTCGCACCTGTTCGCGCAGTCTCGTCGCCTCGTCGCGTTCGCTCGTCGTTCGAAGACACTCGGACGCGAGCGCACCGTCGGTGCGGTATCGTCGCCACACGTCCGTCGCGTCGGGCGTGCCATCGCATTCGCGCATCGTCGTCGTCATCGACCGAACGCGCGTCGGATCGTGACGACGGCGGGCGGGGAACAGACACAACTGTGTGGGGGGGAGGACTGTTTGGCGAGTCATGATTGGTGAAATTGGACAGGTGAATCCTACAAACTACCTCTCGCTTAACCTCTACCTCTACCTCTACCTCTACGCCGACGCCGACGCCGACGGTGATCGATCACGTCGCGCGCGCGCTTTTTTCTCTTCTCGCGCGCGTGCCGTGGACGACGTCCATCACCTCGAATGGAAAGGCGAAATTGACGGCGAAGAGACTGTGGTGGGCGTCGTGAAACGCCGTCGCGTACGCGCCTCGCGCGCACTCGATGCGAACGCCCGAGTGGTCGAAGACGCCGCACGCGCCCATGACGCACATGTAGGCGAGAAAAGAGAGGACGGAGGCGTCGATGAGAAAGGCGGGGGAGTATAAGATGACGTAATAGCCGAACGCCTCGACGGGGTGTATGCATAAATCGCACCACACGCTCGGAGACTTGTAGTGATGATGAATCTTGTGCAACGCGCGATAGAAGACGCGATGGTGCATCAAACGATGCCAATAATACTCGACCACGCTCTGCCACGCCGTCATTTTGAAGAACCCGATGAGGACGTCGACGAGCGCCGCGACGACTGGAAAACGTCCCGACGCGTCGAGCGGGCGAAGCGACGATTTCCCGCGCCACGCGCACTCGGCGACGAAAGCGGCGCACAAGGACGACACCAAGAGATTAAGACTGGCGTACGCGCGATGACGCGGGTGCATCTCGCGTCCGTCATCGCGTTCGGGCGTCGCGCCTCTAATCAACTGCCAGAGAGGAAATCCCCACGGGTCGCGCCTTCGCACGCGCACCGTTCCACACGGTGGCGCGCGCGGTTGAATCTTACGCGCGAACGACGTCGACGCGCGATGCGAGCGCGCACGTCGACGCGCGTCGTCGCCGTCGGCGTCCCCGCGTCCCACGTTTTTACCATCATCATCATCTTTTTCATCCTCCTCGTCGTCGTCGACGACGTAATACGCGCGTTCGAGCGCGGTGGATAACGCGACGTACCCGACGTATTGCGTCGCGAACGCCGCGCGCGCGACGACCGAGACCGTCATCGCGGCGACGACGAGGAATGAATGAATGAATGAATGTTTGAGTCGAAGACTGAAGACGCGGAACGCGACGACCCGGCGAAGAAAGATATCGACGAAAGACGTCTCTGAACGATGATGAAAAAATCTAGAAAAAATCAAGCGATTCGCACACATCGTCAACTACAATTTGTACCACCGTTACCTCTCCACACCGACGTCGCGCGTCGCGTGTGGACGTATCATCTATCGTTAAAAATCTTTCGGCGCGCGTTTGGGATCCAAGACGCCGCGCTCGCGTAAATTATCAAACATTTCCAACGCGTTCAGGATGGCTTCGTCCATGTTGAAGTACTTGTAACTCGCCAATCGACCGACGAATGCGACGTTTTCCTCTTTCGCCGCGAGCTCGGCGTATTTCTCGTACAAGGCGCGATTGGCGGGATTGGGCACGGGGTAATACGGTTCGCCCGTCGCCGACGAGTACTCTCTCGCGATGATTGTTCCCGGTTTTTCGTGCCGTCCCTCGGGTTGATTCGGTAAGTGCTTGTACTCGACGATTCTCGTGTACGGGACGTCCGGTCCGGGGTAATTCACCACCATGGCTTCTTGATAATATCCCTCGTCGGCGTCTTCGACGTACTCCTCCTCGAAGACGACGGATCTGTATTCCAATTTCGGCATCCCCATCGCGGCGTAATACGAATCAATCTGTCCCGTGTACACCAAAATCTCGTGTCGCGGAACTTTCCCACTCTTCTTCATCTCGAAATAATCGCACTCCAATCGCACGGTGACGTTGGGATCGTTCGCGAGCATGTTTTCAAAAATTCTCGTGTACCCGCGTCTCGGCAGCGCCTGCCACGCGTCGCTAAAATACCGATCATCGTTCGTCGTTCGACACGGCAGACGCGTCAACACGCTCGCGTCCAACTCTTCCGGATACTTATCCCACTGTTTCTTCGTGTAATGTTTAAATATAGCCTCGTACAATCGAGGTCCGACGCGCGCGAGCGCCGCCTCCTCCCCGTTCGCCGGCGCCCCGCCGCTCGCCGGCTGTATCCTCTCCGCATCGTACCACGCCTCCATCTCCGCGTCGTTCGTCACGTCGGCGTCTTCAAACAACGCGTTCACCGTCTCGCGCGTCGGCGGTATCGGCACCAACCGCATCTCGCCGTCGCTCGCCCGCGCGCGTCCCCGCACGCGGTGTTCGTACGGCGTCCACTCGCTAAATTTCTTCACGTACTCCCACACGCGCTGATGTTTCGTGTGAAACAAGTGCGCGCCGTATTTCGAACATCGAATATCACTCTTCTCGTCCACGTAATCGTAACAGTTCCCCCCCACGTGATCGCGACGTTCGAGTATCAACACTTTCATCCCGAGCGCGCGCGAACACCGCTCCGCGATCGCGGCGCCGCTCAACCCACACCCCACGACGACGACGTCGTACGCGTCCGAGAGGTTCGAACACCCTTTTTCCCACATCACCGGCGGCGCGTCCACGCGCGCGGGCGACGCCGCACGCGCGTCGTCGTCCGCGCGCCATGATTCGTACACGTCGTCCCGACCGACCACGACATCTTCGCACCGATTGAGGGCGTCCCAGGGGGGTTCCGCGCGTCCGACGCCCGTTGAAGACGCGAAGGGACCTCGAGGCATGGCTCGCGGTCGTCCAACCTCTCGCGACGACGACGACGACGCGACGTCGAGAAGTGACGATTCATTCGTCATTCGCCCCACTCGACGACTTTCATCGTCATCATGTTTCGCGTCACCGTGGACGACCACGTCGGGCCGTCGTCGTCCGCGTCGTCGTCCACGCCGACGCACGAAAAATCGTATCACTACTCCGTCGTCACCGTGACGGATGTTCCGTCGTACA
>Ga0255781_10003506_pt1 | contig 12222 bp, 6 predicted proteins | sample 101ome_21_FD_179979 | JGI IMG/M metagenome (GOLD analysis project Ga0255781, IMG submission 179979) | Coastal salt marsh microbial communities from the Groves Creek Marsh, Skidaway Island, Georgia - 101413BT metaG (version 2) | ecosystem: Environmental > Aquatic > Marine > Intertidal zone > Salt...
TTGCCAGTAAGTGCTTTGGTGGATGTTCAAGTATATGAACTACTGAAAAACGATGCGTATTATATCAAGACTGAAACGTATAGTCAAGCGGAAGTTAACACGCAAATTAGTAATGCGTTGACGATTTATGATGACCAGACGGCTAGTGATGCTCGCTACGTAAATATTACTGGCGACACAATGACTGGTAATTTAGATATAACGGGCACTGTGACGGCTGATGGTTTGACTGTTGATGGGGATGCAACCTTACAAACCTCAGGTGGAACTATACTTACGCTTGGCTCTACTGATACAGGTGTTATAGCTGGAGATGTATATGGCTCAATTCATTTTGATACGGCTGATACATCTAATGCAGGGACGGCGGGTAGAATAGAAGTTACTGCAAGCGGGTCTTCCGCTCATGGGATAATGGACTTTTACACCACTTTTTCAGGCACCCAGTACAATCGTTTAAAAATAAATTACGACGGAGACATCAGCTTCTACGAAGACACTGGCACGACTGCGAAGTTAATCTGGGATGCGTCTGCGGAAACACTAGCACTTGGTCTTTCAACCGCAAACGCAAGACTAGAAGTAGGTGCTTTTGCTACTACAAACTCAGACATAGCCTACTTCTCTAATAGCAACGGCGCTCAAAAGGGAATTATTAGGCTAGACGCCCAAGGTGATGGCGAGTTTGTACTGCTTGATGCAGGAAACAACGAAGATGTTGTGATAACTGCTGGCGGCGATAGCTACTTTAATGGCGGCAACGTCGGGATTGGCACGTCAGACCCAGATGCACTTCTTCATCTTCGTAAAATTGGTAATTCTTACCCAACATTGCGGTTTGAACGTGACGACACCGAGATCATTGCTGGAAATAATATTGGGCGTATTGAGTTTGAGCAGCAAGATACAGACGCTCCGGGTGTATCCGCAAGAATTGAAGCCGTATCAGAAGGCACTGCTGGGGCTGTTGCAATAGCGTTTGAAACAGGTACACCCACATCAATCACAGAACGCATGCGTATCGACTCCAGCGGCAACACAACTTTTAAAGCTAACAACTCAGCCGTTGGACCAGTCGTAACACTAGAGAACACAGCAACAGCAGTAAATGGACAAGCGTGGGGAAGTATCCACTTTGACTCTAATGATTTGTCAACAAGCGCAAGTGGTACAAGAGCTTCTATTGTAGGTACGTCTACGAGCTTCAATGGCGACGGTAATTTAGATTTTTATACCGCACCAGCCAACGGAACTAATACTTTTGCCATGCGTATCGACTCCAGTGGGAATGTCCTTATCAAAACCTCAAGTCATACGCCGACACAAACAGAATTAGTAGTTGCCTCTGAATACAGCGCATCTGGCACTACAGATGGAGGTATTACGTTATCCGCAAGATCAGGTGGAAATTGGTATAACTCTGGTATTTTTGCAAATGGTTCTGCGCTTACGTTTACAACTGGCGATACTGGCTTAAATGGTGCTTTGGTTGCCAGCGAGAAGATGCGTATCGACTCCAGCGGTAACTTAACTTTAAGCACAAGTAAAAATGACAAGAACATTTTACTGATACAAAATGATGACACTACAACAACGGATTATAACACCCAGTCTTATTTAAAACTTTCTGTTGGTGGAGATATAGTTGGTGGATTAAAAACAACACAAAAGAATTTGACTGGTTTGTCAACTAAAGCATTGTATTTAACAACGGAAGGGAACTATCCCATAGCTTTTGGACTTAACGCTTCGCCTACACCTTCAATGGTTTTAGATACTAGCGGCAACTTTCTGGTGGGGAATCCGACCCCTGCTGAAAGATTCGTTGTTAATGGTCAAGGAGCTTTTGGTTCAGAAGACGCCTCTGGAAACGGAATTTATCTCTATGTTTCTGGTGCATTAGCCGACAACTCATATATGTCCAGAAGCTCTGCTGGAACAGGCACTACAACATGGTATATAGGAAACCAGAGCATAACTACATCTTCTGATGTAAGACTGAAAGACAATATAGTTGATTCTGAAAGAAATGCAGTAGAGATAATTAATAATTTACGAGTAGTTGACCATACTTGGAACGATCCGTCAGACCAAAGCGTTAATAATAAAAATAGTCGTGGAGTGTGGACAGGCTTAATAGCACAAGAGGCAGTTGAGCATATCCCGTGGCTAGTTAATCGTCCCTTAGAAGATGTCGATGAAAATGGCAATAAAAATTATTGGCATATGGATTATGGATATTCTGTTCCTTTGTTAATCAAAGCCATCCAAGAACAACAAGAACAAATTGAACAATTAAAAGCAGAAGTCGCAGCACTAAAAGGAGCTAACTAACAATGGCACTTACAGAAGTACCTATAGAACTATCGTCAACTCCAGGCATTGTAGATAACTCTACTGCTACTGCGATTACTATTGATGCATCGCAGAATGTTACGTTATCTGCTAATCTTACTGTTACGGGTGATTTAATAACATTTGGTGACGCAAACACCGACAGTATCAACTTTGTTGCTGACATTGCTTCTAATCTTACGCCTGATGCAACGAATACCTATGACTTAGGTACAACTCTAAAGAAGTGGCGTGACGCATACATTTCGGGTACTGCAGATATCGCAACATTAACTTCTGCTAGTTCTACGATAGGTACACTAACAATATCAGGTACTGCGACAATTCCATACGACAACTTAACGTCGGGATTGACCGCTGTTAATGTTCAGTCAGCGCTTGATGAACTTGCAGTATTAACGGGTGGTGGTAACGTAGGCTCACAAGCAAACTTTAACATTTACGAGTTTACTGCAACTAACCTACAGACAACGTTTGACTTAAACGCAACATATACTAAAACATACATTCCAGGCTACATTCAAGTATACCTTAATGGTTTGATGTTATCAGAAACTGACTATGTTGCATCTAATGGTAATACCGTAGTTCTAAACTCTGGTGCTGACGCTGACGATATTCTTGCGATTGTCGTATTAGATAGTTTTAACACTGCAACGCAATTAAGAGTATTGTCTATTGACGCATCTGCAAGTGATGATGCGATAGCAGTTGATGCAACCGACAACGTTACATTACTGGGCGAATTAAGAGGTCCAGCAACGTTTGTTATTGACCCTGCAGCGATTGGTGATAATACAGGTACTGTTCAGATTAAGGGTAACCTGCAAGTTGACGGTACACAGACAACGATTAACTCCGCGACACTTGACGTAACTGACCTTAATATTACAGTTGCGAGTGGTGCGATTGATGCTGCATCAGCGAATGGTGCAGGTATTACAGTTGATGGTGCTGCTGCGAACATTACTTATACAAGTGCTACCGACAGTTGGGATTTTAATAAGGATGTTGATGTTACGGGTACAGTAACTGCTGATGGTTTGGCAATCACGGCAGCTACTCCTTCTATTCAAATGACGGACAGCGACAATAGTGCTGATGCTTTTATTCAGGCTACTGACGGTAACATTCGTTTTTTTGCTGATGACAATAACGAAGCAGCCAACAGTATTATTACTTTTAATATTGATGGTGGAGAAAAGATAAGGGTTACTGATGCAGGCAACGTCGGGATTGGCGAGATAAACCCTTCTACATACGGAAAGCTAGTGGTCGCAGGAACTACGCCATTTGCTGTCGTTCGTTCGACAGATACTACAACCGCTGGATTTTCAATGCTTGTAAACAGTGGTTCAAACGGTGTTGGATCAATCGCAACAGACGATGGCGGTCACATGACGTTTGACACTGGTTCTATTGGTGCAGGTCAAGCTGAACGCATGCGTATCGATGCCACAGGCCAAGTTGGCATCGGTGGCACTCCATCAACACTACTTCACATTATTGAAACTGACAATGGTGCGCCTGACGCAGTTGTTAGAATTGAATCTGATGATACTGCTAATAGTAAATCATTACTTCAGTATGTTGGTAGAAACAACACTAACGTTGCTACATACGCAACAATTCATACTGACGCAGTTGCTGCTGGAGAAAACGCACCAATCGTATTCTCTCAAGGTGCAAGTGAAGCAAATGAGAGAATGAGGATTGATGAAAGTGGTAACGTTAGTATCAACACTAATACATTGTTTGTTGATGCCGCGAATAACCGCGTCGGTATAGGAAAAGTCCCAACACAAATGCTTGATGTTAATGCCTCAGCCCAAATAGGCGACACGCTCTATGTCACTTCTAATGGCGGGGCTAATCTAACCCAAGGCCACATCATGATCTCTAGCTCGACGCTAGATAGCCCGGAGGCTAGGGGTCAGGGTGTTTTCATGTTCAACGAAGGACATGATCGGACTTGGTATTCTGGCACCGGATATAACGCAGGCGGAGATTTTCATATTGGTTTTGCGGACGATACCGCTGCAACCAATGAAGGCGCTCGCGTCACTAATGCAGTTTTCAACTTGTACAACGACGCCAACGGCGCAGTTTTTAATGAAAATGGGGCGGATCGAGACTTCCGCGTTGAGTCTGACAACAACACTCATGCGTTGTTTGTTGATGCTGGGAACAGCCGGATTGGTATTAACAAAAGCGATCCTTTTGCTTCGTTAGAAGTAGGAGGGCTTGCGGCCGCACAATTTTTTACGGGCAATGGTGGTCAGCCCGATGCCTATTCGCTTGGCCGATTTACTACATGGTCCTACCCGAATTCTGCTTCTAGCGGAACTGTGTGGAGAAAAGTCGGCACAATGACATTTCCTGATGCTGACTATTCATCTATGTCACTTCTGGTAGAAACAATTTACCCAAATACAAACTTTGGTCAGTCTGGCGCAGCAGCGGTTCGATGGGTAAACACAGTTTCAGTCACACGAAAAAGTAATATTTTAGTTGACAATGGGCAAATAAGAGGCCCTGAAAACGATAAGATACAGTTACATAGAAACTCAATAGGTGAGTGGGAGTTACAAGCAGCCACGCAAGTTGATAACCAAGCGTTACTTCTTAAAATAACTCTACTTAGTAGCGGTGGTGGCTCATATATTACAATGCAGGAGGGCATTGTTACTGGTTCCACAGGGGGTACAACAATATCCTGTGATGGGACTCTTAACATTCCTGAATATTCTAGCAACCTTATTACCTATGGCGCGGGCACCTTTAATGAGGGTGGTGGGGATAACGACTTCCGCGTTGAGTCTACCGCTAACCCTAGCATGTTGGTGGTGGACGCAGGAACTAATTCAGTAAACATAGCTGGGCCTACTCCCGTTTCAGGAATAGTCTTACATACCTTTGGCATCGAACGAAACTATGCCACTAACGCAGAATATTCAGACGCTCCGACCTTAGGCCAGAGCATTTTACTAAGCCTCACCGATCCAGGTGCCACTACTACTTCCATTTGGGGCTCTACCGCATGGAACTGGGTCACAGCAGAAGTAACTGTTTATATTGCAACGAGTGCAGCGGCCTATAAAAGGACGTATAGCGGAATTATTTATAGAAACACCATTGAAGTTGCGAATGTTGTAAATGAAAGTTCTGCTTTTGAACTTACTACAGGAACGCCCGCTGCCGGAAAGTTTGGTATAGGCTTCCGCGAAAACATTTCTGGAGTGGGCCCAACTTGGCTCGGCAACAATGTGTCAACTGATTTTGTGATCTATAACAACACCGGACAAAGTTTGACGACTGTTGTAGTTACTATAAAAGTAATTGGTAATAGTTAAAATGACAACTAACTACACTTTAGCTCAGAACCAACTAACATAAATACTGACATCACAATAGGAACTTAACGAATGTCAATTTCAAGAGATTTATCAAAATTTATCGCACCAAGTGGGCAACTAGAGTATGATAACACAACTTCTGGGTTATCTGCAACTACGATTAAGTCTGCTATTGATGAATTAAACACCTTGTTGGGTGGAGGTAATGTTGGCTCACAGGCAACGTTTAATGTCTATGAGTTTACTGCAACTGCCTCACAAACTACATTTAGTTTAAGTTCTAATCACGGGCAGGGTAGTGATATCACTGCAGGTAATTTTGTTGATGGTACAACATACATTATCACTTCTGTAGGTACAACAGATTTCGTAACACTATACGGTGCGTCATCAAACACGGTTGGTGTAACATTCACAGCAAACACTAATCCAGGCACTGGTACTGGTACTGCAAAAGTTGTTGCTGATTATATTCCAGGCTTCATCAAAGTATATCTCAACGGTGTGTTATTGTCAGAGACGGATTATGTAGCGTCTGATGGTGACAACGTTGTGTTAGATGTTGGTGCTGACGTTGGTGCATTATTGTCAGTAGTTGTGCTGGATAGTTTTAATACTGCGACACAGTTAAGAGTGTTAGGTATTGATGCAGGCGCACCTGATAATTCTGTTACTGTTGATGCTAGTGGTAACTTGGATGTTGCGGGGACAGTGACTGCTGATGGTTTGACTGTTGAAACAAACACAACATCGGCAGTAACAATCAGTGAAGACACAGGTTCAGGAGTGGCTGAACTACGTTTTATAGCTACTGAAGCCTTCCCTAAAACTAAGATCGTTACAGACGTTTCAGCAGCTTCTTTAACGCTAGAGACTCTTGGTAGCGACAGATTAAAAATAGCAAACAACGGCGACATCAGCTTCTACGAAGCCACGGGTACGACTGCGAAGCTCTTCTGGGATGCTTCAGCCGAGTCGCTGGGTATTGGAACATTGACCCCCGCCGAACTTCTTCATATTGAAAGTGGGACTAATGGCGAACAGGTTGACATACGTTTTAGAGGTTTAACAACATCGGCAGGAGCGGGTCGTTCAGCCAACATCGGTTTTGACCCTGACCCAAATGACACTGGAACTGCTAGTGAAGCTCAGTTGTATTTATCAGCAGATACAACAAACAAAACTCTTGTTGCTACAGCAGCAGGCGACGTGGGGATTGGCACTAGCACTCCAACTTTTAGTACTGGTTCAGGCTTAGAAATACAAAGATTATCTGCAACAGCAACTTTGCGTTTAGAGTACACAGGTGCTAACGGCTATGAAATAAGTGCAGAGCAAACGCAGGTTACATACAACAGTCTTTCTTCATTGCCTCATGTATTTGAGATAGCTAGTTCTCCTAAGATGACGCTAGATGCAAGTGGCAACTTGCTGGTGGGGCGAAGCGCTGCTTCAGATACTCGTTTGCATGTTGAAGAAGTTGCAGATAAAAGCGAATCAGCCGCACATTTTCAAATTACAGGAAGCGGGTATAGCGCATTCCATTGGTTAGATGCTAATGGTTATTACATTGGACAAAATTCTGCAACTAGATCTTTAAGACTGTACTCATCTGCCGAAACCGCAGGCGCACAACTAAGCGCAGGCGCAACTTCATTTACGACATTTTCTGACGAAAGACTAAAAGAAAATGTGGAGCCTGTTGAAAACGCACTGCAATCTTTGTCTGGATTAAGGACAGTTAAATACCATCTAAAAGATGTAGATAGCCCTGAAGATAAGAAAAAAATAGGTGTTATTGCTCAAGACCTTGTTGGTGTGATTGATGAAGTAATTGATCCTACATTTAGGACAGGAGATGATATTGAGTACATGGGAATTCGTTATACAGAGCTTGTGCCTGTTCTAATTAAAGCCATCCAAGAACAACAAGACCTAATTGAGTCACTAACCGCACGAATCGCAGCATTAGAATCAAATTAACTTTTATTGCCTCTATCGGACGATAGGGGTGGACACTAAGAAAGGAGAAAAACTATGGCATTAGAAAAAAGAGTAGTAGAAGATAAGATTGAGATTGTTGGTGATTACAAGCACATTCAAGTGCGTACCGCTACACAAATCGTTGAAGACGGTACAGTAATCTCAAGCAGTTTCCATCGTCACGTATTGTCACCTAGCGATGATGTCAGCGGTCAATCTGCTGAAGTACAAGCAATCGCTACTGCAGTATGGACACAAGAAGTAAAAGACGCTTGGGCTGCGCATCAAGCATCAGAGTAAAACTAAATAGTGGGATAGATTAATCTCAAGGAAAAACAATGAGCAACACCAAAGACCTATCTTTATTTGGAAGCGAATTAACAGTTGGGGCTAATGATATAACATTAGGAAAAAATGTTATAACACCAGAGTTCAACATTAATGCGTTTGCTAAAGATATTACAGCGACAGCAGTAGATGTTTTTGTCTATGACACAAACAAGGATTCTGATGGTGGTGCTTGGCGTCATCGTACTCAACACACCAGTTGGTACAACGAGACGTTAAATACTGCAACGAGGGGTTCTCGTAAAGAGTTCCCTTCGGTTGCTGTTATTGTCGGTGACATATCAGCAGATACTGTTACGATTTACGATGGTGATGACCCTGATATGCCTATGTGGATGGTGTTTGAGGGTTACGACCTTCACCCAGGAACGTATACAGCGATAGTAGGTAGTGGTCCAACGCAATGGACTATATCTATGCTGAATGGCGTTTTGTGCGTGGGCAACTCTGGTGGTGGTAATGGAGAACTTTGTACTGTCAATTTTATTTCTGATAATGGATGGGTTATTGACGCAGCCGTTAATCAAACATATTCACAATTATCTATATCAGGAAGAAATGGAAGTTTTTATTCTGGCACATGGGCTACTAATCCGTCAAGAAAAATAATCGATTCTGAAGTCAACGACGTAGCCATGACCGTTCTACCCAACGCCCCGATTGATGATGCTACAGGATTGCCTGTGCCTACGATTGCGGTGGCGACTGATGGTGGGGTTTCTGTTATTAAAGATGATGGGAGTGTGGTTAACAAGTCTGGTGGTTTCTTTACTTCTATTAGTCCTGTTGGTAGTGAATATTATGCCGTTAAGGATACGGGAGATGCCTTGATGGTGTTGTCGTGGAATGATGAAGGAACTATCATTAACTATACTTCGGGCGACTTTAATTACAACGGAAACCAAGCCACAGGGTATGTACCTTTCTTGTACTCAAATGGCGGCGCAGTGCTAGGGATGCCTGACAATAAATTTGCGCACCGTGCTGTTGGATTAGTTATTTACGATATAGATGGTGTAGACGAGCGAAAGGCGCTACAGGCTAGAATTACTAGCGATCACAACACAGGCTGGATGAACGGCGACATCAAACTAGCCACCTTGTCCGACACGGATGATACTGATGTTACAGGGACTGAAATTTTATCAAATACCGATTTTACTTCAGGAACATCTCCTTGGGTTGCGGTTCAAGCATCTATTTCTGCAGGTTCTAATAAACTAACAATCACACCAAATTCGGGGGTAAATGGCGGTGTATATGATACAATTACTACTGTTGTAGGAGAAACATACGTCTATGAAGTAAAAGTTTTAGCAGATGCGTCTAACTTTGCTAGGATGCATGCCGGCACTGGTAATGATATTAATTTGGATACTAAAAGTAATCTTGCGAGTAAAATCGCGTTAGGCGGGGGGATACACTCAATAACTTTTGTTGCCACAGGAACCACTACTTACATATGGCTCGAAGTTGGAGGCGGCACGCAACAACCGACAGAGTTTGATGATGCATCAGTACGTCTCGCAGAAACAGACCGCAGTGTAAACAACAACGGCCTACAAGTGTTCGGCACTGTGACCAAAGACCCTGTGGCTACTGGCGCTGAGTTGGTATCATATTCTGTGGCCAATACAGATGTGGATTATCTGTTACAACCGTATAATGCGGATTTAGATTTTGGTACGGGAGATTTTTGTATTATGTGGTGGAACAATCCATCAAGTACCAGCGACTCCTCAATATTATACAGAGGAGACGATACTTTATCGGTGCTGGCTCCAGCGAACGGATTTGATATATGGTCATATGCTGGCGCACTAAAAATCACGTTGGGTAATGGTGGTGACAATCAAGCATCCGATCATTCGTCTACAACTACGGCCCCAATAAATCAATGGAAACATTGTTGTTTTGTGAGAAGATCTGGCGTTACGTATTTTTATTCTGACGGGGTTCAAGATTATACACAAGCAAATGCAACATCTATTACTGGAGGAGACCTGTACGTGATGCAGGGCTTTTACCAGCAGGCGGGACCAAGAATGGCACTTTTAAGAATGTCAGCCACAGCCCCAACCGCTGAACAAATCGCTAAAATCTACGAAGACGAAAAAATGTTATTTCAAGAGAACGCACAAGCAACACTTTATGGAACTTCAGATGCCGTCACAGCACTCGCATATGACGAAACAACAAAACTACTCCACGTAGGCACAAGTGATGGTCGCAGCGTATTCCAAGGGTTACGCAGAGTAGATAACACAACGAATGCTGTAGGTGTAGCAATTAGCGCACACAACGGATTAGTAGCAGAGGAATAATAAATGACAGTTAAAGTATCAAAGTCTGCGATTAACTTACGAGAGAAGTTGGCGAAGATTGATAAGCCCACAGGTATCGCGGGCGAGTCGATGCTTCGGGCTGAGACACCACAGGAACAGTTTAACCTGATTGGTGCAGGGCGTAGGAATATTATTATTAATGGTGATATGAAGATTGCGCAAAGAGGAACCGTGTCGGGAATCACCTCGGCGAAATATGGTGGTCCAGATCACGTCGGTAGTGTAATAACAGATAATGGCATAACCAACACCGCAACATTAACTGCACAACAATCAACAGATGCTCCAGATGGATTTTCATATAGTCATTTAACAACAATAGATTCCGTGTCCACTGGATTAACGGCTGGCGGGACGCATCATTTAAGATTTCCCGTTGAAGGATATGATGCTATACAAACAGGATTTGGAACATCCAATGCAAAATATGTAACATTTTCTTTTTGGGTCAAATGTTCTTATGCAGATACTTTTTGTGCGGCCTTGGTCAATCACGACCAACAAACTTCGGCCTTTGCGTATTATACAGTAAACCAAGCAAACACTTGGGAATATAAAACTATTACTTTTCCGCCTGATTCTTCTGGACTAAATTCTGATAATACTTTAGGAATATCTTTGGATATGTATCTCGCAGGAGGCACACAGTACACCGGTGGAACCAATCCGGAATATACTTGGAATACTAGGACTAATAATGGGCCCAGCTACCTTACTAAAACATCAACACAGTTTGGTACTGACTTAAGTCATACTATTCAATTTACAGGTGTCCAACTAGAACTAGGCAAAGTCGCCACCCCGTTTGAATACCGCAGTTATGGCGAAGAGTTGGCGTTGTGTCAAAGGTATTTTCAAGTCGTTTATGACCACAATAACGGCGCTGTAGCCGTAGGCCGTGGTGCTTCCGGTGGAGACGAAGTTGTATTTCCTTTGACATTACCCGTTTGTATGAGAGCTAATCCTACGCCTACTTCAACAGGGCAGTATGCGATTGCGGATAGTAATAGCAAAACTACCGGGACAGTTTCTTCTGTTGCGCTTAACGCTGGAGATGCCACGGTAAACAACGTGATATCGTTCTTGTTTGTCTTTACTAGCATAGTGTGTGATGACGACAGAGTGAATTATATTGGCGGTGCTGGCGCTGCCAAACTAACTTTGGATGCGGAGTTATAGAGATGACATATAAAACAGTTAACCTCCCCGACAATCATGGGATCGCAATAGGAAACACTGACAGCACTTCAGCCATACCCCTAGACCCTGCAAACCGCCACTACCAAGCAGTCCTAGACGCAATCATTGAACAAGGCGCAGAATGTTTTGAAGGTGAAATCCCGGCTGAACTGCAAGCGGCAGCAGACGAAAAATTATTCAATCGTCAACTAGCCGATTACCGTGTCGCCGTGGCTCGATTATCACAGTATGTTGTTGCAGATGGTCGTGCAGAAGTCACAGAAATGCAACCTACGGGTGAACAGACCTTCAACGAAGAAACAGGCGAAATGGAAGACGTGATGGAAGAAGTTATCACAGTTCGTGCGATTGACCCTGTTGAACCTACAGTAGAACAAACCACCTACGACGAAGACGGTAACGCTACTACATCAACAATTGAAAATCCATTAATCACAAAGGATAATGCAGAACGTGCAGCAGCACAGGCAGTTGTTGATGCAACGCCGCAGCCTGTTAAAGATGCAGCGGTATAAATAACAAGAAACAATAAGAGAACATTTCAATGGCATTAACAAAAGTTTCTTCAGGTTTAATCTCTGCTGACGCAGCGTTAGTAGACTTAAACATTGACGCTGGTACTCTTTACATTGATG
>Ga0255781_10003520_pt1 | contig 12191 bp, 6 predicted proteins | sample 101ome_21_FD_179979 | JGI IMG/M metagenome (GOLD analysis project Ga0255781, IMG submission 179979) | Coastal salt marsh microbial communities from the Groves Creek Marsh, Skidaway Island, Georgia - 101413BT metaG (version 2) | ecosystem: Environmental > Aquatic > Marine > Intertidal zone > Salt...
CGCAAAACTCAATCGCAAACTTCTGCCCAACCGTAAACACGTGCGCGGTTAACGTCCTCGAAATCACGCTGATCATCTTCTTCGCGTCCACGTCTTCTTGCTTTCCGTTTTGCACCAACATCTGTCCCACTTGCGGCCGCGTAAACTCCAACTCCATCGTCATCATCAACGCGTTAAAATCTCCGCTCGGAAGTTGATACGGGTGACACCTGATCTCATCTCCCGTGCTCACTCGCAAATGTTTCCTCTGCACGCCGTTTAAGCCGATTTGACCGGGTTGAATGCTCTCGTGCGGCTTCGCGAAGAGGACGATGTCGTTCAATTCGAGATATGGGACGCATCTCTCCGCGTCGGAGGCTGAAACGAACGCGCAGTTTGTCAGAGCCAAATCCTGTTTAAGCGCGCGATGATGCGAGAGAAGAAGAAAGATCAAAACAACGCGGGTTGTTTCTTTTTCGTCAGCGCGAAGAAGTGCAAAAGAGAGAGAGAGAGAAAGAGAGCGTAACGCTGCTCTTCCCGAAACAACACGAAACAGCAGCGGCACCCAATCCAATTCAATCGCGAACGAAGAAAAAGAAGAATATAAACTTTTCCAAAAGCAAAAGAGAAGAATACATAATATATATACGTAAAAAAGAAAGGTAAACCGACTCAGCAGAACGCACCTGACTCGGACAGTTCACCACTTGGAAGTTCATTTCTCTCTCTCTCTTATATATCGGTGTATGTGTATATAAATAGTTGTGACTCGTGAAACGAGGAGAAACAAATCACCTAAATCTCTGCACGATTGAAACCCTAAATAATGCTCTCCCGCATCAAAATTTTCCCCACAAAGAAGAAGAGATAGAGAGCGCGAGCGGGGCGCCAGAGAGAGAGAGTCAGAAAGAGAGAAAGAGGTAAAAAGGAGAACGTAGGTCTCTCTCTCTCTTTTCGTCGCTTTTTTTCTGTTTTGTGCTTTGTCCGAGTCTTTCTTTCTTCCACAAGAAGAGAGAGAGAGAGAAGAACACCTTTTTGGAGGTTGTTAAATGAACGGCGCAAAGAGATCGAATCGAGACCAACAACAACAAGAACAACACTCGACGACGACGACGACGACGACGACGCGGGAAGGAGAAGAAAGAGGAGCGCACTCGCTCTCGGACTCGAAAATTGAAAAGAAGAAACCGCCGTCGCCTCCGAAAGAAGAAGAACGAGAAGAAAAGAGTTTCCTCTCTCTGTCCTATTACTCCTTCTTCAACAAGAAGCACACGGACGACTCCGTCTTTCGCGAACGTCTGAAACCGAGGTACCAAGCGGCTGGATCGAGAGATTCGTGCGGGTTGTTTTCGTTAGGGAGAGGGTGGCAGGAGCTGTACGCGAGACCGTGCGCTGGGATTTCTAGAGGAGAGGAGGACTGGTGGTCGTCGTCGTCTTCGTATTCGTCGCGCGGCGGCGAGGAGAAGAAGAAGACGAGGAAGAGTTACTTCTTCAGTCCGAAAGCGAGCAAGAAGAAAGCGAGAGAGCGGTGTTAGTTAGATTTGTTTTATATATAGAGAGAGAGAAACCGAGATGTCTTTTGAAGCGTTGCTGGAGGAGATTAAGGAGCACGGGCCGAGTCTTTTACGCGTGCGCGCGGTGCGAGACCTCTTGGCGAAGGAGGAGGAGGAGGCGGCGACGGCTTCGAACTCTTTCGATCATTTAAACGCGAGCAGATGTCTGATGCGGTTGTGCGTGAGAGACGAAGCGTGCGCGAGCGAGGTTTTTTCCTCGGACGTTATTTGCGAATATTTGAAGAGGGGATTACGCGAGAAAGAGGACGCGCTGCGATGTAAGCACGTTTTGTGCGTGATGATTAACGCCATGCAATGCGCGAAGGAATCGGTGAAGACGCGACGCATCGTCGAGGTGATCATGTTGGACCCGGGCTTTACGGATGTACCGAGGAATATGCCAGCAGTGCGCGCGATGTTGGCAAAACTTGTCGCGTTGAGCATTCGTGCTAACAACAACGCGTCGGATGTTTGCGAAGCGGAGATTCGATGCAGGAAAATGCTGGACAATTTTGATTTTGTTCGGGACTTCTTCGGCGCTTTACTCGTGTGGACCCGCGAGTGGTCTTGGGAGGAAGAGGACGAAGCGCGCTTTGACGTAGAGTGTATTCTCGAACGCGTGGTAGATTTCGAATGGTTTCCAAAGATGTTTCGAAACTTGCACGAGAACGCCGAAGCAGTCGCGCGTGAAAAAGAAGAGTTGTTGCGCGAGAAAATGTTAAACGATACGGAAACAGCCAAAGTATCGCCTGTTTCGTTTTGCGACGCGCAGTCTACTCTGCTGCACTTCTTGGCGAGACTTTCAGTCAAAACGCACCGTTTTGACGGTAAAACGGTGAACGACGAACACCCTTACGTGTTGCCAGAATCCATGCTTGCATTTCTGTTGGATACGACGAGAGAATCTGCGAAAGCGTGCAAAGAAGCAACGAGCGACGACGCGGGCGGAGTCGCCCAGCGAAACGTCTTGCGCGAGTGTTTGTTCGCCTTGCGTTCAATTTCCGAAATTGAATCTAAACCGAACGCGCCTGACACGGTCGGTTTCTTAGCTGGAACCGGCGTTGTTCGACTCCTTGTTGGAATGATTATCGCGTTAGACCCACCCTCGGGAAGCCGCCAATCGATGAAGGCGAAGGGACCCGCCAAGGCGGAAGAAATACCTAAATTCCCCATCGACGACCAAGCGTTTGGCGGTCAAAATTTCGTTGGCGACAACTTTCCAACGACAAAACCGTACAACGGATACCGCGTCGATATCATCGCTACGTTAGCGAACGCTTCGCACAGACGACTGAGAGTATGTCAAGACATTCGGAAACTCGGTGGCGTTGCCGTAGTGTTATCGCACACTCGAGGCGAGGAAGGCGACGGCGCCGAGGACGGATGCGAAGAGGAACCTTTCTTGCGCGAGTGGGCGCTGTGGGGCACTCGGAATTTGTGCGAAACAGACGACGTGATTCGGAAGGAAATCGAAGTGTTAGCGCCCGAGAAAATCTTAGAGGCGGAAGAGTTGATGAAACAAGGGTTGAAAGCCGAGCTGAATCCGGAAACGATGAAACCGAGAGTTGTTTCGATAGAGAAATCCATGAGTAAAGTCGAGATGGAAACCGCCAGCGCTCTCGGGAAAATTGTTCGCGCGGAACCGGGAAAGAATGCGGATGATGGCAAAGAAGGAAAAGAGGAGGAAGAGGACGAAGAGTTCCAGATTCCAAAGAATTGGAAGGTCGCCGAGCTTTAACCAGTGCGCTCGACTGTGCGTATGCTATGAATTATTTTGAAAGCTTCTAGTGCTAAAATGTGTAATAAGACAACGATGGATGTATTTAGCAACCCCTATCGAAGGCGCCGCGAGGACTTTTTATCAGCACTCGTTTCATTCTTCTTTCGAACTCTAAACACAATCAAACGAAAAAATGCTAACAACGCGACGCCCCCTGCTGCGAAGGTCATCTGCATCTCCCTCCTCTTTCGCAACCTCTCCTCCACACGATCGTCTTGAACTTCCCTAACCGCGGCTTCGTACTCTCTCTCCGCGACCTCTGCATCGAACGTCTTTTGAATTTTTACCAAACTCGTCCTCCTTGAACCCGCGCTCGCGTTCGTCTCGTCCGTAACCGTAACGCTTTCCGCGCCGTGTTTCTCGTAAAATCTGACCAGTTTCTTCCTCTCCCCATCGGCAGTCGCGGTCACTTTAAACACGTTCTCTTTCGCCGCGTGCAACTGCCCGTAATACATGAGCAGCGACCCGTATTTCAATCCGCGGTACTTTCGCGAGATTGCAATGTTCACGCCGTACCACGAATCCGTGTATTTGCACCCTTGCGCGAACCCAATCACCGTCGTTTCGACCTGTTTCTTCAATTTCGACGGCGAAAACTTTTCCGTGAGCACTCGATTCTTCTCGCTCGTCGCCACCGTCTCTTTCTGTTGGTGTTGACGCGTATCTTTTCTCTTCTTCTTCTTCGGCTCTTCTTTCACCAACAAAATCCAAAGCTGATCCGCTTCTTCGTGCAAGGCGCACAACCGATCGAAGAATTGATCGTCCGAGTCTTCCTCGTCTTTGTCTTTAGCGCCTTCCCGCGCGAATCGATGTTCCTCCGGGAAACATTGCTTGTGTATCGCTTTGACGTCGCGACTGAATTTGCGAATGGTGTTACCGCTTCCATCGTTGAACGGATTTAAGATTATCAACGAAAGCGATTGGGATATCTTCTTGGTTAACATTTTTTGTACTCTCAACGTGTGCTCTGTGATACTTATCTGTTTAAACGCGTCGCGATTGATGCCGTAAGATCCTTTTTTTATTCGCACGCACGCAGAGCGCGTCGGATTTTTTCTGTGGAGTTCTACTTGTGAAAAGATGCTTCGAGAGAGTTTTGCACGAAGGAAACAAACGAGGGGAGATCGAAGCGATGCGAATACTTTTTACTTTCTCGTTCTTTTTTCGTCTTCTAACGTTGCGTGAGGATATATACACACAAACGGGGTAACACTATCGATGAGGCTTTTCAAACGAACCCACGTTCGTTCTCGCCTCCATTTTTCACTTTCTATTGACATCTCCGCTCCGCTCAATACGCGGCTTCCGCGGTGATCACGTCGTCGATTTTCAAAATCATCTTCACCACTTGCGTCGCTAATGATATTTGCTGAATCTTACCAACCATGGTTTCGAACACGCCTTGTTCTTTCATGTCGCAAGTGCCGGTTTCTTTGCAATCGATTCCTAAACAGAAATTTTTCTCTTTCAACTGTCTCGCTTTGATCGTAGCCACCGTTTCGATGGGAGGTAAACCAGAGTTTTCAGCCAACGCGTTCGGGACAGATTCCAACGCCTCCGAGAACGCACGCATGGCGTATTGTTCGACGCCGGGAATGGAATCGGCGGCTGCTTCAACGGCGATGCCGCACGCGATTTCCGCGCTTCCGCCGCCGTACACGATGTGGTTACTTCTGACTAAATTTCTCGCCACGCAAATGGCGTCGTGCAACGATCTCTTCGTCTCGTCCACCATCATTTTGTTTCCGCCTCGGACAAAGATGGTCACCGCTTTACTCGCTTCGCAATCTTCAACTAAAACCATGCGTTCTTTAATGGTACCGAACGCGACCTCTTTTACCGAACCAGCTTTACCTAACTTGTCCGGGGTGAGCTCTTGAAATCGAGGAACGATTCTACCGCCCGTCGCGATGGCCAACAACTCCAACTCGACACCGCCAACCCACCGAATAGCTGGTAAATCTGCTTGCATCAACAGATGGTTTGCCTCGTCGTCAAAACCCCACTGGCAAATGACTAAAGTTGCCCCAGAATCTTTACACTGTTGCACCATATCTGTGAAATATTTTTGTTCTTGCACGCGCAACTCTTCGTATTTTTCGGGAGTGTCGATGTCTATTTTGTGCTTCGTCTTTGGTTTGGGCGGTTCAAACGGACACGTTAAAATGGCAATCTTCGCGTCTTTAATTTCCTTGCGCATTTGCGGGTGCGAGATGTCTTTATCCAACACGATTCCGTTCACTAAACATGTATCTTCCAACTTACCACCAACTTTACCTTCCAATTTTATCAAGTCTAAATTCACGTCTTTCCTTTCCAAATCTGCGACGCCCATGACAGCTTTGACGCATATCTCCGCCATCTCTCGCTTACATCGGTTCACGATTTTCGAGCTCAACGTCGTGCAGCACGTTTGCACCAACGGCTCGATATTCTCGCGACTAAACTCAAACTGTTCCGAGATGCGCTCCAACTCTTTAATGGCGACTTTAGAAGCCATCTCGTACCCTTCCGCGATTCTCAACGGATGAATCCCGCGATCCAACAGCGTCTCCGCGTGCTCTAACAACGCGCCGGCTAAAACGACCACCCCAGTCGTCCCGTCCCCGATCTCAAAATCTTGCGACCTCGAAAGTTCGACCAAAAGTTTCCCGATTTGATGCTCGACTTCCATGCGTTCCAAAATCGTCGCGCCGTCGTTGGTGATGGTAATATCTCCGTCGCCCGATTGGAGGATTTTGTCCATGCCCTGCGGTGTGCGCGAGAAGAAGAAGAAGAGGAAGAAAAGAGTAACAAAAAAGTCAGAAATCATCCCTTGTGCGCGATGCTGCGCGCGCGAGAAGAAGAAGAAGAAACCAACGACGCCGGCGTTGTTGTTGTTGTTCTTTTCCTCGACGGAGGAGGAAAAAAGTCAACAACGCAACAACAGCAACAACCCCAAAACAGAGAGACAAAACAAAAGAGTCAACGAAAAAAAAAAAACAAAATCTTCCGAGAGGGCGCGTAAAAATACCTTTGGTCCGAGACTGCTCCTCAGCGTCCTCGCCACGCTCTTCGCGGCGGATATGTTCGCCTTTTGCGCCTCGATCCCCCGGAGTCGCTGTTTAGAGCTTTGTTCCTGTTATCATGTAGAAAAGAGAGAGAGAGAGAGTGTTAATAAAAAACCAACCGATCCGGAATGAACAAAAAGACGCCAACAACAACACGCGCGCTTTTTTGCGAGAGAGAGAGAAACCGACGAAGACGATCAAAACATCGCACCTTGATGATGAGGAACGGTCGCCCGTACTCGTCGAACGCGAGAGACATGCTTGAATTATATTATGTATATATATTATAAACTCTTCTTCTTCTTTCGAGCGAGATGTCGCGTTTCGTGTGACGGCTCGAAAGCGAAAAAAAGCGAAAAATTTTTTAAAAAAAGAAAAAAAGAAAAACGAAAAAATATCGAAACAAAACAAGAAGAAGAAGAAAATGTGAACACCTTTCCTCTCTACACGCGTTTAAAAAAGGATGTGCAAGTTTAGTGTTATAACAATATATATATATATATATATTCGTGCTAGTAGTATGTTGGTGCGCGCGACTATGTGAGGACAGTTTTCTTCTCACGCGTGAACTCCGAAGACTTTGATGCTTCCCGTGGCGTCCGCGACGGCGAACGCGTCTTGGTCGAAAGGTTGGTTTCTCGCGGCGCCGGCGTGGCCCCAACAGGCGCACGAGAGCGGGTTTCCGGTGTTTTCGTCGACGGAAGCCGGGTCCCAGGAGGCAACGACGGCACCGGTCGATGTGTTGAAGCACTGGACGCCGCTGCCGATGTCGCCGGTGGAGACGAGGACGTGTTCGCCGTCCGAGGAAACTTCTAAGATGCCGCCGGTTTTGACGAAGGATTGATGATGATGATGGTGGTGGCGCGACGAGGAGAATGACGGAGAGGAGGACGCGGGCGAGGCCATTTGGAACGGAGCCGAGACACCGGCGAACGCTGAGGTGGCTTTGAATTCACCGGACGCTTCGAGCGTTGCCGCGTTGCCGTCGCACGCGATGGCAAAGATTTCGTTCGCAGCGCAAAACTTTGCGTTTACCCATCTCGGTTGTTTCTCAAAGTTTGGCACGGACAAACGAGAGATTTGGCCGCCGCCGCCGCCGCCGCCGCCGCGCACGCCCGGACTCGAGCTGCTCGAGTTGACGCGCAAATCGAACGCGAAGAGACCGCTGGTTGGCGCGGACGCGAGTAACGTCGTGTGTCCACTCCCACCGGCGGCGAGTGCGACTGAACTTACGTTCAGAGCGCCGGGCGCGTGAAACGTCAACGGCGCGGCGCCAAAGTTGGCACATCTCGCGTCCCACACGCGAATCGCGCTCCCTTCTCCAGCACAAACTAAAATGTTATCGTCCGTATCAGTCGACGACGACGATGTTGCCATGCAATCGATGCTTTTATTTACTCGTAACTGTTCGAAATTTTGCACAACCGTGCCTATTTTCTCTCCCGTCGCTAAATCGATTTGCGAAACGCCTCCAAACTTGGTCGCGCAGTACGCGACGCGATCGTTCAAAGTTGTACCGACGCAGCTCAAACCTTTTTCCGTGCGTATCAACGCGAACGGTTTTCGACTATCTGAAGCGTAGAGTCGAATCACATCGTCTGCAGATGCCGCGAGTAGCGAAGTTTGGCCGTCTAACCACGAAGACGGGTCGAGAAATTGCATCGAAACGACGTTTCGATGGACGTCGTACGTTTGCGACATTTTCGAGGTGAAGTTTCGAGCGGATGTGCTCGCCGTCGCTTCCTCGCTTCGTCTGTCTTCCTCCAGTTGGTTTTGTTTTGCATCGTGTTCTTGTTCCGCGTCTTTTTCGGAGTTCTTCGTCGACGTCGTTGGCGCCTCTTCTGCATCTTCTTCATCTCGCGCGACTCCCGTCGCCGCCGCGGCTACGTCTCGTTCCTTTTTCACCTCCGCCTTCTCTTCTCTCACGACGTCGTCGCCTAACGGAGGGATGGCCTCGAAAATACTCGCTCCGCCGAGCTCTAACGACCTCGATGGGTCTCTTCGCAACAGTTCTCTTTGCATTTCCGCAGCTTTCGCGTACAATTTTTCCTCCTTCTCGCGAAGCGCGACGAGCGTGTCTCGCAACCGTTTTCTCCGGTCTTGACAATCCAAAATTTCCGTCTTGGTTCGACGAAGCTCCGCGGAAAGCTTTTCGTCCGACGATGGCGGCTGCTTTTCTCGTTCGTTCGGGTTTCCAAACATTTCGTCTCTGCTTTGGTGCGGCGGAACATACAAATTCGTTCGAATGTTCCCGACGCCACCGCCGCCGCCGATAGGCGTTCGTTGGTGTTGAAAAATAGGCGTCCTCGGCAAAGGTCCTTCCCCTCTCGAGACGTTGTTACCGCCGCCGCCTCGAAACGATGCGATGCCGTTCAAGAATGCCTCCGTATCCATCCCTTCGTTCGTGTGCTCGTTCGGCCACGGCACCGCCGTATTCGCCAACGGCGTCGGCGGTATGCCTCTGTGCGCCGCCCCGTCCGCCGTCGCCAAGCGAAACCCGGGCGTGCTCGCCGAGAGCGTCCCCATCATCTGCGACTGCTGCTGTCCAAACTCCACCACGCCGCCGTAAAACTTCGCCCGTTCCGGCTGTTTATGCCACGTCAAATTCCTCGCGTTCACGCGCGCCAAAATCTCCTCCGTCGCGTCCACGTTCTCGTGATACGTTTCCTCTTTCAAAGCCGCTTCTTCTTCTTCTTCTTCTTCTTCGACGTCCTCTTCCTCCTCTTCCAAAGCGGCAACAGCGGGATCCAAAAAGTCCAACTTGAACCCTTCATTTTCATCCTCTCCATCGCGCGTACCATCGCATACTCCTCCGCCATAACCTCCTCTGGTAACTATCGGCGACCGGTCGTCGTCCACCCATCGCTTGTGCGTCGATTGCGGCATCGTCGTCGTCCCCGCTTCGTATTCGTCTTCTTTTTCAAATTCTTCTTCTTCTTCTCTTCCTCCCCCTTTCTGCTCTTTGTCCAAATTCGAATCCAAACGCATCAGCGGCGAAAACGGAGGCTCCTCGAACACCTTATCACTCTCTTCTTCCGTTTTCTTGCTTTTCTTCTTCTTCGTCGAGCGCGTCTTTGGCGTTCGCGCGGTTGCTTTTTTCCCTCCTCCTCTTCCTCCTCCGCTTTTCGTAGCAGTAGTTGTCGTAAAAGTCAACGTCACGTCCTCTAAATTCTGCATCGAGCGTAACGGCGACATGGCGCAATCTTCGTCTTCTTCGATCGCTTCTCGCTCGAGTGGGACGAGCGTCGTCGAGCGAGTGCGCGTCGTCGCCGTCGTTTCGTTATCTTCCGATGTGTTCTGATGTTTTTTGCGAGTGGACGATCGCGTCGTCGCTCTCGTTGCCGTTGTTGTTGCTGTTGCGGGCATTCTCTCGCTCTTTTTTGTAACGATCGATTATTTTTGAATTTTGAAGAGAGAAAAAACAAGAAGAAGCGGGCCTGCGGGCGCGCGCGGTAGTTAAAAGATGTTTGGATGTTAATATATATATATATGAGTGTGTGCTTAGCGTAAATACATGCGACTGCAAAAGTTATAGCTCTCTTTTTATCTTTTTTCAACTAGTTGCTCTTGTCTTGGAAGTCGGTCTTTGGCGGCCCGACTGCTTTCCACATCGCTAAACCGCCGCCGCGGCCTCTCGCGGCGATGCACTTTTCGTCGGCGTAGACGAATTTGAAGAACGGGTTGGCGCCCGGTTTGGAGGATTGCGAAGATTTCGCGATGTTGCCTTGACCTTCGGTGGTTTTTTCCTCGGTTTGTTTGACGGCGTCCCATTTGCCGTCGTCGATGTCGAAGCCTTTGACGAGAGAGCCGACGCCTAAGGAGCACTTCGTGAAGGTGAACTCGAGCATTTTTAACTTTTGTCTCCAAATGAACGGACCGTCGAAGAAGAATTTGATCGGGCCGACGTAGACGCCGTTTCGGATGCGCTCGTTTTGAATGTCGAAAGATTGCACGGCTTTGATTGGGAAGTAGGTCCCGTCGCCGTTTCGGTTGACGTTGGCTTTGTTTTTGTTCGTTCCTGTGGTGTAAATGAGTTCCCATTCGCCGTTGAGCATGTCGCCGGTGACGTTAAACTTACTCTTTTCGCACGCCGCGATGGCATCGCAGACGTCCTCGACGTTTACGTTTCTCGTTTCGCACGCTTCGTGCATCACAGAGATGGCATCGAACGGCGCTTTGGGATCACCTTCAAGTAACGCGAATTGCGTCAACCGTTTAGGGGAGCAGTAACCTAAAATCCCCGGATCCACGTGGTCAAAGACAATCTCCCCGGATTCGTCCAAGACCATCGACCCGCCTCTTTGGACCAAGAGTTGGTCGTCTTCGCAGACTAAATCATCCCAGTTGTTTAAAATTTCCGTCATGTTTGCCAATCTCAGCGTCGCCATCTCAAACGGCCTCAAATAATCAGCGCCTAAAGTCATGTCCATCAATTTCCTCACTTCCGGAACGTCCGCGTTTGAACCTTCAACTAATACCGGCGGTTTGTTTTTCGATCCAAAGTAACCCGAAATCACCGTCTTCAGTGTCCCCGGAGACCCGATACCGGCGCACATCAACAACAACTTTGCCATCCCGGGAAGTTTCACCGGAAGCGCGTCGCCGAATCCCGGCGAATACTCCATCTTACGATACAAAGTCGAAGAGCTCGTCACGATTAACTTATCTTTCGGAAAATTTGTGCGCTCGCAAAACTGCTCTCCCGCGGAAACCGAACCTAATCCAAACGCCACCACGTTGACGTTTTTTGCCTCCAACGCCGGCAAGTCGTCCACGATGAATTTGGCTTGCTCCCACGAATCGAAATCCGCGAGTTGCGTCATGAATAAAACAACAGTTCGTTTGCCATCGTTCGGAAACAACGCCTCGCTTCCGGTGATTTCTGTTTTCGTGCTCACGCTGACGAGTTCGCTCTTGCACTCGTCGATGAACGTTCGGAAGTTCTTCGCGACTTCGCGAATCTTTCGTCTGTTCGCGGTGATTTTTGTCCCAGTCGACGACGACGACGAAGCGTCGGAAATGGCCGATCGAACTTCGACCGACGTGGACGTCGTTTTTCGCACAGATTTCTTTTTCAACGAACGAGCGTTCCTAGCGATTACTTTAGCATTCAAAGCTCTGGCGCTCAGAGATGACGTCGCAGACATCGTTGTGTTAAATGTATATATTATGCGTCGCTAAAATGACGTCGATTAGTGTTCGCGCGTAAAATCAAAAAAAGATATTTCGTGGCTCAGAACGAGCGAGCGAGCGCTGGAACGAAAAGCTGGTGAACATGTAAAGCTGCGCGTGTGCATATTTGTTTTTACAACATAACCGCATCTATCACGGATCGAAGTCCTTCCTGGTGAAATCGTCCGAATCGATGACGTCCCCGGAGTCGACGGAGCCGGAGGAGGCGTCGCCGCCTGCGTCCGAAGAGTCGTTTTCGACAAAGACTTCTTTCGGCATCTCTTCTAAAGAAACGATGTTGTTTTCGCCGGCTGATGACGATGCTCCTGCCGCTGTCGTCGTTTGCTGCGTTTGTGTTATCGCAGGTGCTATTATCGTCGTTACTACGTCCGCATCGCCTTCAGATTCCGGGTCGTCTTGAACCGGCATCGATTGCTTCTCCATTTCAGCGAGTTTTTGTTTCTTCGCTTCGAGTTTTAATTCGCGCTGTTTCTCGCCGATTCGTGCGACGGTCACGTTCAATTCTTTGTTATATTGCGCGGTTAAAGAATCTGAGAACATGTCTTCGCAAACATCGGCGGAGATGGCAAACGTGTCGCAGCCGATGCTCCCCAAATTGGCTAAATCCGCAGCCGAGCGAACGTTCTTTACCAACAC
>Ga0255781_10003525_pt1 | contig 12180 bp, 13 predicted proteins | sample 101ome_21_FD_179979 | JGI IMG/M metagenome (GOLD analysis project Ga0255781, IMG submission 179979) | Coastal salt marsh microbial communities from the Groves Creek Marsh, Skidaway Island, Georgia - 101413BT metaG (version 2) | ecosystem: Environmental > Aquatic > Marine > Intertidal zone >...
ACTTTGACGGGCTAGCAAAGATGATATTGTGCAGATTCCGAATATTAATACCAGTACTAAAGGTACCAAGACTTGCAACAATGATAGCATCTTTTTGTCCTTCTGTTATTTTACGAATAGCTTCTCTATCAGATGCTTCAGTGTTACCGGAAACAAAGAATACTTTTCTATTTATATCCGCTTTATCATCAATAATATCGTATAAAACTTGACCATGTTTTTCTACAAATTGAAATAAAACAAGAGTATTTCCTTTTTGATCTAAAGCTAAATTGCGTATAAAATTATTTCTTTTATCGCTTCTTACTATAAAATCTATTTCGTCATGATATGATCGATTAGAATTATCTTTTTTGGTTTGTTCATCATAGTCTAAGACTATCATTGATATTTGTAATGGTGCCAGTGTTTCATTATCTTGTAATGTTCGAGTTGTTGTAACTTTAAACACCTTACCAAATAGGCCCTCGAGTACCAGCTGGTGAGTCTGAGTTCCATCGAGAGTGCCGGTAGTTCCAAACCTATAGGATGCATTACGCGATTTATTCATAATAGAAGTTAAAGATTTAGATTTAAAACCATGACACTCATCACCAAAAACAATACCAAATTGTTCAAACCATGTGTATGGTAATTTATATATTGATTGCCAAGTACTAATGAATATTCTTTCTTGAATATTTGTCTTTGGTTGACCAGAATAAATTACATGACACTCTTCATTTGCAATAAAAGATTGATCATTTGATGAATAATCTTCAAAGTCAGAAAACATTTGACGTACTAAAGAAGTTGTTGGAACAATGATTAAAGCTTTTTGATCATTATGTTCTAGGAACCATCTCATTAAAACGTATATAATTAGAGATTTACCTGAACCAGTTGGAGAAAGTAGAACCGCTCTTTTTCTTTTTATCCCTTCACATATCGCGTTAAATTGATAATCTCTTACTGATATACTTTCACCTCGACTACGCAAGTCTAAGCTTTCAATAAACGACATAACCTCTTTTGGATTTACAGTGTTTTGTTCATTTGGATAACCATACGAACTATCTTCATATTCTATTACATAATTTCTTTTTTTGCAAAAATCTTGAACATATGGAAGTAAACCAATTGGCAACTCTCTTGATTGCTGATTAAATAATCTGATCTTTCCATCCCATACTTTATTTCTAAAAGCAGGCATGAACTTATAACCTGGTACAAAAAACGAAAAGAAATCAGAAAGCTCGGCGCCAATACCAAAATCGCACCCAACTAACATGTTACTTTCATTTTGTTTTTGTAGGATTAACTTATCCACCATTCTCGAATTGCTTCCACTTAATTATATTACCAATAGTTTGATGTCTCCAACGTAGTGTTTCAACTATTTCTTGAAGCGTTTCGACCAGGGTTTTGTAATACGTAATTTTTTCTTCACTTTTCTGAATGTCTTTATCAGAATCGTAATAGTAATCCATGTCACCTTTCATCACCTTTAAACCTTCAAAAGGATCATAATCCCATCCTCTTGATTCTATTTCTTCTTGCGACATTTTTCCATTATAATAAAGCCACTTATCTTTTAACAAAATCTTTTGATTCATTTGAGATTTTTTATATTGTAGCTTTGCAATTGATAGCCATTGCAAATATTTTGCATGTAATTTTGCTGTGTCAACAGATGTTTGATCTAATTTATTATCATTTATAACACTATCATTCTGCCATTCTGTAAGGATGTTTTCAATATTTAACATAAGAAATTAATTCGTCTCCACAAATAAACAAGCCATATTTTCACGTTCATTTGATACCATTACGCTAGCTTTACTTAATTCAGCCACGCAGTCTTTTTCTGTACTATATGTATCAACGTGATAATACTTTATTCCATTTACTCCGAGCTGCATCCATAATAGTATCCACATTTTTTATACCTCTACATGTAAATTACTAAACGTAGGATTTTCTAACTTATTAAGTTCTTCTTTAAGCTTATCAATACCTTTTACGTTATAGTATTTATCTGCTTTCATTTTACCATTTTCTCTTAATGACTCAAAATCCCAAATAGTGTAAAAAAGCCACCTAAATGTCATGTGTAAAATTGTACTATCATTTAAAGATCCATATAGATCTTCATAAGAAACAGAGGCGTATCTACACCTTGCAGTTTTTAATGTGTTCCAAATTTCTATATTATTTTCATTAGCAAGCTTTTGCTTATAAACAAGATTATGAATTTGTTCAACATTAAGATCTAAATTAAATTCTTTGTTATTTAGTTTTTTTACGCTATCTACTACACCAGGAGAATCTAAAGGTGAATAAATTTCAGTAGATAAACTAAAATGTAAAGATTTGCAACGATCAAAAGGTTTTCTTCTATATAGTAGTAAAGAACTATAATGATAATAATTTACATATTTTATAATTAATTTACATATTTCTATAGGAGTATATTCTGTCATTACTTTAAAGGTAGGTCTATAGGACATAAGAGTTTTAATAAAAACTTCTATTTCTTTTAAAGCTTTTTTCGAATTTTTTTGTTTTTCTTTTTGATATTTTTGAATAACGTGTCTAAATAAACCCAAACCTTCATCTAATATTTCATGACTTTTATAATCATTTTTTTCATCTATATATCTTCTACCTTCATAATTAACTTTATAACCAAGTTTTTTTACTGCTTGTACTAATCCATCATAATCAGTGTATTTACAGTGATCTTTATAAAACCATTCACAAAGATTTGAGCTACCAGTTCTTTGGTTTGTAAAAATTACAAGCGCTCTATATTTTCTTACATTAGTTGTAATTTCGCTTAATTCATCATTCATATTATATCTCTTATATTATTTCAAAATAACTTGTCCTAAAAGTTACTGGAAAAACTAAAGGTTGTGCATCTGTTACATTAGATTGTAATGTGAATGCTCCAACAGATGTAGGTACACAATCTATATATTTAACTATTTTACTAACATTATTGTGGCTTGTTAAAATGCTAATAGTAATGTCAGATTCTGGAATATAGTTTTCTTTTATTGAATCTTGTTTTGTTTTATAGTTTGATTGTACTGTTGTATTTAGCCAATTGAACATTTCTATATATGAATTCATATCTTCATCAACTAAAACATCCATTGATAATTCATCAACATTTAGTGTATCACCAGGAACAGAAAGATTTCCTAATCTTGGTACAGGTAATGTTGGAGTAGTTACAGAAACTCCAGGATGATTTACTACGTTAGCATAGAATTCTAAGTTTTTAAATCTTTTTCTATCAATACGGATATGAAAATTGACTGGCTTTAAGAAGTTATAATTCGTTAAAGCGTTAGATTCTTCCATAAGATTTACTGTTGGTTGTAATGCCATACTGTCCACCTTTATTATACAGTATTATTTATAATAAAAAAAGGAGGGCCGAAGCCCTCCTAGGAGATAGAAAGTTTATTCTACAGTGTCTTATGCACCCAAGATGTTGTCTACACGGAACAATCTGTAGTATTGGTTTGATTTCGCTGCTGCAAGACCATCTGCTGGTGTTGAGCCTACGAATGGGTTTGACGCCATGCCGTAACGAGTTTTGAAACCAATTTTTGGCTGGAATGTATCTTCCCCAACCGCACGTACCATTGTTAGTGGAACGTATGGGCAATAGAATACACCTGCGTCATATGGGTTAGTACCCTTATAACCTACAGTGATATAATCTGTTGTTGCATATGGGTCGATGTATACACGAGTACGACCGTTTAGTACACCCGCGAATGTGTTACCTGTGTCATCAACGTTCAAGTTTGTTGACATTGCAGGAGCATAGTCCAACATACCTGTTGCAGACAATGCAGAAGCAACGTCTGAAGATGTGATGATGAAGTTACCACGGCCACGGCGTGTTTCTTTTGCGATTGTATTCGCTTCACGCTCTAGTTGTACGATTAGGCCTTTGAACTTCTCAACTGACCAACGACCATCTGCATCTGTTTGCAGATCAAAGATACCGTTAACAGCAGTGTTAGTTGTTAGAGCACCAGTTTTCGCTTGTGAGTTGATTGTACGAATTACTTCGCGGTTGATTTCAGCTAGAATCTCAGTTGACAAGATGTTTGCCAATTCTGATTCTGCATCAAGACCATGAATTGCTTTCAAGTCTTGTGCTAGTTCTAGGCTGTACTCTGCTTTCAATGCACGGCTTTTCGCTGTGACTGTTGCTTTTTCAATGGTGAAACCCATTTCGTTGAAGCTTGATGCAGGACCGTCTCCTGTTGAGCCTAGACCTTCAGCATTAGCTGTTGCCATACCTGCACCGCTTAGTGCTGTTGTACGGTCATCATCTGCTGATGAGTCTGAGTCTGTTGCTGCACCGATACCTGAACCATCTGATGGCTGTGCACCTGATGGAGTAGCAGAATCGCCAGAGAATTTTGTGTTCGCTTCGTTGAACAACGCTTCTGTTGAAGATGTGCTACCTGCGCCATAGCGTGACTTCATTGCGAAGATCAAGCCTGTTGGACCAGACATTGGCTGAACACCTGCAACATCATATGCCATCATGTTTGGCATTGCACGACGTACAAGTGAGATTAGGATTGGATTCCAGTTAGCTGCAGATGTTGTGCTGTTGCCAGGTACTGCTTCTGAAATCATTTGCTCTTCTCTAAGAGCTTTTTCTTGGTTTTCTAAGACAACCGCAGTAACTGCTTTACGGTGCGCGTCTTTGATAGAACCAGCTGATTCTTCGTTCAATACTGGAGCCCATTTCTCCATTAGAACGTTTGCGTTTACGTTATTTTCCATTTGATAGGATTCCCTTATTTAGATGTTTTGCGAATAGCAGTTAGGTATTGTGCCATTGATTCGTTAATTTCTGTTGTTCCTTCTTCATCCTCTTCTTCAGGATCGTCAGAAACTACAGATGTAACTTCACCAGCTTTGAAGTATGATTCTTTCAAAGTTGCAACTTTTGCTGCGAACTCTTCAGGACCTTCAAATTCTACACCTTCTGCAAGTGATTCAAGCTTAGCAACCTGAGTTTCAGCTAGATCTTTTGAAGCTTCACGAATAATATCTTTACGTACAAGCTCTTCTAGAGCTTCTTTCATAGAGATATTTTTCTCTGTAGTTTCATTTAGCTTTTCTTCAAGTTCCTTAACTTCGTCTGCTAGACCATCAACTAGATCAACTTTAGACTCTGGTACTTCGATATATGACTCAGTGAACAGGTCTTTCAACGAGTTCATGAAGCCTTCTGCAATCTCAGCACGTAGTCCAGATTGGATAGCAAGTTTATTTTCTTCCATCCAATTTTCAACGACGTAGTTTAGATAGTTGTCGACTTTTTCTACGAGATCTTCTTTAGTAGTTTTGATCTCTTCTGCCAAGTCCTCTGCATACTGCTCTTCAAGACGAGCAACTTCTTCAGCAACTTTAGAAGAAATTGCTGCTTCAAAGATAAGCGCTGCTTTGTCTTTGAAACCTTCTGATAGAGTTGCCTCTTCAGAAACAAGTGCTTCTAGATCATCTGAAAAATCATAAGATTCTTTTGGCTGTGCACCAGCATCCCGCACTGAGGCAGTATGCTTGTCTGGGTCACCCGCTGTTACTTTTCCTTGACCATCACTGTTGGATTTATCACCTTTACGCTTTTTAGCGCTTCCAGTTTTTCCAGCAGCTGCGTCAACTGAAGCAACGGATTGAGCTTCCGCGTTCTTCGGATCGTGAGCTTCATCAACGATTTCCTCGTTTTCATTGAGCTCTACATCCTGTTCTTCGATTTGATCAGTCATGTTTGACTCCTTATTTGTTTTTCAGCAACGAGAGGAAATTCTTAAACTCACGAACCTGTGTCTCATAGAGATCAGGACGTGATGCAGTTTTAATTTCAGTCTCCATTCTTTCAATTTCTCGAGCTTCAATAACGCCATTATTCCAAATCCATTCAACACCTTCCATAATCCCATTTACGAAAGCATCAGGCGCAGATGGATCTTGCACAATGTCTACTGTATTAAGAATAAAATCATCCTTAACATACATTGCGCCGTTACGTTGTTCGAGACTTCCCATACCACGAGTTGAAACGCCTAGTTGAACACCACCATCTAGTAATCCTTTTACGATCTTACCATTTGGAGTATCGAGTATAAGCGCTTTTCCCATCACATTATTACCGTCCCATTTCATTTCGGTAATACGATGGGATACTTTATCTAAGTTAACTGTTGGTCCATCAGGATGATTCAATTCGCCAACAGCTCTCTTAGTATTAACTTGTTCTGTAATGTACTTATCAACCGCAGACTCCATGATCTGCTTTGGATATATACGTCCATTACGATTTTTGCCTTCAGCTTGTGCAAAAACACCTTCAATGTTATAAGTCTTTTCACCGTTTTCATTTGCTTCGGTGATAACACTTAATTCCTGGTCTAAGTATTCTGCAATTAGCTTCATGCTTTTATCCCTTATATTGTTTGACGAACTCAGCCGCCATTTTTTCAGCCTCTTTTTGAGAGGAATACGTATCGAGCTTATCGCCATCTACATAAGCGATAAACTTATTTAACTTCTTTTCTATTTTAACAGGTACTCTGTTAATCTTTTTATTATATACTACGCTTTCACGAAAGTCTTTAAACTGTTTCATCTTCAAGTTCTAACTCTTCTTCAGAACTAATATCCACAGCTTCACCTTCTTCAGTTTCATGATCTTCTGGATCATACATTTCTAAATCCTCATCTTCAATAGCTTCATCCGCTGCAGCTTCCAAATCTTCATCAGAAATATCTTCATCATCAATCTCTTCTACATCATTAAAAATTTGACCAGCCATAGCGACTTTCTCAGCATCAAGTGCTGCATCAACTTTTTGGTTCATAAGTTCAGCAAAAATATTGCTTGACTGAACATGATCCTTATTCATCATTGCATCAATAAAATTTTCAATATCGGCCATTTATTTCTCCTATTTGGAATTATTTATATAAATTAAAGTTTTCACGAGTTAAAAATCACCACCATTTATGGCAGAATCTACATCTAATACACCGGTTTGATCTAATTGTAATACATCTTTATTAGTATTTTTATATGTTATATTAAATCCACCTGTAGCGCTATCTTGCCCAATGATCCAATTTTGTAGAGTTATTCTACTACCAAAGCTTAAGGCTCCAGTAGAATCAACACCAAAAATAATATCAGAATCAGGCACAATATAATCAGAATCTATAATAACAGTAGAGTCAGAATCCTCTGGTGTAAATTCTTCTCTAGTGAGTGATATAGAAAGCAAAGTGTCAAGTGTTATAAATTGTCCATTTAATAAATTATTGATGTCACGTGAAGTACCAGATTGAAGATTAATACTTTTTGTTTGACCTTCATCTAAATACACTCTAACACTATATTGATTTGATAAGTGATAACCATTGAAATAAGGATAATTAGCGAACCATCCTCTCACTCTTGTAGCAATATCGGGTGGATCTAGAATCATAGTCAGATCAATGTAACTTACATCATAATTAAATGTTACATTTGCAGCTGATTTGATTGTTCCCGAAGCGCCGGTACTAGCTTTATATCCGACGATGTCAACCATAATTTAACCTTCATCTTGAACTGGCATTGGATCCGGCTCACTTGCAATTTGCTTATCAATCTTCTTAATATCTTCTTCACTAAATTGTAAAACGTTTTTCATAACATATTCTTTAGAGAAATATTCACCTACGTATTGAGCCATTTGATCTAGTGTTTGAATTCTTTCTCTTAATATTTCGTTATCTTTTAGTTCAGAGAAGTGATTATCTTGGGCATAATCTACATGAATATCATGCTTCCAAGAATTCCAATCATCCTCAGTGATAATATTTTTTAGAATTAGTTGCTTTTTCAGTATCCCTAAGAATAACCAAGAAAACTTTTTACGAATTCTATCTACAAACTTCTGGAATTTAATCTCATCTCTAGAAATTTCAGTTGTTCTACCAAGATTAAATCCAGATTCTTGCTCCAATCTATTTACTGGAACATTAAGTGCACGATATACTCTTTTTTGGAAGTATATAATGTCTTCAATTTGGCCGAGGTTTTCACCTCCAGGCAAGGTGGAGATCTCGGTACCCCGCCCACCCTCTTTACGAGGAAGCCAAAAGTCTTCAAGCATTGACATATGTTTTCTATCATCTTTAATATTGCCAGTGCTTGCATCATAGACTAATTTATTTCTATACTTAGCCATGATATTTGTCATATATTCTTCTGCTTTACCTTTCGGTAAGTTGCCAACATCAATATAGAATATTCTACGCTCAGGTGCTCTTGCTAGTCTGTAAATAACTAGAGAGTCTTCCATCATCCTTAATTGATTTACTGGCTTAATAGCTTTATGTAAATGTGAAACTACTTTTTTACGAGCTTCATCTAAAAGACCTGAAGTCACATAACTAATTGAATCAGCTGTGATTTTAATTCCACTGTTCTGCTGTCCTGGTTTTTCTTGATAAATGAAGTATTCATCAACTTTATCAATAATCTTTGCACCAGTTTGAGGGTCTTTTCTTGTCTTAACTTCTTTTACTTTACGAATCTTAGTTGAATCAATATATCTTGCTTCTTGAATTCCTGCTTTTGGATTTGCTTCATTTACAACTAAGTGATGGTATAGTCTTCCATCAACATACCATCTACGGAACATGTCATGTCCGTTTTCATTAAAATCTAAAAGATTCAGTACATTATTAAACTCTTCTGTAATTTTATTTTTAATTCCTACAGGAGCTTTTACAGCATCTAAATTAATTTCTATTTCTTTTTCAATACCACCAGTTACAATTGATTCATTTACAATATCTTCAATTGCCATATCCACTTCGGGATGCATGGCAATCCCTCTATATTTCATAATTAATTGGTGATTATCTTTTGCTTGGTCGCCGTTAATATCTACATATTGTCCGTAGTGACCAGAGACAGAAGCCGTTACGTATCCAGCACCGTCCTCATCATTTTTTGGGACGATAGAAACTTTTTTCTTTTCTTCTGTTTCAGCGGCTTTACTTCTTCTTATTTCAAAGCCAAATAACTTGATACTAGGTTCTGCCATGATGATTCCTTAAATTGATGAGTGGAGGAGATTTCTCCCCTCCATTCTACTATTTATTCGATATTTACGAAGTAGTAATTGCTTCCCAGTACTGCAACTGGAACTCAACTGTGAACTCTTCGATCGTATCATTTGTGTCATATGCTAGATCAATTGCACTGATGTTAGTTGGGAATGCACCTCTAAACGCATATCTCTTCAAAATTGAACCATCTTTATCAAGCTGATCTACTGCTAGATCTGATTGATACTGGCTAGGATTTGTTAATCCTGTATTTGTTGAGTGTGCGTTAATAGCATTCATCCAACGTTCCATTGAGTTACGAACAGAAAAATCAGTATCATTAATGATTGTTACTGTCCAAGGCTCAAATGTTCTGTCTCCTGCAATCTGCAACTGACGACCTCTAAATCCAACTGGAATAGGTGTCATCACTGAAGCAGGAAGCTGTGCTGCTTTACACATGAATGATGTCAATGCAATGTCGCCACCTGCATTAACTGCTGCCGGAAATGTAACGGTTGCTTGAAACAGATTAGGTCTTGCACCGCCGCCTTTCAAAGCAGCTTTGAAGTCGTCTACTCTAAGAATAGCCATGTTCTTTCTCCTTTAAGCTACTTATACTGTTCCAACAACTTCACTAAAGTCAACACCTGTTCTTACAGCCACGAAGTTAAGCGTGATGTAGTTAATTGAACGTGCTGGCTTAATGAAGATGTCTGCAACAAATTCATTTCTATCTACAACTGAGGCAGTGTTATTTGTTTCATCACATACCACTTTGAAATCTGTGATGCCTCTGGCACCTTGAATTTCTCTAAGGAATGGTTCAACAATACCTACGAATTCTGAACGAGTAAACTCATCATTGAATTCAAAGATAACCGCTTTAGCTGCTTCTGCAATCGATCTTTCAATTCCTAGGAACAATCTACGAACATTAATTCTGTCGAATGCTGAAGGTCTTGATAGGTGAGTCTTATCACCATATAGCAAGATTCCTTCACCTGGAATATTAGCGATTGGGTTAATACCTGCTTTATACAAAGTATCTCTATTTTGCTTGGTCTGATTAAATGCCAAGTTAGTGACACCTAAGTATTGACCTCTTCTTGTACCAGCTGGTGAGAACCACGGTGCTGCGTTTACAGCAGTGGCTGCCATAATACCAGCAGTTGAAGAAGCAGCAGGAATATGAATGTATGTATCGTTATACTTATCATATACTTTGAGATAGTTGGAATCAACAACTAGATATGAAGAACGTGTAAGTCCATTTAGTGCTGAAACTATATCAGTAACTTCTGATCCAGCATTTTGAACTACAGCTGCTCTATTTGGTGATGCTACAGCTACACAATCTTTACGTTTAGATTGAGCAATTGTTACCAAATCATTTACAACAGTTCTGTGTGATGTTGCATCTGACATACCTGGAGCAATTAAGAAATCAACAGTGATTCCATCTATATCTTCAAATAGATCAAATCCTGTTGCATATTCTGATGTTCCAATGGCACCGCCGTCTGCACCTGATGCTAGAGAGTGTGTGCCTGCAGCAATCGTACCTATAGCATGTACCCACTGTGATCTATTGTTAATAACATCATTAACATAGTTAGATGAGCCATCTGCATTTTTTGCTGTTGTTTGTGTTCCAACAAAAGAAAACTTTTCAAGAACAGTATTTACTGTGCCAGTGATGTCACCATCTTGGTCTACAACAATAACATGAAGTTCATTTGAATCTGGTGCAGCATCGAATTCGTCTGTATATGCCCAGCCATCAAAATCTGAATCTCCTGCAGATTGACCAATAACTGAAACTTTTAGACTATTTCCAAGAGCACCGGCATAGCGGGCCACCCACTGATGACCATCTGAATCCAAGCCTGCTTCTTGTGCTTCAAAGTTTTCTTCGTTTTTAACTAGTGGTGCGGTTGCACCTGAGTCTGCACCGCCGAATGCGTTTGCAGCGCTTGATCCCAGTTCTCTTACTACATACAAATCTGAAGAGTATCTTAGGTAGTATGCAGCAGAATGGAAATCAATATTATTTGACGTGCTAGGCGCGCCAAACACTGATACGAGTCCAGCCTCGTTCGCAACAAGAGTAGCTTCTTCAGCAGGACCCCAACTAAACCCACCGACAATAGCGCCAATAGGGGATGTGATACCTGGTACAGAAGATGTTAAGTCAATCTCTTTTACGACTACAGCTGGAGACGCTGATGGGTTTAAAGCCATGAGTCTCTTCCTTTTCCATTTAAGTAATTATAAGTTCTCATAATACGAATATTCACTTAATTCTATTTATAATTTTTAAAAATTCAAATAATATAGAACTCATCCTCATGATTTAAAGACCAAGGGTCTTCTTTCTTTTCTTCAATATCTTCTAATCCATTATCATAAAAACCAAATGGAACGGTGTCTCTCTCAATTTCTTCCATTCTTTGCTCAAACAAAAGCTGTTTAATGTTTACATCGGTAAGTTCACCAAAATAAACTGTGCCAATAAAGTAACCAAATAAAACAAGATTCATCATTAAATCATCATGATTACCTTCAGTTGCTTCATAAGACTGGCCTTTTGCAACAAACGTAGAAATTTCTAATATAGTATCTTCATCTACAATATCTAGTTTCTTTTCTTCTAATAAATCCTTGATTCCTGAACAACCAATACGTTTTACTTTTCTTGTCATATTGATTCCAAGAGAATCTGCTTTAATTGTTGATTCAACAAACATGTTTTCATATTCTAAATCATGATACAAGCCATTGCATACAACTTGTCCAGCGTCATTTGATTCTATTACTACCATAGCTTGATTGTAAGAATTCGCAATTTTATAAATAATATTTGGGAAGAGTAATGGAGAGATAAGGTTATCGCGATATACGGCAACCTGTTTAAACGGCGTAGAGCTAATATCGATTACATTAAAAGTAGAATAGTCCTGTCCTCTTCCTTTCGCAACGTCAACCATCATTACATATTGATGGGCCTGTATAGCTTCCTCATAAATTTTCACACCTTCTTTTGTTATCATCTTGTAG
>Ga0255781_10003526_pt1 | contig 12176 bp, 10 predicted proteins | sample 101ome_21_FD_179979 | JGI IMG/M metagenome (GOLD analysis project Ga0255781, IMG submission 179979) | Coastal salt marsh microbial communities from the Groves Creek Marsh, Skidaway Island, Georgia - 101413BT metaG (version 2) | ecosystem: Environmental > Aquatic > Marine > Intertidal zone >...
GTTCGCGTTCGCCGAGGCGCTCAGCAAATCCACTGGCCTGCTGTTGGAGAAGGCACCACTGATTACTAAGGTAATGTTTCCGGTGCAGGTGCTGCCGGTGGTTGGCGCGGCGGTGCCCTACCTAACCCATGCCATCGGCTTCGGCCTGCTGCTGGGATACCTTGCCACCCAGGGTCTATTTTCAGTCGCCTGGCTGCTGATCCCGGTGATTTTTGCGCTGCAGTTCCTGTTTACTCTGGGGCTGGTGGCAGTCCTGTCTGCCCTGTGTGTGTTTTTACGGGATCTGCAGCAAATCGTACTGCTCAGCGTCACCATCTGGTTTTTTCTCACGCCGGTGATTTACCCCATCTCGATGATCCGGGATGAGGGTGTCCGGGACCTGTTTCTGCTGAACCCCATGCACAGCTTCATCAACCTGTACCGGGAGATCGTGCTGCTCGGCGAAGTCAGCCTGACTCATCTGACGATCATCGTGCCCACCGCGCTGATCAGCTACTGCGTCGGCGGCTGGCTGTTCATGCGCATCCGGCACGCCTTCGGAGATGTGCTGTAGATGGACACGCCGCGCATCACCGTCAGCAACCTGCACAAGGACTTTAAAATCTACGACAGTCCGCAGGACAGACTGTGGGAGATCATCCTGCGCAAACCGCGCCATCAGCTCTACCACGTGCTGTCGGACATTTCATTCGCCCTGCCGGACGGCAAGAGCCTCGGAATCATCGGCGACAATGGCGCCGGTAAATCGACTTTGCTGAAACTGCTGGTGGGCACCCTGCAGCCGAGCAGCGGCACGGTACAGCTGAACGGGCAGGTCGCCGCGCTGCTGGAGCTGGGCGCCGGCTTTCATCCCGAATTTACCGGTCGTCGCAACATCTATCTCAACGCCTCGCTGCTGGGGGTGCCCGACGACAATATTGCCGAGCTGGAAAAAGACATCATCGAATTTTCCGAGCTGGATTACTTTATTGACCGACCAGTCAAAACCTATTCATCAGGCATGTACGTGCGGCTGGCGTTTTCCATTGCCACCATGGTGAGGCCGGATATCCTGGTCATTGATGAAGCGCTGTCGGTGGGCGACATGGCGTTTCAGCGCAAGTGCGTCGAACGCATGAACCAGTTTCGCGCCGAGCAGAAAACCATGGTGTTCTGCAGCCACTCCATGTTCCACATTCAGGAGCTTTGCGACACCGCCATCTGGATCGACAAGGGCAAGATCAGGGAGATGGGTGACAGCGACAAAGTGGTCGGTCACTACGAGGATTTCTGCAACAACAAGAAATCCTACAACACCATCCGCGATGACCTGCCTGCAGCGCTGGAACAGGCCGAGCAGGAGCAGGACAGCCCGACCCAGGACTGCCGGATCAATTCACTCGCGGTGAAAGACAGCGACGGCAAGGTGCTTGACGAACTGGAAGCGCTGTCCGATGTGACGCTGGAGATGGAGGTCGAAGTGCTGAACGACGTCGACCAGGCCACCTTCGGCTTTGCTCTCATGAAGTCGGCCGAAGAACCCATGGCCTCGTTTTTCACCACCGACGTCGAAGGCGTGGAGAAAGGGCCCTTCAAGAAAGGCGATCGCTTCACGGTCTCGCTGGTGGTGAAGAATTTCGCCATGCGGGTCGGCGAGTTCTATGTGCTGTGCGGACTGGCAGATGAAACCGGTCTGCTGTGGTATGAGACCAAGTTCAGCAAACAGCTGACGGTCAAAGCCAACAAGGGGGTGGGGCCGATTGCCATGGCCGCGGACTGGCAGGTCTCGCGGCAGCGCTGACGGTTTACCGCATTCACAGCCCGACCTGCGCTTTTCAAGAGAACCCCGGGAGTCGTTACCGGACTGCCTCTCTTTCTGACTGTCTCTCTTTCAGACTGCCTTCGGGTGATTATGCGTATTTCTGAGGCTGACGGTTTGCCGCGTTCACAGCCTGATCTGCGCTGTTCAAGAAAACCCCGGGAGTCTTTACCGGATTGTCTCTCTTTTTGTCTGTCTCAGGGTGATTATTGTTTCTGAGTCTGTCCTGCCTGAGACTCCTTGTGCTTCTCTGGGTCACTCTGTCTCTGTCGGTCTCTTCTGGTCTCTCCTGGTTTCTCTCGATCACTCCGTCTCGCTTGATCTCCCGTGATCTCTCTTGCTTGGTCTCTCCGTCTCTCTCGGTCACGCCGGTTCTCATTGGCCGCACCGCCCCGAAAGCCACTGTCAATGCTACTGCCACTGACTACTGAGCATCGAACAGATAATCTTCCGGATACACCCGCGGCGGCGCTGTGTCCGGCAGGTAACCGTAAGGGTCCACCTTGTACAGGCGGGGCAGGGTGGTGTGGGCACGGGCCTCGACCACCTCCATGTAGGCCTGCGTGACCGGGTCCCGATTGACAAATTCCTGAGTCTCCTCGAGTGCCAGCTGCTGCGCTTCGCTCAGGGCAGCCCCGGGATAGACATACACTGAGTAGATCTGTGAGGTGTTGGTGCCGATCCACGCGGAGAGCTCCTGCAGGTTTTCGAACGGCACAATCTCTCCGACCTCAGCGCGATTGTTGATGTCCTCAAACTCGCGAAACGCCAGAATGTTCTCGATCAGCTCCTCGTCGAGCCCGGGCAGCAGGGCCATGGCCTCCCGGGTGGCGAGGTTGAGATTCACGGTGCGGTTGTTGCCGTAAATGGTGAACGCAGCCTCCAGATTGACCCCTTCCAGCAGCTCGGCAAAGCCCCTGATGTGCAGGATCTCTTCCACGGTATCCAGCTCGGGATTGTTACGCGGAGAGTAGCCGGGCTCCAAGGACTGGTAGTAATCCTCTTCAGCGCCATTGAGCCCCTCGAGATTGTTCAGGTCCGTCCAGTCGGTCCAGGCGCTTAGCAAATCCTGCACCTGCTCCGGGTCGGCATCCAGCCCGCCCAGCCGTTTCTCTATCAGCATCTGCATGTTGCGACGGGGTATGCGGTTGAGGTTGATCTTGCCGGCGTGATCATAAATCCGCACCACCATCTCCTCAGCCTGAGGATAGTGCAGCGTCAGAGGCTGACCGTTGAAGCGGTAGCGCGGGTTTCTTGCCTCGCCTTCCTCTGTCAGTACTACCTCCTGATCAATCGGCGGCGCCATCATCTCCAGCATGAGCTCCATTTCGGCCTGATGCACCGTGCCCATGACCGCTGCCCAGTGCGTGCTGACATCCTGATTGTGAGCAACTGTCCGGGCAGAAAGGCGCACCTTGCCCGCCATCGCGGTCACCAGCACCGTCAGCAGCACCGACGTCCACAGCACAATAATGAGAACTGACCCTTTTTGACTTTTGGCTGTTGCACCGGGCAGGTTTGTCATAAGGCGCGCTGCTCCGCCGTGTTGGGCTGAATGCTGCGGTGCAGGTTGTTGCGAATGCGCGCGACGACCTCCAGCACCTCGGCGGACTCCTCTGCCTGACCGCCATTCCCCGGCTCAAAGCGGGCGTACACGGCGAGCGGCAGACTCAGCAGCTCTTCGCCGTCCCATTCCGGCTTCCACACGCGGGTCTCCCCGAGATCCTCATAGAGATAGCTGAAGGACACCGAATAACCGGGGTAGATCAGTATCGGCTCCGCCTCCTGCAGGCGCAGACTCGGGTCATCGCTGAACGCCGGCACCAGCGTCAGATACACCCCCTCATCTTCCACGTTGAACAGCTCCCAGGCGGTGAGCCCGGGCGTGCGCTGCGGCGACACCGTCGACACCCAGGCCAGATAGTCAGATTCCCCGGCAAAAAACAGCTGCCGCGACAGGGTTTCCTCGTTGGTGTAGCTGTGAGGGAACGCGCCGTGCAGCGCGCGATCGATCTGCAGGATGGTGAGCGCCTCATCGAGGCTCGCATCCAGCAGATCAGCATTGCGGTTCCAGTCACCGGCCACGATAAATACGCCGGAACTGAGCAGCCCCAGCAGCAGCGTGGTCAGCGCCAGCGCGAGGATGACCTCAATCAGCGTGAAGCCGCGATGGCAGGCGGCGGACAGGCAGGCGGGGGTGCCAGCCGCCCGGTCGGCCGCCGCGGGCGGGATGGGTCTGGGTTGGACAGGCGTCACGGCGGCCGACCTACTGAGGCAGGTCCAGCTGAATCCAGCGGACCCCGTCGATCACTTCATCGCGATCTGTGTTAACAATCTCGTAGGCCTGCAGCTGATGCACTGTTGGCTGGGTCTTGCGCTCGGGTGCTTCCAGCGCCTCGCCGGGGCGGACACGGTAGGCATCCTGTTCGAGAATCTCCTCCACGTCGGCGAACTCATTTTGCAGCAGCGCAAAATTGGTCGCGGCGCGGATCTGGGTGGCCCGCGTCAGGCTCTCCTGCGAGCGCCAGGTCAGCTGCTTGCTGCCGCCCACCAGAGAGAACAGCCCGCCGAGCACGAAGCCGGTGATCGCCAGCGCGACGATGACTTCCAGCAGGGTAAAACCGCCCGCGGGCCGGACATCAGATCGGGGCATGGGTTTCCTCGCTGCTGATGCGCCCGGTAAATGGGTCGATCACGATCCGGGTGTGGCGGTCATCCCGCGAGAAAATCAACGTGCCTCCGCTGCTGCCGCCCTCCGGGTAAAACGTCACGTCGATGAAACGCTCGACTTCGGTCAGCCGCTCCGTGCTGTCCTCGTAGCTCAGGGCAATGCCGTCACTTTCCCAGCGGGCCTGGGGCGTTTGCAACAGGCCTGCGCTCTGCCCCTGACCGCGCTCTTGGCCACCGGCAAATTCGTCAGCCAATGCAATATCGGCATCATCGGGGCGGAAGGAGGGCCCGTACAGCCGGGCGCTGACAGGGAGACCGGTGATCACCGCATTGCGCCTGGCGTAATGCAGCAAAGCGTTCACCTGCCGCAGCTGCACGCTGTAAGTGCGGGCATCGAGGCTGCCGACATTGGGCACCACCATCACGCTGGCCAGCGCAAGGAGAGCGAGCACCAGCAGAATTTCCAGCAGGGTAAAGCCGCGCTGGCGGGCCGGCAGGCGGGTTCCCGGCGGGCGGTTAGAGACCGATATCCGCGTCATCGCCCTCACCGCCGCGCTCACCGTCGGGCCCGTAGGAGACCAGCGTAAACCCGCGACCGTCGCTGTCATAGACATACTCATTGCCCCAGGGATCCAGCGGGACTTCCCGGCGCAGGTAGGGACCATTCCAGGCCGCCCGGCCGGAGTCGTTTTCCACCAGCCCCTCCAGCGAATCAGGATACTGACCGACGTCGAGTCGGTAGGTGTCCAGCGCGGCCTCCAGGGCAGAGATCTGCGACAGGGCGGCATCGCGCTGCGCACCGGCCTGCTGATTGAAAATGTTGGGCGCAACCATCACCGCCAGCATGCCGATGATGGCCATCACCACCAGAATCTCAATCAGGGTGAAACCTGCGGCGGTCTTGGGTGTGTGTGTTCGTTGCATGTTGCGGTTCCTTTTTCTGTGTTCTGTGTTCCGTGTCAGCGTGCTGTGCTCTGTGCTCCGGTTGTCGTGTTCCGGTTGCCGTGCTCTTCAGCCTGTGTGCCTTGGGCTGTGTGCCTTCTGTCGGACCCTTGCCCGGCTGATGCGTTCAGCTTTGTGCGGTTTTGTTCGGCTCTGGCTCTGGCTCTGGCTCTGGCTCTGGCTCTCAGATATTCAAATCTTCAAAAAGATCGGACGCCAGTTCAAAACGATCCAGAATGTCAGAATATTGTACACCGCCCTCGGCATTCAGATTGATGATTTCCGGACGCAGCACGATGAACAGTTCCCGGCGCTCCTGGTTCGCCTGCTGATAGGAAAACAGGTTGCCCAGCACCGGCACCCGGTTGATGACCGGGATGCCGGTATTCAACGACTCAATGTCGGTCTGAATCAGTCCGCCCAGCACAATATTGTCTCCGTTGCGAACCACCACCGTGGTGCTGATTTCCTGATTGTTGAACACCGGGTTGTTGTTGACGCCGGCCGAGCTGTTGTCGACCGACGAAAGCACCTGCCGGATGATAAGGTTCACCACCCCGTCCTCATTGATCTGCGGCGTGATGTAGAGCTCGATGCCGGTCGATCGGTATTGAATGTTGGTGGTGGACACCCCGCCGGTGCCAATGGACTGTCCCGCTTCAACCGGCACCTCGGCGCCGATCAGGATTTCCCCTTCCTGGTTGTTGCTCACCGTCAGCGACGGCCGCGCCAGCAGACGCACATCGTTGTTGACGGCAATGGCATCAAGAGTCGCCTCAACCCGCGCCGAGCCGTCGACAAAGCCTTTGCTGAACATCAGCCCGCCGAGGTTGGGAACAAAGTCGGTGATGGAAGCGGTGGAGATCGGGTCCGTTGCGGCGTTACTGGCAATGCGGCTCCAGTCCACACCAAAGCGGTTTTCATCGTTAAGCGTGATCTGGGCGATCACGGCGTTGACCATGACCTGCAGCGGCACCACGTCCAGCTGGCTGATGGTTGTCAGCAGCTGCCGGTAATCCCGCGCGGTGCTGCGGATCAGCAGACTGTTGGTGGATTCATCCGCCACGATCTTCACCGAGAGATTGGCCGATACCGCCGTCTCCGAGGCAACCGGCAGCCCGGCCGGGGCGGCCTCGGGTGCAGGCCGGCTTTCGCCACCAGCCGCGTTGTCTCCCGCCTCCGGAAACAGCGGCGGCTGGCTGCGCTCTTCCTCGACCGTTCCGGCCAGCGACAGGAACGGCTCATCCTCTTCTTCAAACACATCCGCCAGCGTATCCGCCAGCTCCTGCGCCACCAGATTTTTCACCCGATACATGAACAGCTGCTCGACCTGCTCCTGGCTGTCAGCGTCCAGGATCTGCACCCAGCGGGAAATCTCCTCAAACCCGCGCGTGGCGGGCGCCGTCACCAGCAGCGCATTGATGCGCTCAATGCCTTTGACCTGATAGGCAGGATCGGAGCCCTCGATGAGCTGCAGAATTTCAGTCAGCTCTTCCGCCACTTCATTGGCGTTGGCGTTGCTCAGCTGATAAAGGTGAATGCCCTGATTGGCGAAAGGGTCCGCGTCGATCAGCATCAGCAACTGATTGACCCGCTGCAGATCGTATTCGGAGCCGGACACAATCAGCATGTTGGTGTTCCCCAGCTGACTGACACCACCATTCGGCTCAAGCAGGGGCTGAATCGCCTGAATCACCGCATCGGTGGATACATAGATCAGCGGTGTCACCTGCATGATGCGCGCCGCCGTTCCATCGCCGAGCGTCTCGGGCGTGGCAATGTCGGCGGTCAGGTTGGACACCACCTGGCGCGCATTCCACAGCTCGCCGGCCTGTTCCAGAATCACCCCGGCGTCGCGGCTCAGCAGCCGGATCAGGGGCCAGATGTCATCCCGCTGCAGCGGGCGATTGGGCGAGGTTCGGATACTGATCTGGCTGTCGATGCTGGGGTCAATCACCAGGGTAATATCCAGCGCGTCGGCCAGCTCCTCCAGCACCAGACGCAGCTCGGCCTGCTCGTAATTCAGTTCCACCACATCATCGCCGTCGGCCACTTCCGGAGCGGGCACCGGCTCACGAAAGCCGTTGAAATCGTTGGCCTGACCATCGCGATTGATGGCGTCAATCAGCGCCTGCTGCTCGGCGGAGCTGGCGGTTTCCAGCACGGGGATGACCGCTGCAGGCTGACTGGCAGGGCGGGCCGGAACCGGGCTGACGGCGCTGGCGGTGGCCGGTGGATTGCGTGGTTCCAGCGTCGTGCAGGACACCAGCGCCAGTGCCAGACAGAGCCCCAGACAGGTTCTCGCTGATGCCGGTCGGGCTGGCCTGACAGGGCCCAGCGTTCGACTGAAGATAAAACAGTTCACGGGCTTCTCCAGATTCATGATCAAAACTCCACAGCATTCATGCTGAACACAGCGGACAACATGGTGATGGTGATGCCACCGACTGCGATGGCGAGAAAAATAATCAGCGCCGGCTGCAGGGCCGCCACCAGTGAGGACATCTGATTGCGCACCTGCGTGTCGAAGGTCACCGCCGACTTGAGCAGGATATCCGCAGTACGACCGGACTCCTCGCCCACCGCAACGAGCTGGTGCAGCAGAGTCGGGAACTGACCGGTTTTTTCCAGCGACAGGCCAAGGCCGGCGCCACCGCGCACATCCTCTTCGACCCGGTCCAGACTGACGCCGAGCACCGCGTTTCCGACCACTTCCCGGGAAACCCGCAGCGCGCGGATAAGTGGGATACCTGCCCCTAACAGCGCGCCAAGAGTGCGGGCAAATACCGCGCACTCGCGAAACAGAATGAGGCTGCCCAGAATAGGCAGAGACAGCAGAAAACGGTCTTTTTTCAGTTTGGTCGCCAGCTCCTGATCCAGCCGGCGCCAGGCGACCACGGCCAGCACCAGTGCGACCACAAACAGATAGCCGTAGCTTTGCAGAAAATCGCTCAGCCCCAGCAGGAAGGCCGCTGATGCCGGAATCTCGGTGCCGGCATCCTCGAACATCAGCGCAAACTGAGGCACGACAAAAACCAGCAGCAGGAATACCGAGATCACTCCGGTAATCAGCAACACCGTCGGATAGATCATGGCGGAAATGACCGCCTGCCGGGTTCGGGCCGAAGTATCGAGAAACTCAGCCAGATCAGGCAGCAGCTCATGCAGAATGCCGCCTTCCTCGCCGGCGCGCACGATGTTCACGTACATCTTACTGAACACCTGCGGATGGGACTCCATGGCCTCGGCCAGACTGCGCCCCTCTTTGACGTCCTTGAGCAGCTGCAGCACCAGCTCGCGCATGGCGGCCGATTCCGTGATGCCGTCCAGCAGACGCAGGGCCTTGTCGAGCGGGACCCGGGCTTCCACCAGGGTGCACAGACCGCTGGTGAAATCCAGGAGATCCGCGTTGGAAATCTTCTTACGGCGCAGCAACTCCGTACCGGGCCGCGTCTGGTGAATTTTTACCGGTGTCAGCTTGCGGCCTTTGAGGATGCGCACCGCCTCCCGCTCGGATTCCGCGTTGAGCTGCCCGTTCTCGACCCTGCCGGCCTGATCAAAAGCCTGATATTTGAAAAGCAGTGAACTCATAGGGCTCGCGTCACCCTCACGACTTCTTCCGGTGTGGTCAGACCGGCTTTGAGCTTGTCCAGCGCATCCTCGCGCAGCGTCCGCATGCCAGCGCTGATGGCCTCGTTGCGAATCACATTGGCATCGGCGCCCGACGCCACGTGATGGCGAATGGCATCACTCATCAACAGCAGCTCGTAAAGCCCCACACGACCGCGATAGCCGGTGTGCCCGCAGGATTCGCAGCCCTGTCCCCGGTTGATTTCCGGGCACTGCTCACGGGTAATCTGCAGCACCGCCAGCTCATCCGCACTGATCGGGCCAGTGCTTGCGCAGTCGGTGCAGACCCGGCGGACCAGCCGCTGGGCCTGAATCGCCAGCAGACTGGAACTGATCAGGTACCCTTCCACGCCCATATCCTGCAGGCGGGTAACCGCACCGGCAGCGTCATTGGTGTGCAGGGTGGAAAACACCAGGTGACCGGTGAGCGCCGACTCGATGGCAATCTCGGCGGTTTCATGGTCGCGAATCTCGCCCACCATCAGCACGTCCGGATCCTGACGCACAATCGAGCGCAGCCCCGCCGCAAAGCTCAGTCCGATGCTGGCGTTGGCCTGAATCTGGGTAATGCCATCAAGCTGGTATTCCACCGGGTCTTCCACGGTGATGATCTTCTGCTTCTCGGAGTTGATCTTTTCCAGCGTCGCATACAGCGTCGTGGTCTTGCCGCTACCGGTCGGGCCGGTAATCAGAATCATGCCGTGGGGCTGGGTAATCACCCCCTGATACTGTTTGAGAATACTTTCGGGCATGCCGAGTGCGGTGAGCGCTACGGCAGTGTCGCTGCGATCAAGAATACGCAGCACCACCGATTCGCCGTGCACGCCGGGCAGGGTAGAGACCCGCATGTCCAGCTGATTGCTGCCCAGCTGGTAATCAATTCGCCCGTCCTGCGGCAGGCGCTTTTCACCAATATCAAGCCTCGCCATCAGCTTCAGACGAGAGGCCACGGCGGTATGAATTTTCACCGGCAGCTTTTCAATCCGGGTCATGATGCCGTCAACCCGGCAGCGCACGTTCAGAGAGTGCTCGTTAGGCTCAAAATGGATGTCGCTGGCATTCAGATCCAGCGCGCGGGCGAACAGGTGATTCACCAGCCGGATAATGGGCGCGTCTGACGCCATATCGAGCAGTGCCTCATCATCTTCGAAGCCCGATACAAAATCCTCTTCTTCCGACCCTTCAAGCTGGGGTGACAGTTCTGCGCGCCAGTGCTTGAGAAGACGTCTGACCTCTTCGTCACTGCTCAGCTCAAAACGAACCAAACGGTCAACAATAAACCGGATCCGTGTCCGCATCGCCAGGTCGGGCAGCTGATTGCACAGCAGCCGGCCACTGCTGTCAAAGTCCAGTGCCGGTGCAATACCGACCGGCTCCAGCAGCTGACTGAAAACCGACAGCGTCATCTGAAACGACGCTTCAGTCATCGGACCCATCGCCGGGATATCAGCCGCGTGATTGTCGGTCATTGCCCATCTCCCCGGCTCATGTTTTCTGCAAACCCCACGACGGTGATCGAGCCGTTGTACTGATTGCGACTGCGGCTGAGGCTGAAATCCCGGACCCGCAGACGGGGCTCAGAGTTCTCAAGCAGCCTCAGGAATGTGATGGTGTTACCGGCATCATCAGTCCGGAATGACATCTCCTGGCTGACCATCAGCCAGTCATCCGCCTGCAGGCTGTCCGCCAGCCGGGTGGAGCTCACGCTGAGGCCTGAATCACGGGCATGCTTGGACAGGTCACGCTGCAGGTTCGCCTCCACCAGGGGAATGGTTGCCCCACTGAAGATCTGGGTTTCAACCTGAGTCTGCTGCACCTCGGCCTCAATGCGGCGGTCGCGCCACAGCAGAGAATCCTCGATCAGGCGCGCTTCACGCTCGACCGCGAGCAGCACGGTTTCAATCTCGGCGTTGCGACGCTGATACAGACCCTGTATCGCCGGCACAATCTGCGTTACCACAAACACCGCCCCCACCAGCCCGGCGAGAATCAGGATCCTTTGCTCTCTTGCGCTAACAGCCATCGCTCAAACCCTTATGTCTCATCGGGAAAATGGCGCACCCGGTAGGCCTCGAAGTTCACCGTGGCCAAGCGCAGATCAATGTAATAGCGGGTGTTACTGGTCGCCCGCGAAAACACCACTTCGGTAAACAGCGGGTCCTGTTCCAGTCGCTGCAGAATTGCCTGCGGGTCGGAACTGGTACCCTGAATGCGAATCAGACCCTCTGACAGCTCCAGTGAAGACAGCTGCTCACCGGCCAGCACCTCCTGCAGACGGAACATGGCGGCAGCCACATTCTGCTGAGGGAATTCATTGATGGCGCCCCAGCGATTTTCAAACTCGACCACCACCGCCTGGTCCTGCCGGGCCTCTACCGACAGTTCGCGATTGGACTCGAGCCGGGCATTGGCCATCTGCAGCTCAAAGCTCTGGGCCAGAAACGGTGAAGCCGCAAGGCCCAGCAGCCCGACCAGCAGACCAGCCGCAATTTTCAGCTGTCTGCGCTGCGTGCGCTGTCTGCTGACGGTCAGCGCACCTGAAGGGAAAAATCCGTATGCCGGCTCCACCGCCAGGGGTTGATCCACCGCATAGTCTTGCGCGGCAGTGAGCGTCTGCCTGGTTTCCGCTTCAAAGGCGGCCAGCTGTTCCTGCCATTGTTCGGCAAAAGCAGGCTCGCCAAGCTCGGCGTTCTGTATCTGTAACCATTGTTCCAGTACTCCCCCCCGGGTGCGGATGAACGTGGTGTCACGGCCGTCATCATCCAGCAGCAGGCAGGCCTGCGCAGACTGCATCAGCGCCAGCGTTCTGGGCGCCAGGGCCGCAAGCGCCAGACCCTGACTGGTAAATGCGTCAAACAGGGCTGTCAGGCGGGCCTGCCGGATCCACAGCGCCAACCTGTTCCCGTCAGTGCCGCCATCAGACACAGCCAGCGCGAGCGCCTCGTCACAGGCAGGCAGGATGGTTTCCTGCTGCAAGGTAATGGCAGAAATCAGGTTGGCCCCGCTCAAGCCCGGCATGTGCTGCTCGGTGGCTAAAAATTCAGAAGGCGCCAGGAGTAACAGGATCGAGCACTCAGAGTCAGCTGCCGCAAGCAGGTGCTTTGTCGCCTCGGCAACGGCAGCCGCATCGATATTT
>Ga0255781_10003527_pt1 | contig 12176 bp, 9 predicted proteins | sample 101ome_21_FD_179979 | JGI IMG/M metagenome (GOLD analysis project Ga0255781, IMG submission 179979) | Coastal salt marsh microbial communities from the Groves Creek Marsh, Skidaway Island, Georgia - 101413BT metaG (version 2) | ecosystem: Environmental > Aquatic > Marine > Intertidal zone > Salt...
TTATTGCGGTAAATGGTATCGAAGGTTTCGAGATCGGCGATACTATTGCAGATGCTGAGAATCCAGAAGCATTGCCAACAATCGAGATCGATAAGCCTACCATGAGTATGTTGTTCTCTATCAACAACTCACCATTCTTTGGAAAAGAAGGAAAGCACGTAACCTCGCAGAAGATACGCGAGCGCTTGATGCAAGAGATCGAGAAGAACTTGGCACTTAAAGTAGACGAAACAGGTTCAGCGGACCAATTCATAGTGCATGGACGCGGTATTCTCCATTTGGGTATCTTGATTGAAACCATGCGTCGTGAAGGCTATGAACTCCAATTGGGTATGCCTCAAGTTATTTTCAAGACCATCGACGGCGTCAAGCACGAACCTATTGAAATTCTTACGGTAGACTGCCCTGAAGAAACCTCAGGAAAAGTCATCGAACTCGTAACGCGTCGCAAAGGTGAACTTTTAGTCATGGAACCTAAGAGCGACCTTACGCGTTTGGAATTTGAAATTCCTTCACGAGGCATCATGGGCTTGCGTAACAACGTATTGACAGCTACATCGGGCGAGGCCATCATGGCACACCGCCTAAAAGAATACCAACCCTACAAAGGCGACATGGAACGTCGTATTTCCGGAGTATTGATTGCTAAGGAAGCTGGTAAAGCAAGTGCTTACTCTCTTGATAAACTTCAGGACCGCGGTAAATTCTTCATCGAACCAGGTGATGAAATCTACGGTGGCCAAGTGATCGGTGAGCAAAACAAGCCGGGTGACCTTGTGGTGAATCCTTGTGTGGCCAAGCAGTTGAACAACATGCGCGCCGCAGGTAAGGACGACAACACTGCACTTGCTACCCCAATCAAATTCAGTTTGGAAGAAGCCATGGAATACATTGGCCCAGATGAATACGTTGAGGTAACACCTGAAAGCATCCGTTTGAGAAAGATCTTGCTGAACGAGCATGATCGTAAACGCGCTCAAAAGTAAGGGGCTGCTCGTTCGGGCTTCGCGCCCCGCAACAGAATAACCTTACCTATGCGCTGCAGAGGAACTTCGCACCCCCTTACTTTTGAGTTGGGAGAACGAAGGCTGCTCGTTCGGGCTTCGCGCCTCGTAACAGAATAACCACAAAAAAGCCCCGCAATGCGGGGCTTCTTTATTTACTGAACGTCAATGAGAATATCCAAAATCGATTTTGCAGCTTTGGCAATGGCCGTTCCAGGACCGAAAATGCCAGCAACGCCGCGATCATAGAGGTAATCATAATCCTGAGCAGGTATGACACCTCCTACTATGATCAGGATATCCTCACGACCCAAAGCCTTTAGCTCCTCCATGACCGAAGGGACCAGAGTTTTATGGCCCGCTGCTAGAGAGCTAATCCCTAATATGTGAACATCATTTTCAACCGCTTGCTTTGCCGCTTCCTTTGGGGTTTGGAACAACGGTCCCATATCTACATCAAAGCCCAAATCAGCAAATGAAGTAGCAACCACTTTTGCACCACGATCATGGCCATCTTGACCCATCTTCGCAATCATGATGCGCGGCCTGCGACCTATCTTTTCTGCAAAAGCGTCCGCCGCTTTTAAGGCAGCTGCAAAGTCTTCGTTTTTCTTCATTTCGTTCGAGTACACCCCACTAATGGTTTGCGTTTTGGCTACATATCTACCCCAGTGGTTTTCCAAAGCTAGGGAAATCTCTCCGAGGGTTGCACGAACACGTGCCGCATCAACGGCCAACTCTAAAAGATTTCCTTCTTTAGTCGCAGCACAATTGGCCAATGCATCAATAGCGTGCGCTACTGCCGCCTCGTCCCGATTCGCCTTGAGCTTACTCAAGCCCTCCAACTGCTGGTGCAACACCTCATCGCCTTGGACTTCAAGAATATCAATCTCGGTTTTCTGGGCCGATTGAAAGGCATTCACTCCAACAATAACATCCGACCCGCTGTCGATTCGCGCTTGCTTTTTCGCCGCTGCTTCTTCGATACGAAGTTTTGGAATACCGGCTTCTATCGCTTTCGTCATGCCGCCCAACTCATCGACCTCAGCCATAAGAGCCTCAGCACGTTCAATGAGATCAGCGGTCAGTTTCTCAACATAGTAAGAACCTCCCCAAGGATCAGCCGTGAAGGTGATGTCCGTTTCCAATTGTAAATGCAACTGGGTATTCCGGGCAATACGGGCTGAAAAATCGGTCGGTAGTGCAATCGCTTCATCCAAAGAGTTCGTGTGCAGACTCTGCGTGCCTCCCATGGTAGCCGCCATTGCCTCGACAGCAGTGCGAGTAACGTTATTAAAAGGATCTTGCTCCGTAAGCGACCATCCCGAGGTCTGGCTGTGGGTACGTAAAGCGAGCGACTTCGGGTTTTTGGCGCCCAATGCCTCCATGTTTTTTGACCACAGGAATCGGGCCGCGCGCATCTTGGCGATTTCCATGAATGGATTCATCCCAATACCCCAGAAAAAACTTAATCGGGGCGCAAAGGCATCAATATCGAGTCCTGCAGCCATCCCGGTTTTCACATACTCTAAACCATCACAAAGGGTGTAGGCCATCTCAATATCAGCCGTAGCACCCGCTTCCTGCATATGGTAGCCGGAAATAGAGATGCTATTAAATTTCGGCATGTTCGCACTGGTATAGGCAAAGATGTCTGAAATGATGCGCATGCTCTCCTTCGGTGGATAGATGTAGGTATTGCGGACCATGAATTCCTTTAGAATATCATTCTGAATGGTACCACTTAGCTGCTCCAAAGACACACCTTGCTCTTGGGCCGCAACAATGTAGAAAGCCATGATGGGCAACACTGCACCGTTCATGGTCATAGACACGGACATTTGATCCAATGGAATACCATCGAATAAAACCTTCATGTCTTCAACGCTATCGATAGCCACACCTGCTTTTCCTACATCGCCCAACACACGCTCATGATCACTATCATATCCGCGGTGTGTGGCTAAATCAAAGGCAACTGATAGTCCCTTTTGTCCTGCCGCGAGGTTGCGACGGTAGAACGCGTTTGATTCTGTAGCCGTAGAAAAACCCGCATACTGACGAATGGTCCAAGGACGACCTACATACATCGAACCGTAAGGGCCACGTACGTACGGCGGCTCACCCGGTAAGGTTCCTACGTGTTTTGCGTCATTGATATCTGCTGGGCCGTAGCTTGTATTCACCGCAATCTGCTCAGGAGTGTTCCAAATCTTCTTCTGGTCCATCATTATGCGTTTTTAACGGTTTGACTTACACGAGCAAATTCGGCTTTTGCCGCCCAACGAATAGGCATTAATGGCTCTATCTCTTTTTCGGCGTGCGCCTTCTGATGTGCCGCGCGCGTTTTGGGTTCCTGAACCACAAAATCTTCTGGCCATTGGTCATGGACCGATGGATATAGATTCGCGCCCAAGACTTGCTCAGGCTGTGCTTGCGCTACCTCAGCAGCAATTTTATCTTGAATTAATCCTTTGCGCAAGGCCTCCACGATGCCACCGGCAGAACGTAGTTCTTGCAAATACGCCCAGGCTTGACCAACCAGTTCCTGAGTCTTAGTTTCGATAAAATAGGCACCTGCAGCTGGATCGCTTACGTGGTCAAGGTGACTTTCATAGGCAAGCATAAAGTGTTGGTTCAATGCGAGGCGTTCACCTTCAGGATCGGCCCACTGTACAACACTATTATAAGGACGGATCTGCACATGGTCTGCACCGCCCACAACAGCTCCAAAGGCGGAAGAAGCGCTGCGTAAAAGATTCGAATGCAAATCATAAATGCTATGATGGGTGGTAGAGGTTTCCGAGTAAATCTCGAGATGAGTCTGAGGCAATTCGTATTCTTCAAGCAGTTTGGACCAGAGTAATCGGGCACCGCGAATCTTTGCCATCTCTTCAAACATGTGCGTACCACTGGTCAGCGCCAACCAATATTGACGGAATCCCACGCTTCCAAAGTTATCCAGATAAAAATCTAGATGTGCGGCGGCCAGCCCCAGCTGGGTCGCCGCCGATGCACCACAAGCCCCATAGAAGTTGGCATTACAGCACATGAATTTAAACTGCGGAGGGGTCAACCTACTAAGCTCACCGAGCTCATACATTTTTTCTTCGTGCCAAACTCCGGTGCGGGCTGCTATCTCAACGGGATCGATATTGATGGATCCTTTGAGTTGGTCGATAGGTAGGATTTCGGAATGCGCATGGTGTAATAGCGATTCCATAACTGCTGGTCCGCTACCTTCTACAACTAACGATAGATTGATGTACGGTAGCTGGATGTCGCGCAATATGCGAGGCAAGTAATGATCTTCGGTGAGGTAAAATAAGAGGCCACTTGCTCCGTGGTTCAACCTCGCTAAGGCCCAATCATTCGCCAGAAACTCTTTTTCAACGAGGTGTTCTTGTACCATGGTCCACCATGGCTGAGCTCTAAAGCCTGGTGCGTGTTGTGGTCCTTCTGTGTATAGCGGTTCGACTGGTGTGCCGTCCGGGTAGGTTCTGTGGGTGGATTTAGTCATCCTGGTCCGTTTCGAATTCTATGATAGTGATGGTCTCTCCGTCCTTGTGCATACCGAAATTTTCTCGAGCATAGCGTTCAAAGGCTTCGGGGTTGGTTTCCAATTGGTTCAAAAGTTCGCGTTCCTCCTCGAGCGTTTCCTCGTAATACTCGATGTCGTTTTCGAGATTCTGGATTTGTTCGCTCAGCTCGCTATGGATGAAATAGTTGTTTGCATCAAGAAAAATCATCCATGCCACAAAGCTTAAACCTGTGATGACGTATTTATTCATCAACCATTTGAGCATCGGATATTTTTCAAAGAATTTCATTCCAACAATTTACTAAGGGTTTTTGGTGCCGCAAGGCCTTAATCGATATTCTGTGCTAAGTCGGTATCGCTGCGTAATACATCTTGAAGCTTTACCAACTCAAAGTAGGCACCTTCTGCAGCCATCAATGCATCATGATCACCTCGTTCGATGATACTGCCTTGGTCCATCACAACAATTTGGTGGGCTTTTCGAATGGTGCTAAGTCGGTGCGCAATGACAACTGAGGTGCGCCCCTCCATGAGTCGTTCGAGGGCTTCCTGCACTAAACGTTCGCTTTCACTATCGAGGGCGCTGGTAGCTTCATCAAGAATCAAAAGTTGTGGATCCTTGAGCAAGGCACGTGCAATGGCGATACGTTGGCGCTGACCACCGCTGAGTTGTATGCCTCGGTCACCTACCTTGGTTTCTAAACCTTCGGGGAATTGAGCTATGAATTCCCACGCATTGGCTTCTTTAGCCGCTTGAATGATTTCCTCCTCTGACGCCTCTGTCTTACCATAGGCAATGTTTTCACGAATGGTGCCTCCAAAAAGTAAGACATCTTGTGGCACAAGAGCTAGGGATTTTCGCCAGGACTGAAGGTCTAAATCTTCTACCGCGTATTCACCGGTGGTGATGCTACCAGAATTGGCCCGGTAGAAACGCATCAGTAAGGACGCAACGGTAGATTTACCCGAACCGCTTTTGCCCACTAAGGCAAGTGTTTGTCCTTTTTGCAGGTCGAATGAGAGTTCGTTCAAGACTTGGACATCCGGACGGGTTGGGTAGCTAAAGTTCACACCCTTGAAAGATATCCCTTCCACAGCCACGGGAACAGGATGCTCCGTACTGTGCTCCATTTCCTTTTCTTCATCCATCAAGGAGAAAATGGTTTCGGTAGCCCCCACTGCCTTTTGCAATTGGGCATAAACGGAGGCCAATCCCCCAATGGACCCGCCAATAAACAAGGCGTACAAAATGAATTCATTGAGTTTATCCGCGGCCAATTCACCGTCGTGAACCATTCCGGCGCCGAACCAAATGACTAACGCTATAGCGCCAAAAAGACCAAAGGTGATAAAGCTAGAAAATGCTCCACGGTAATAGCCACCAGTGATCGCAAGCCCCACAACTTCACGAATACGCTTCCCATAACGGTTCTGCTCCCACGCTTCGTTGGCAAAGGCCTTAACCGTTTGAATCCCTGCAAAGGTTTCCTCAACAATGGTGTTCGATGCGGCGATTTCATCTTGAACTTTCTTCGCGTATTTGCGAATGAATCGACCAAAGATGAACGTGACAATAATGAGCGGTGGAATAACTCCGACGATGAAAAGGGTAAGCTTGATCGAGGTAAAGGCAAGAATTCCAATACCGCCAATGACCATGCTCAGGCCGCGCAAGAATTCCGCAAAAGTAGTGGTCAATGTTTCCCCGATCTGGGCGGTATCTGAGGCCACACGGGAGTTCAATTCACCCACGCGCTTGGCACTAAAAAACGACATGGGCAGGTGGAGCAAGTGGTTGTACAGGTCTCCACGAATGGCCGCCAGCGCACGCTCGGTAACCATAACAAAGAGTACCACCCTAAAGAAACCCGCCACACTTTGAATGGCCAAAAGCGCCATCATCTCGAGCATATTGGTACGGAGGTTATCGGCGGATGATGCCATTAGTCCTCCAAGCAACTTTGGGAAGAGTAATGAGGTGCCCATCGTGATCAAAAGGAAGAAAAATCCCAACGCCCAAAGCCCTTTGTGGGGCTTCACATAGGCTAGAATTTTACGCAATTGACCTAAGTCTTTTGCCGTCAGCATTTTGCGCTTTTTATCCGCTTCTTCTGATTTCGATCCTCTTCTTCTACTCATGCCTGCGAAGTTACATCCTATGGCCTACCTTTGCGCATCAATTCAGCAAAAATGGCGGGAGCAGAAAACATCAAACCTTACGATCCAAACAAGGAGAAAAAAGAGCAAGTAGCGGACATGTTTAACAACATTTCAAAGCGTTACGATTTGCTCAACCACCTATTGTCGTTGAACATTGATAAGGGCTGGCGTACCAAGGTAGTGAAGATGGTCGCGGCAGATAACCCGACGGTCATTCTCGACGTAGCTACCGGTACTGCAGACCTTGCCATTGCCTTGGCGAAAGGCACGGGCGCCAACATTACCGGCGCGGACATCAGCGAGGGCATGCTCGAGGTGGGCCGCGAAAAAGTTGGCAAGCGCGGTTTGTCGAAGAAGATTGTCTTAGAACTGGGCGATAGCGAAAACTTGCCCTACGCAGACAACACTTTTGACGCCATCACCGTTGCTTTTGGCGTTCGCAACTTCCAAAACCTACAAAACGGTTTGCGCGACATGAGACGCGTTTTGAAGCCGGGTGGCCAATTGGTAGTTCTTGAATTTAGCACGCCAAAATCCTTCCCGTTCAAACAGTTGTATTGGTTCTACTTCAAAGCCATTTTGCCGACCATCGGAAAACTCGTCTCAAAAGACCCACGCGCTTATACCTACCTTCCAGAAAGCGTTGCCGCCTTCCCATACGGGGCAGCTTTTGAAAAAGAATTGGTTCAATCCGGACTTCAACCGAAGCAAACTCGCCCGGTAACTTTTGGCATCGCTACCATTTACCAAGCACGAAAAGAGGCCTAATTGCGTTAGTACAGCATGAAAGTCATTCGTCTCATCTTGGTCTTTATCCTGGTCCCGTATTGGGCCAGCGCACAGTTTTCACGACTGCGCAACCAACCTTTGTACGACAAAGACGAATTGCATTTTGGCTTTCATATAGGGCTTAATTGGTACAACTTTACCCTAGATACCAAGAATCTGACCGAGGTAAATGATGTCTATGGTGTTACCAGCGAGGCCTTGCCCGGGTACAACATCAACATCATCTCCAACCTGCGCCTGACCGAACATCTCGACCTGCGATTTACACCCGGCTTTGCAGCCACCGTACGCAACCTGCATTTCGACATGGAAGACCCGTTCACGAGTGAACGCCGCATCATCACCCGCCAGATTGAAAGTTCTTACGTTCAATTTCCGCTGCATTTAAAATTCAAAAGTGTACGTATTGACAACTACCGCCTCTATCTCATGGGCGGTATTCGATACGCCAATGACCTCGCCTCAAAAGCAAAGGTGGTGGACGACAACCTGTTCAAACTTCAACGCCACACGGCAGATTATGAAGTAGCCTTTGGGACCGATTTTTACTTCGAATACTTCAAGTTTTCTCCGCAGATTCGTGCCTCATGGGGCTTGACTAACCTGTTGGTTCAGGATGGTACGACGCAAGTAAGTGCGCTCGACGGCATTCGCAATCGCGCGGTACTGATCAACTTTACCTTCGAATAGTGCAGAAAGGCGTTCAGTACATGCTGATCTCTGTCTTCTGCTTTGCAGGAGTCAACCTCATGGTAAAGTACTTGCCGCACATACCGGCCACAGAGCTTGTCTTGTTCCGATCCATAATCACTCTTACTATTAGCTATAGCTTGCTGCGCCGAAGAAAAACTAACCCCTGGGGCAATGATAAAAAATGGCTCCTCATTCGCGGATTTGCCGGGACTACTGCGTTGACCATCTTTTTCTATACCATTCAAAAAATGCCCCTTAGTGCGGCAGTAACGATCCAATACCTCAGCCCCTTCTTTACCGCATTCATCGCCGGCTTTTTATTAGGTGAGCGGACCCGATGGGCACAATGGCTCTTTTTCCTGGTGAGTTTCGCAGGTATCGTCGTTGTAAAGGGATCAAGCGCCCAGATACCTACCCATTTGCTCGCTTTGGGAGTATTTTCCAGTGTGTTTTCTGGATTGGCCTACAATGCCATTCGAAAGTTAAAGGACGAGGCACCCTTGGTCGTTGTTATGTATTTCCCGTTGGTTGCTACGCCAATCATGCTCGTGTTCAGCCTGTTTAATTGGACCACACCGCAAGGGATGGATTGGCTCCTGCTCTTAGGCGTGGGTATCCTCACCCAATTTGCCCAAGTATACATGACCAAAGCCTATCAAAATGCAGAGGTCAACACGGTGGCTCCGCTCAAATACATCGGGGTGATTTTTGCGCTGACCTGGGACGTGGTTCTTTTTGGATTCGTACCCAACGGAACGTTACTGATTGGAATCTTAATGGTTATCGGAGGTGTACTCTTAAACCTTCAATACAAGGCTAGGTTGCAGAAACGGAGTATTCGTACAACAAAGTAGCCCCACTCACAGCAACGTTTAAGCTCTCCATTTTAGAGGCATCGCCGGGCAGGGTGATAACTTTTGCGGTGGCAGCTCTAAACGCCGCGCCCACGCCCTGGCCTTCGTTGCCCAACACGAGCGCCGTCTTTTTAGGCCAAGCAAACGACCGTGCAGCGGTACCGTCCATGTCCGCCAAAACAATCTCGCGTCCATGCTCATTCGACCACGCCAAAAATTCCTCAGCATCCATGGAAGTCAGGCGCACATGAGCTAAAGCACTCATACTGCTCTGCACCACTTTAGGTGAGAAGGGATCAGCTGTTCCTGTAATCAACACCACATCTGCCACACCATACCATAGCGCAGTTCGAAGCAGCGTACCGAGATTACCCGGATCCTGGATGCGGTCCAGCACCAACAGCATGGGAGAATCTTTCGGCGCCTCCGGCATGTCCGGCATATGGAATACCGCTAGGACGGGGCTTGGCGTATCCAGGGCCGTAATTTGTTTCATCTCACGGGCTGAAATCAAGGTCACTGGGCAATGAAAATCCTCCAAGAGTGCGTCATCGCTGCAGAAAATAAACTCGGACTGCATGCCACTTGAGAGTAAATCTGTGACTAACTTCATTCCCTCCGCCACGAATAGCCCCGACTTTTTTCGGTTCTTTCGAAGGTGAAGACCACGAACGAGTTTTTCTTGATTTTTAGTGAGCACTGATATCGAATTTCGAGCTAAAATACATTCCTTTTCCCGTGCGGCATGCATAGTAATGTGCGTTGCTTTGCTCTTTTCTTCGTGCTCTGGGGTCCGATTCACCGCTGCCGACCAACTCCTGTTGGTCGACAACCAAATCAAAGTAAACGGAAAGAACAGCACAAGCGACGAGGATTTCGAAATCTTGCGACAACGGCCCAACAAGAGTTTCAGTGGGATCCGACTCTTTTTGACCATGTACGGCATAGGATCAAAAAAGCCTAATACAGGTGTGGGCAAATGGCTCATGAACATCGGCGAAGCTCCAGTTTATTATGATTCCATTCAGCAGGCGCAAAGCGCTAAACAATTGGCCACCCACTATTTTAACCTCGGATATTTTGATGCTTCCGTTACTTCGAAGACCTCCGTTAAAGGTAAAAAAGCCAAGGTGCGCTACGACATTGCCACGGGGGAGCAATACACGATGGCGCAGTTTTACCTGCAAAGCACATCGCGTTTTATCGACTCCGCACTTGCCTTCTATCCTAAGCCCTTTCAACCCGGCGACCCCATTATTGCGGAAAACTTTGAGATGGCACAAATCAACCTCAACCAATTCCTCAAAGACAATGGCTTCTATAAAGCACAACTGAGCTGGGTCAACTTTCAGATCGATACCACTCGAGGCCCGGACGACATTAGCGTGACCGCCATAATTGACCCGTATTCGTACGGCGGGGATATTGAGCGAAAAAAATTGGACCGGATTCTTGCCTACCCCACCTATTCCTACGCCAAGCAAGGACAGTACCTCGACAGCACGCACACCTCTCACGGCATAGATGTGCTTCAGAACGAGCGCAAATTCAAGCCTGAGTTTATAGACCAGCAAATCTTCCTTACCCAAGGCCAGTACTACGACAACAGCGCTATCAAGGCCACCTATAAAAACTTGGTGGCTCTAGGCGTTTTTAAAAGTGTGGAGATCGATGTCTTGGAATCGGACGGAGGTCTTGAGACAGACATCAAGCTAGTGCCACTTCCCAAAAGATCCATCAGTACAGGCATCGAAGGGCTAGGTAACAGTGGTAGTCTAGGCATTGGCGGCCATTTTGATTGGGACAATAGAAATGTTTTCGGCGGCGGTGAAATATTCCGATTTACTCTCGGGGGCTCCCTAACCGAGCAACGCAACTCGACCAACACCAGCTGGCTTATTGATGCACGAGAACTCAACGCCGCAGGTTCACTTCGCATTCCCAAACTACTCCTGCCCAACGTATTGCTCCCCGCAAAGGCAAAAGAATGGCAACCACGTACGGAGATTGGACTTAAATCTTCTTTCCAGTACCGATCGAACGAATTCAACAGAAACGTAGCCTCAGCTTACTTTGACTACCATTGGAAGCGCTCCGGCACACAGCACAACCTAACGCCGTGGCGCCTCTCGTTCGTACAAATTGATTTGGCGTCCGATTCCACTCTCGCACCGTTCCTTTTTGTTGGATTCCAAGATTTAGTTTTTGTGCAAAGCGGATATAGATTCCAGCGTTCATGGAGCGACGGCAACACTCGCTATTTTACGTCCATGGACCTGGAAAGTGGCGGCCATTTATGGAATCTCCTTGGTGCTGATGGGATTAACCAAGTGCCCGTAATTCCGTTTGCCAAAGGGAGTTTGGACCTGCGAGCCTACAAATCTTTAGTTCGGAAACGGGAATTGGCCGCGCGTACATTCCTAGGTCTAAGTCAAAGCTGGTCTTCACAACCATTCATGCCTTTTGAAAAGTCCTTCTTCATGGGCGGAGCAAATGACCTTAGAGGTTGGACGGCGTACCATTTCGGCCCAGGGGCAACATCTGAGTCCCTTCTTCGGTCAAACGGTTACTTCGCAGCAGCCCCCATTAAACTTGTGATGAATCTTGAATACCGCTTTACTATCCAAGAAGCCCTGAAAGGTGCCGTATACTTGGATGCGGGAAACATGTGGCTCTACAACCGAGATTATGGCCAAGATTTAACCCCAGAACAGCAACAGGCCATTGATGCGGGAACCTTTGGCTGGAGCACATTCTATAAACAACTTGGTCTAAACACTGGATACGGCGTTCGCTATGACCTTGAATTCTTCATCATTCGTGCGGACCTTTCACTAAAGGCGTATCACCCGGGTGCTGAGAACAGGTCAAATTGGGTCATTCAAAATCCTAAATGGCACGATTTTAACCTTTCATTAGGCATAGGTTATCCTTTCTAACTTTTGAGGGCAAAAAAGTTTTTTTAGCCTATTTTAGCCGCTCACTAAAACACCTATAACTATGATGTCCATTGACAAGATTAGAGAGTTGCTAGGAGACCAAGCAGATATGTTGTTAAACCACACTTCTACTGCTATTACCAAGGATTCACTAGCCATCCTTCCTTCAGGCAACTTTGTCACGGAATCTTTCACA
>Ga0255781_10003528_pt1 | contig 12172 bp, 6 predicted proteins | sample 101ome_21_FD_179979 | JGI IMG/M metagenome (GOLD analysis project Ga0255781, IMG submission 179979) | Coastal salt marsh microbial communities from the Groves Creek Marsh, Skidaway Island, Georgia - 101413BT metaG (version 2) | ecosystem: Environmental > Aquatic > Marine > Intertidal zone > Salt...
AGAGAAAACCAGTGCTATACTCGCGACACATGTTTTCGGTGTTCCGTGTAATGTGGATGCCATCGCAAAACTTGCGGATCAATACAAGTTGAAAGTAATTTACGATGCCGCGCATTGTTTCGGTACTGAGATAAATGGGAAGTCAGTGATGTCTTTTGGCCATTTAAGCACCTTGAGTCTCCATGCAACCAAGCTTATGCATTGTGTTGAAGGTGGTGCAATTTTTGTAAATGATCATTCGCCAAAGGTCGATTCATTATCAGGAAAGATCTCTCCGTTACGGTACAGAATCGACCGACTTCGAAATTTTGGACACTACGGACCAGAAATTTTTGATGGGGTTGGAATTAATGCCAAGAACAGTGAAATACATGCAGCAATTGGACTAGTCAACTTAAGATACGCTCATGAAATTATTGCTGATAGAGCACGACAGCACGATGTTTATAATTCAATACTTCTAGGTTCTGGGTTAAAATTCCCTCTTATAGAAGATAATGTACAGTGGAATAAAAGCTACTATCCAGTAGTATTTCAAAGTGAACAAGAGGCATTGCATGTATATAATGGATTAGGTAATGAGAACATTATTGCGCGAAGATATTTCTACCCTGCATTGAATACCCTTTCCTATATCGAAGAACAAGGAGATACTCCGGTGGCTTCAGAAATTTCAAAATCCATATTGTGTCTGCCTTTGTATTTTGGTTTAGAGAATGAAATAATAACACAAATCTCACATCGGGTGTTGGAGCTTTGTGATGAATTCAGATCATGATTAAACTTACGCAAGGACTAAGAGATTTTTTCGGAACACACGGTGAACCCAAAGCGCGACAATACCATCCTCCAGTTTTCTTGACAGGGTGTATGCGTTCGGGCACAACGTTTTTAGCAGATAAATTGGCCTCCCATCCGCAACTTTTGAAAATAGGTGTGGAGATGAATGATGTATGGACTGATATCGGCGGTGCCGCTATTTCTGGTACTTGTGAATATCGAAACGCTTCGCATGTAACTCCTGAATGCACATTTCAAATGACTTCATACATTCAAGATTTCATCAATGAATCAAAAACATTAAAGCGTTCGGCGATGCGCACTTATCTAAAGTTTTTTCATGGCCTAGGAAGAGCAGAATATGATTGGAATAATCTAAAGCCATTAAATAAGAGTCCACATTTGATGAACAAGCTTTCTTATGTTGGTGGTCTATTTCCAAGCAGCACATTGATCTTAATCATTCGTGACATTTACAGCCATTCGGCGTCTATGAAATATCATTTCGAAAAGCTACATGCGTTAGACGGGCGTAGTTATTTTCTTGATGAATCGCCCAATTCATGTTACGGCAGAACCTATCAAAACCTCAATGGAAAGAGAATATTTCCTCGAGATTTTTCAATTATTCCAGAGATGTGGATGCGTATGAATGAGCTAGCATTAAAAGAGCTAGATAATGCTCCTTTCGCCAAGAAAATTGTGATTAGTTATGAAGACTTGGTAAGAAATCAAAAAGGAATTCTGTTGTCATTATTCAAAGCATTAGACTTAGAAGATCTGCACCATGATGAGGCATTGAAAATAGCAAGTCAAGGAACTGTTTTGGTGAATACAACAACTAAAGGTAATCCATTGACTAAATGGAAAGATCAACTTTCTAACCATGAAAAGTCAGCCATTGACAAGGTGCTATCAGATAGGGACACCTCGTATCAATTTATTAATGAATCTTTAGAGAAATATAAAATCAGACCAATCACTTAATGAGTGCAGGAATTGTATTATATCCGAATGTAATCATTGGTGGAGCACCTAAATGTGGGACAAGCAGCCTCTATTTTTGGCTTTCAGCTCATCCCGAGGTCTTTGGGAGCCCGAAGAAAGAGACGTTTTTTTTCTCGGACAAGGTGAACAGGTTTAATAAATCTGCTAATATTCATCAGCATGGTATAAAGGTTTATGAATCATTTTTCAAGGGAGGTGAAACAGCTACGGTAAGATTTGAAGCAACGGCGCACTATTTATACGAATCAACTGCAAGGGAGCAGTTTTCAAAATGGGCTGTTCCGCCTAAAATGATTTTTTTGTTCAGAGAACCATCGAAACAATTATATAGCCATTACAAAATGGAAAAGTTCCGTACGAAACGTATAGAGATAGAACTTTCTCGTTACGCTGAACAACCAAACATTTTGAATAAGGTCGATTACGCCAAACATCTGAAGGCGTGGATAGATGTGATGCCAGAAGGGCACGTGAGGTGCTGGGCCTTCGAAGATTTTATGTCGCGCAAGGAAGCCGTGATGAAGGAGATTGCGGAATATGTTGGCGTGGATCCAAGTTTTTACGACGGGTTCGATTTCGAACACCGCAACGAAAGTGTGGCGATAAAGAGTGGCGCTTTACACCAATTGGGCCTCAAACTTCAACCACTAATTCCACATGCCTTGCAGCGTGCTTTATTGCCTTTGTACATGAAGCTCAACAGCGGTGGTCGAGTGCAAGATGCGCCCGAAGATGCTGCGATTTTGGCGACATTCAAAAAGGATTGGTCTCACGTGGGTCAAGCATTACAGGCCCTCGATCCCACTTTCCCCGCCGATCTTTGGCAATAAGTCGAAAGGCAATGTTTTCCTAACCTTGGCTTCACAGTGGTCAGCTACTTTTCACTTGTGAACGTTAAAGGACTCTTGTACAAACAGGGCATAGACCCTACCCCGAAATTGCTCCTGTTGCTTTCGGCATTGTGGTTACTTCCAGGAGGTACACTATGGCTAATCATCTTTGTATTGCTTCGAAAAACAAGGTATTCGAAGCGATAAGGTTTTAGGCCCAATTTTATCGCATCTTTGTGCAAAACCCTGAGATATGAACAAGCTATTCTGTTCTGTGGGATTGTTTTTGGCCTTCCATGCCTTGCAAGCCCAACCCTTACCGTACTACCAAGATGCCTACAATGAGGACGGCGAAGACCTTCGCGAAGCCTTATATGATATCATCAAGGTCCATACGAAGCTTCAATATTCTTCCAGTAACACCGATACTTGGGATGTGCTCAAAGTCAGTGATAAGGACACGACGAATACCGATAACGTTTGCCTTATTTACGCGGGTGTATCAGTCAACGGCCCTCAAGAATATAATAATGGTCAAGGCTGGACTAGGGAACACGTTTGGCCGCGTAGTTTAGGTGGTTTTAGTACGAGCGCCGGTGTTGGAACGGATGTCCACAACCTCAAGCCTGCCGATGGCGGACTGAACTCCTTGCGCTCAAATCACGAATACGATGACCTTGGTTCAAGCGGTTCGGCAGTGAACTACAACGGCTCTGCTACGGGCAATCGGGTCAATGGTTCAGCAGGCTTATTTGAACCTCGTGACAAGGTTAAGGGTGATTTGGCCCGTATTATTCTCTACATGGACTTGCGTTATGAAGGCGCCGGCAGCGAACCAGATTTGGTAGTGCGGGAAAGCCTAAATTCTGGCGGTACCACCTTCGCGGTGTTGAGCACATTGATCGCTTGGCACTGGGCAGATCCTGTGGATAGTTTTGAGATAAACCGCAATAACGTCATCCATAACATGCAGGGCAACCGCAACCCGTTTATCGATCACCCGGAGCTCGTGCATTACATCTACGGCGATTCGACACATGTGGCTTGGAATCCTTATATGGCTGTTCAGGAGCAGGGGCCCATTCAGTTAAAAATAGGTCCTAATCCCGCAGATTCGTTTTTGAACATCACCGCAACCGAGACCAATGATTTTCAAATCATTACCCTAGGCAAGCACCTCGTCGATGAGGGCACCCTTCAGGCCGGGGAGAATAGGATTCCGGTAGACCATCTTCCCGCCGCCACCTACTATTTGTTAGTCGGCGACCGGATGGAGAAAATTATCATTCAGCACTAAAAAAGAAACCCCCGCGGCGCAGCCGCGGGGGTTTTATTTCTGCATTTTTTCGGGCTTCTTATTGATGTACTGCACCTGATGAGATTTGTTTTTTCGAAACGTTCATTCGCCTTTGGCTTGCCTCACCTCGCATGTATTGATTTACACTATGGCTACTTCACGACATAGGCGTCGCTGAAGGCATGAAATTTGGCCAATTCTTCCGTTATCCAACGCGCATCCTGACCTAAATATTGTGCCATCAATCGCGCGACTTCGGGTGCGATCTTCCTTGCTTCCTTGGCATCGAATAAAATGGCCCGGGTACGGCGCGCCAGCATATCCTCCAAGGTTACCGCCATCTCCTTCTTTACGGCCCAACGAATCATGCTGGGATACAAGGGGAACTTGTCGCTCAAGGACTGCTCCTTATTCTTTTCAATGCGCTTTCGGATTTTCTTTCGGTACGAACCATAAACGTGTAGGGGATCCCTCCAATCCGGTGCTACCTCATACCCGTGAATGGGCATGTTCTCCGTTTGGCATTTTCGCGGGGGTAGGGCACCGACTACTAGTGCGTTATCGATGGCATCTTCTCCCATTTTTCTATATGTCGTCCACTTTCCGCCTAAGACTGAAATTAATCCGGAAGGGCTCACCATCACTTTGTGGTGTCGACTGACTTCTTTAGTGCTCTCACTATCCTTGGTGCTGGCGGCTAAAGGGCGTAAGCCTGCAAATACGCTGAGAATATCCGCTTTAGATGGCTTTTTTGCCATGTACATGCCGGCGTTGTCGAGAATGAATTTGATTTCATCTTCCTGTGCTACGGGATCTAAATTGCGTTGTTCCAGCGGGGTATCGGTAGTTCCTACAATGACGACATCGTGCCAAGGCACCGCAAAAAGAACGCGGCCATCGGTAGTCTGTGGCACCATGATGGCTTCATCGCCGGGTAAAAAGCTCTTATCCAAGACGATATGGACCCCTTGTGACGGCCTAATGGTCGCTTTGGCCTTAGGATTGTCCATTTTTAAAACGTCATCGGCAAAAACTCCAGTACAGTTGATGACCACCTTTGCTCGAACCTCAAAGCTTTGGTCGTTGAGGACATCATGGATTCTTGCGCCCACGACCTCACCATTTTCTTTCAATAGATCAATCACTTTTGCGTAATTACACATCACCGCATCATTCTTTGCGGCGGTTTGGGCCAATGAAATAGACAATCGCGCATCGTCAAACTGCCCATCATGGTATAGCACACCACCACGCAATCCCTCTTGATTGACATTAGGGATATGTGCTAAGGTTTCCTCAAGAGAAATCATTTCGGAAGGACCTAGGCCCAATTTTCCCGCCATCAAATCATAAATTTTCAAACCCACCCCATAAAAAGGGCTGTTCCACCAATCGTACGATGGAATGACGAAGCTGAGGTTTTTTACCAAGTGTGGGGCGTTTTGGCACAATAGCCCTCGCTCGCGCAAGGCTTCAATAACCAAAGAAATATCCCCGTTCTGCAGGTATCGAACCCCGCCGTGGACCAGTTTAGTGCTTTTGGAGCTGGTGCCTTTGGCGAAATCGGCCCCTTCAACTAAGGCGACCTCGTAGCCACGCGCTGCACCATCGACGGCAGCACCTAATCCCGTGGCCCCGCCGCCTATGATGAGAATATCGAAGGCTTCCTCTTTGAGAAGCGCAAGATTCTCGGCTCTATTCATCTGCCCCTGCTTTGATCCATCCCTTGCTCGCTGATACCGCCCGTTGCCATTGATCGCGCAACAGAGCTTGGTCCATAGGTTGTGGATCGAAGTTTTCGTCGACATTGAGCAAAGGCTTTAGATCCTCTAAAGAAGACCAATACCCTATACCAAGTCCAGCAAGCAAGGCTGCCCCAAGGGCTGTACTCTCGGTCTCCGCGGGGCGAATGACCGGACAGCCTAAAATATTCGCTTGCAACTGCATCATGGTGTCGTTGGCACTTGCCCCGCCGTCCACCTTGATGGCTTTGAGTTCTTGCCCAAGGTCTTTGGCCATGGCTTCCAAAACATCTGCCGTGCTCAAGGCGATGGCTTCGAGCGCCGCGTAGGCGATGTGGCTGTCGTTGGTACCGCGGGTGATGCCCATGATGGCGCCGCGGGCATAGGCATCCCAATGCGGCGCTCCCAAACCGCTCAAGGCAGGGACAATGGTAATGCCCCCGTTGTGGCCTTCTTTCAGGGCCAAAGCCTCAATGTCGCTGCTATTTTCAATGATTTTTAGTCCATCGCGAAGCCATTGCACCAAGGCACCTGCGATGTAGACCGACCCTTCGAGGGCGTAGGTGAGTTCGCCGTTTAACTGCCATGCGACCGTGCTGAGCATTTGATTTGTGCTGTTGACGATGGTCTTGCCGGTATTGGTCACGGCGAAACAGCCTGTGCCGTAGGTGTTTTTAGCCTCGCCGGGCTCGAAACATAATTGGCCAAAAAGCGCACTCTGCTGGTCTCCAGCGATACCCGCAATGGGCACACTAGCGCCAAAGACTTTTTCGGAAGTTTGGGCGAGGTGTCCGCTGCTGTCCACCACCGTCGGCAACAAAGACATGGGAACCTCGAGTAGAGCACAAAGGTCCGAATCCCATTGACCGTCGTGAATGTTGTACAACAGGGTTCGGCTCGCGTTGGAGGCATCCGTAATGTGCGAAGCACCTTCGGTCAGGTTCCAAATAATCCAGGAATCTACTGTGCCAAACCGCAGTTCTCCGCGCTCGGCACGCTCCCGCGCTCCGGGTACCTTGTTGAGTATCCAGCGAATCTTGCTGCCGCTGAAATAGGCATCAGTGATGAGTCCCGTTTTGGCGGTGATGGCGGGGCCGTGCTGGACTTTGAGGCCCTCGCAATAGTCCGAGGTGCGGCGGTCTTGCCACACGATGGCGTGGTGGATGGGCTCGCCCGTTGCAGCATCCCAAATGATGGTGGTCTCGCGCTGGTTGGTGATCCCGAGGGCACTAATTTCATGCGGCTTGACCTTGGCTTGTTTTAAGGCCTCTTTGATGGCGCGCAATTGAGAGGTCCATATTTCATTGGCATCGTGCTCCACCCAAGAAGGTTGTGGGAAGTGTTGGGTAAATTCGAATTGGCCCAGCCCAATTTTCTTAGTATCCCCATCAAAAACAATAGCTCTGGAGGAGGTCGTTCCGGCATCAATGGCCAACAAATACGGTTTCATGCGTAGCGAGTATTATGAATTAATAATTAAGTAAAATTCTCGGAGTCTACCAACTTTTGCGTCTTAGTAGTTCAGAACAAAACCACGCGTATGTCACCATTTTGGGCCGAGTTCGTCGGAACTTTCGTATCACTTTAAATTGCCTTAAATGTGAGCAAGGTTGTTTAAGCCAATCACCTTGTTTATGCGGGAACGTAAGATCTGTAAGTATAGGATGGAGGTAGAGCAAATTCCCGCAGCCAGCTACTATATGTTAGTCTGTGACCGGATGGAGAAAACTATCATTCAGCACTAAAAAACAAACCCCCCGCGGCGCAGCCGCGGGGGGTTTTATTTCAGCGAGTTTTGGTGCTCCTTATTGAAGTACCACGCGTAGGGTTTGCGTACCGCGATCGGTCACTACCTTCACGAGGTAAGTGCCTGCTGCAGCGTTGAGGTCCATGCGAACTGCATTGCCCACGCCTTGCTCTACGGCGATGGTTTCACCTACCATATTTACAACTTGTACAGTGTACGCTAGTTCTACACCCAATTCAACGGTAAACATACCAGTGGTTGGGTTCGGGTAGATGTTGCGTACGATGCTCTGCTCGTTCACATTAGAGTTTGGAGTGAGGTTACCTGGAGAACCTACATCACCTTCTAGTGAGGTATAAGCTCCATTGGTTCCATCTACTGCATCTCCTGTGAAGGCACCTGTAGTATCAAACTCTACAGAGTATCCCGCTGTAGCAGCAGAATATAGAGAGTTTGTCAAGGCTGCACCTGAGGCGTCGTACAAGTACACTCCATCACCATTCTGGCTCAAGCTAGGGAATGAACCAGTCAATTCGTCGTTTGCTACGATCGTAACTGATCCTGGGTATAGTTTCCACTCCATTAAGAAAGAATCTTTCCTTGCAGATAGATCATCTAGAACTACAATTGCTTCACCTGGAGCGATGGTTACAGATGGGAATACTGAAGTTCCTGCAATATCACTTTCATCATCCCAAGAGAATCCGCCGATATTCACTACAGTATCACCATAGTTGTAGATTTCGAACCAATCTGCATTATAACCAGTGCTGTTTGAACCCGCCATGATTTCACTTACGACGATCTCAGGAACCCATACAGCTGCTGCAGGAGTAATATCTGCGATGTAACGTGGCAATAACTGGTATCCTTCATCATGAGGAGCACTCCAGTCGTACTGACCACCAATACCTACTACATCGAAGGCACCTGTTGGCGCAGTCGTTCCATATAAGCTAACATCAGCATCAATACGCATAACGATTGTATCTGTACCGTTTGTGATGTCGATGGTGTAACCTGAAGAACCAGATCCCCATTGTGTTGGGTCAACCATGGTTGCGTTTTCAAACTTGATCAATTCACTTTCTGTACTCTCGCTTAGTGAGGTAACTACAGTTGGAGATTGAAGTGCATTTCCTGTGCTTAATACCACTACAGAGTCGAGGTACATCTGCAACAAGCCGTTGAAGTGACCAATGCTACCGATGATACGAACTTCATCACCTTCAGTTACATTGTATGAGGCAGCGGTAGCAACACTTGAGTAAGTACCCATACCGTCAGTACCGTCATGTACGGTGAAAGATACAGCAGTAGCTGAGCCCTGCATATCTACACCCATCACAATACCTTCTACCTTACAGTATACATTCAATGAATCTGGCACACCATCTGCGTCGATACCATCTACCTGACCAATTGTGTAGGTCGGGATATATGGGTATTCGAAGATGTCTGTCAACATACGCGGGAAGATTTGATAACCTTCAGTGTACGGAGAAGAAAAATCATACTGAGATCCTAGACCGGTGACGTCAAAGGTTCCTGCAGGGGCAGGTGATCCGTCGATATCTGTATCGCTATCAATACGCATCGTCAACGTATCTGTTCCGTTTGTGATATCTACGTTCGCTGATGAACCAGTCGAGGGCCATTGCGTAGGATCTACAAGGTTAAACCCAATCAATTGGATCAATTCACTTTCTGTACTCTCATCAAGAGTAGTTACAACTGTTGGAGTTGGTAATGTGTACCCACTTCCAAGTTGGTAAATACTATCTACGAAAAGCTCAGTCAATCCTCTAAATTGATCTACCTCACCATGAAGAACAAGACTGTCTCCCATCATTGGTGTAGTGTAACCACTTTGATCTGCGTAGTGATATATGTTAATACCATCCGTGCTATCGCTTACGTAGAAGCTGTATCCGCCGTTTCCATCAAAATCAATAGAGGTTACAATCCCTTTAATCCACTTCATCGCTGTTAAAGAGTCAGCAACACCATTTGCATCAACTCCAGTAATAGTGGAGATTGCAACAATAGAATCAAAAGATGGCGGAGGTGCTACGTAAATACAGTTAGAACTGTGTGCACCCATGTAGGTCCAAGTGTTGGAAGCATATACATCCCATTCACCAGCACCCGTTGACCAATCCGTAGAACCACCGGTAATAGTTGCTTTACGTACCAAGGTGTGGTTTGCGGTAGAACCTGTGCCTACTGTCCAAGATGAACCTGGATCCACTCCTGGAACACCAATAACGTCGATGGTATCCGTACCGTAGGTCAAGATCAATGCATCATCACCGTTGAAGTGGGCAATAGATGGGTAAGCCATCGCAGTATCCGCAACCGCGAGGATAGAATTATCAGCAGCATTGGCAGCAATCATGTATACATCACCCGAAGCAATAGTTGCACTTGTAGTAAATGTATTCGTGTAAGAACCACCATTACCGCTTTGGTAAACGGTGTAACCGCTCAACGAAATTGCGTTTGCTGTTGGGTTATAAATCTCAATGTATTTATTGTTTGAAGAACCTTCTGCGTATTCGCTGAAGAACAGCTCGTCACAACCCGATGGTGCAGTCGCACATAATGTACATTCTTCCCAACATACTGCTGGTAGGGTTGTATCGGCGTTTCCAAAGGTTGAGTAACGGTTCGTGAAGGATCCAGTAGTCATTGTACAAGCAGCATCAGCCGTTGGATCTAAGGTTTCTTGGCCAGTCCAGTTGTCATACGTGAACTTGTACTCGTAAGAACCTGGCATCAATGATAATGTGCCTGAGTACACACCATCACCGTCAGGATCGGTTAGTTGGTTAGAGTTACCACTCCATCCATTCACTGTTCCACTTACATATACGTTTGTATACGATGAGCTCACCGTGCTCATATCTACTTGGAATGTCACATTTACAGGAGTTACGATACATGAGCTTGAATGACCTCCGGCATATGACCAGGTGTTTTGCGCATAAACATCCCACTCATTGGCACCTGTAGTCCAATCTGTTGAACCGTGTGTAATTCCGTGCTTACGAACCAATGTGTAGTTCGCAGTTGAACCGGTACCTACTGTCCAAGAAGATCCTGGATCTACTCCTGGAACTCCAATAACGTCGATAGTATCCGTGCCGCTCACCAGAATCAATGCATCATCACCGTTGTAGTGAACAATAGATGGATATGATAGCGAAGTATCCGCCAAAGACTGTGTTGCACTATCCAATGAACTGTTAGCAATCATGTAAACATCACCTGAGGCAATAGTGGCATTACTTGTGAATGAATTGGTCCATGATCCTCCATTACCGCTAGCATAAATAGTATATCCACTCAAAGAAATCGCGCTACCCGTTGGGTTGTAGATTTCAATGTATTTGTGGTTTGAAGAACCTTCAGCGTATTCACTAAAGAATAACTCTGAACATGGAGTCACTGCGTTACAAGACAAACAAGATTCCCAACAAACAACAGGTAATGTTGTATCTGCAGTACCGGTAGCAACTACACGGTTCGTGAAGGATCCTGTAGTCATTGTACAAGCCGCATCAGCTGTTGGATCTAAGGTTTCTTGACCGGTCCAGTTGTCGTAGGTGAATTTGTATTCGTAAGTACCTGGGTTGAGCGTGAGGGTAACATCATAAACGCCGTCGCTATCTGCATCGGTCATTTGGTTGCTGTTTCCACTCCAACCATTGAGGGTACCAGAAATATATACGTTGGTGTACGAAGCACTAACATTGTTCATGTCCACCTGGAAGGTAACATCAACAGTATTCAAACAAGCCGCACACTCTTCCCAACATACTTGAGGCAATGTGGTATCTGCTGCACCGATAGTGATGTAACGGTTGGTGTATCCAGAAGTTGTCAAGGTACAAGTTGAATCCGCTGAGTTTGGATCCAAAGACTCCTGTCCTGTCCAGTTGTCGTAAGTAAACTTGTACTCGTACGAACCTGGGAGTAGAGAAATTGTACCATCATAAACGCCATCTCCATCTGCATCAGTAAGCTGATTAGAGTTTCCGCTCCAGCTGTTCAACGTACCACTAACATAAACGTTGGTGTATGAAGCACTCACATTGTTCATGTCTACCTGGAAGGTTACATCTACTGGAGAACAGTTCGAACTGTGTGCGCCGAAGTAGGTGTAAGTGTTTTGGGCATAAACGTCCCACTCTGTTGCGCCCGTAGTCCAGTTGGTCGAACCACCCGTAACAGTTGCTTTACGTACGAGGGTGTAGTTTGCTGTAGACCCTGTGCCTACAGTCCAAGATGAACCTGGATCCACACCTGGAACACCGATCACATCTACGGTATCTGTGTTTTTAACCAAGATAAGTGCATCATCACCGTTGAAGTGCGATACAGATGGGTACCCAAGGATGGTATCCGCTTGGTATTGCATCAAGCTGTCCGCTTGATTGGTACAAACCACATAAACATCGTAAGGAGCGATGGTTATGGAGCTCGTTAATGTGTTGGTGTAAGAACCGCCATTACCACTGAGGTAGATGGTGTAATTACTCAAAGAAACCGACGAACTGGTCGGGTTGTAAATCTCGAAGCCCTTGTTGTTCGAAGAGCCTTCGATGTACTCCGAAAAGTACAACTCGTTACACGACTGAGCAGTGGCGAAAAAGCCCGTGAGCAGTGCAGCGAGTAAGAAAGTAAACTTGCGCATGTGTGTTGAATTTAGTAGAGTATAAAGTTAATGGTTTTCGTTTAAGTATGTGTTAATCAAAATCAAGGG
>Ga0255781_10003532_pt1 | contig 12167 bp, 12 predicted proteins | sample 101ome_21_FD_179979 | JGI IMG/M metagenome (GOLD analysis project Ga0255781, IMG submission 179979) | Coastal salt marsh microbial communities from the Groves Creek Marsh, Skidaway Island, Georgia - 101413BT metaG (version 2) | ecosystem: Environmental > Aquatic > Marine > Intertidal zone >...
GGCAATGCAATTGTCGGCGGTATTTGGTGCCGTTCGTGTTATTTCTGAAACTATTGCCACCCTACCTTGGAACGTAAAGCAAACCAACGACGACATCGTTGTTGATGCCAGTGCGCACCCAATCAACAAGTTGATTCACCATCCAAATGCAATGATGACGGATTTCACCTTCCGTGAAACGTGTCAAGCGCATTTGTGTCTACATGGCAACGCCTTCATCGCAATCAAACGTGACGGCGCCGGGAATCCATTGCAATTGATTCCGATTCACCCGGATCGTGTGGAAGTTAAGGTGTACAAGGACGAAAAGTTTTACCAGATTGACGGCAAAGAAACGTTCGACGATTCTGAAATCATTCACATTGTTGGACTTGGATTCGACGGCGTGATCGGCAAATCAGTAATAGAGGCCGCACGCGAATCCATTGGCCTTGGATTAGCGGCCGACCGATTCGGCGGTTCATTCTTTGGAAATGGCGCAAACGTGTCGGCGGTGTTAACGCACCCCGGAAGGCTATCAGATGAGGCATACAAACGTTTAATTCGTTCGTGGACACAACGCAACGCCGGGTTGGATAACGCCCACAAAACGGCGATTCTCGAAGAAGGGATGAAAGTGGAAAAAATGTCCATCAGTCCGCAAGAATCACAATTCATCAGCACCAGAAAATTTGGCGTTGAAGATATTGCCCGCTTTTTCCGTATTCCATTGGCCTATTTGGGTTCGTTGGAAAATAGTTCAACACGTGCCAACATCGAAGAACAAGGCATCCAATTCCAAAGAAACACGATTTTGCCGTGGGTGAAACGTTGGGAAGCGGAATTCAATCGCAAATTGTTCGTCGGCAATGACGCCGAACGTTACTACATCCGATTCAACATGGACGGATTGTTACGTGGTGATATTCGTTCACGTTATGAGGCGTACACGAAGGGACGCCAATGGGGTTGGATCAGCGCAAACGACGTTCGCAAGATGGAGAATCTTGCACCAATCGACGGCGGTGATGCGTATTTGCAACCAATGAATATGGTTGAAGTAGGAACCGCACAAAACGACGAAAACGATGCCGTGGAATAACTATCCAAAGGCGGCATCAGAAAACGCCGCACGTGCGCTGAAACACCGTGAAGAAAACGATTCAGATTGTGGCACGGTTGTCGGTTGGAACACCGCTCGCATTCTGGCAAATCGCGAAATGGTGTCACACGATAGATTGCCGCGCATTTATTCGTTTTTGTCGCGTGCTAAAGTGTACGACCAAGGCGATTTTGTAGATGCCGACGGGAATGAAATTTGCGGTTCGATTATGTATGCCGCGTGGGGTGGTGATGAAATGTTACGTTGGGCAAAAAGAACAATTGAACAAATGGAAAACGAAGATAAAAGCAAGAACGAAAGACACATCAAATCCGTGGTTGAAACTGATGACGAAATCGTGATCACGTTCGGCAAATCGGAAATGGACGAAGCCAGTTATAAAGACGAAGAACGTGCAGAACCAAACGAATTGGAAGTTGGCGATTTTGTACGTTGGAATTCATCCGGTGGCAACGCATATGGCCGTATCATCCAAGTGGAACGCGACGGTGAATTGGAAGCCGATTCGGGTTTCATCGTGAACGGCACGGCGGATGATCCCGCCGCCCTTATTAGGTTGTATCGCTACGATTCAGAATCGGACGCGTACATCGAAAGAAAACCAGTGTTGAACGTGGTTCATAGATTCAGCACATTGGAAAAATTTGACGCCGAGGTTCGCAAATCGTCTGTGGTTCGTGAAGAACGTGAATTCCGAATGGAAAACGTTGAACACAACGGGAATGTGATCCGAGGTTATGCCGCCGTGTACAATTCGGATTCCGAATGGATGGGCGGTTTCTACGAACAAATTGAAAATGGTGCATTTGACGACGTATTGGAAAACGACGTTCGTGCCTATTTCAACCACGACGAAAATTTATTGTTGGGACGTGTGTCATCGGGCACACTCAGAATCGGCACGGACAAACGTGGTTTGTTCTACGAAGTCGATTTGCCGAACACATCATATGCCAATGATTTAGTGGAGTTAATGAAGCGCGGCGACGTGAACCAAAGTTCATTCGCATTCCTAATCGGTCAAGACCGTTGGGAACAACGCGACGGGAAAACGTACCGAATCATTGAAAAAGTATCACGTTTGCTAGATGTTTCGCCAGTTGCGCAACCGGCTTATCCGGACGCAACATCGGAACTGAAACGCGATTTGGAAATTGAAACCAAAGAAGAAATCGAAACGGCCGCCGTAGAAGATACGGCATCCGAATCGGTTGAAACGAAGGAAGAAGATTCCAACATTTATTTGTATAAAAGTAAAATTTTAAATTTTTAACACGATGAAAAACATCGAATTGCGCGGCAAACGCGCTGAATTGATCAAGCAAGCGACCGGCATCGTTGAGGCGGCGCAAGCTGAAGGACGTTCATTGAACGCAGAAGAAAAGTCAAAATTTGACGCAATGGAAGCTGATGCACGTAGCATCAAAGACCAAATCGACACGTTAGAGCGTGCGGCAGAATTGAAAAAGGAATTGGCATCAAACGCCGAAGCACGTCAAGCGGCGCCAAAGGCAACGAAAAAAGGTGCATTCGAAAAATACCTTCGCAACGGTATGGGTTCATTGTCAAGCGAAGAACGTTCAATCATGGGCGAACTACGTGGAACAAGCACGCAAATCGTTGGTACTGATTCTTTGGGTGGTTTCTTAGTACCACAAGATTTCAGCGACGAATTAGACATCGCTTCTTTGTTCACTGGCGAGGTTGAAAGACTTGCAAAGAAATTGAACACGGCGGGTGGTGCATTGTTGGATTACCCAACAATTAACGACACGGCAACCGATGCGAACCTAATCAGCGAAGCGGCGGCGGTAACTGTTCAAGATATGACATTTGCAAACGCTCAGTTGTCAGCGTACAACTACGCATCGCAAGTGAAAGTGTCAATGCAATTGTTGCAAGACAACGCGTTCGACCTAAATGGTTTCCTAGCGGAAGCAATGGGCGAAAGAATCGCACGTGCTACAAACGCGGCATTCACTACGGGTACTGGATCAAGCCAACCACAAGGTATTGTGACGGGTTCTTCATTGGGGAACACTGCGGCATCAGCTACGGCAATCGCGGCAGACGATATTTTGGATCTTATCCACAGCATCGACCCATCGTACCGTAACAAAGCAACATTCGGTTTGATGGCACACGATAACGTGATCGCGGCAATCCGTGCATTGGGTATCGGTTCTTCAAACGATTTCCCAATCTTCATCCCATCGATGGAAGCGGGTCAACCAGACAAGTTGTTCGGTTACAATGTATATTACAACAACGATATGGAGTCAGCAATCACAACTGGCAAGAAAACGTTGGTTGCGGCTGATTTCAGCAAATTTGTTGTTCGTAGCGCCGGCGGTGTTCAGATGGTACGTTTGAACGAACGTTACATGGACGAACTAGAAGTTGGTTTCGTGGCGTACGCTCGTAAAGATGCGAAAGTACTTGACACACGTGCCGTGAAGCACTTGATTCAAGCCTAATCAATATGAAGGTCAGATTTTTGAAATCTGTTTCGGGTTCTGGATTCCACTACCGCAAAAACGCGGTAGTGGAAATCCACTCCGAAGAAAGATTGACAGACTTTTTGAACGCGGGTTTTTGTGAGGCAATCGCCGAACCACCAAAGAAACGCGCAAAAAAAGCGGTGAAGAAAACCACATCAAAGCAAACACGATAAGAAATGGCAATTGATATTGTAACGGCGGCGGCGTCGGAACCAATCACATTGACGGAAGCGAAGAATTTTCTTCGCGTTGACCATAGCGATGACGACACATTGATTTCGGCATTGATTACGGCGGCACGTCAAATGTGTGAAGAATACACACGACGCATTTTGGTCACAACAACCGTTGATGAATATTTCGACAAGTTCCCGACAAACCGTTGGAACAACTTGTCCAACTTGATATATTTATCACGCGGCCCAGTTGCATCAATATCATCGGTCAAGTATGTGGACGAAATCGGTTCAGAAACGACGATTTCGACGGACGCGTATGTCACGGACTTGATTTCCGAGCCGGGACGCATTCAATCCGTATCGGGTTGGTTTGCGGCGGCGGGTGTTGTCAACCAAGTGATTGTGCGCTATGTAGTGGGGACGGACGTGAGTGCGATTCCGAAACCATTGATTCAAGGAATGATGTTGGTGATTTCTGATTTGTACGACCAAAGAAACGATCGTGTGAAGCAGTTGCCAACGGCATCAGAATATTTGTGGAACCCGTATCGAATCTTTACATTCTAATGATTGACCAAGCGGGACAATTAGACCGACGGATCACGATTCAATCATTCACCACGTCAACGGACGATTTTGGTGAGGTGATTAAGTCGTTCACAACATTGGCCAACACATGGGCAAAGGTTGTGGAAAAGAGTGGTTCAGAAGGTGAAGAAGGCAACCAGATTGTGGCGACACAAAAGGTTGAGTTTATGATTCGTTACCGTTCGGACATCAACGAACAAATGCGTATTGTTTACGAGGGGAACACGTACACCATTGAGGCCATTTTGAATGCCGATGCACGAAAAGCGTTTCAAAAGGTGATTACAAGATTTGCGGACTAATGGGATTCAATACGTTTCAAAGAATGAAGGCAACCAAATCGTCACCGGGTGGCGGTGGTGCATTCATTGGGTTCGATGAAAAGGACATCAAAAAGGAATTTGAACGTGCCTTCAAAGAGTTGGAAAACCTACATGATGGCGTCACAACGGCGCAAATCAGACGTATTGCACGCAAGGCATTGAAACCGATGGTGAAGGCGTACCGTGAAGAAGCCAAAATCAAAGGGCCGGACGTTTTCAAGGTGTACCGAAATGGCGGCGTTTATGCTGAAATAAAATCGGGAACATTGGCCAAATCAATTGGAGTGATTACGACACGCGTGAATCGTGGGGCAACCTTTGCATCATTGCAAGTCGGGCCAAGGGTGAAACGAACATTCAGCGACCCAGAAAAGGGCGGTTGGTTTGCGCATTTCTTGGAATACGGTTATTTACAGAATGGTTCGTATCGTGGTGACGGGTACCGTTTCGCATCACGCGCAAGAATGAAACAAAGCGGTGGAGTGGCGAACGAATTCAAACGATTGATGCGTTCGTTTTTGAATAAGAAAACAAAACAAGCAATGGTATGATTGGGAAGGTCATCAAATCAAAGTTCACCAGCGATTCAGATTTGAACACGCTATTTGGTGGGCGGGTGTTCCCGGTTGTCGGCGCTCAAACAAAGGCGACGCCGTTCGCGATTTACGAGGTGGTAAACATTTCCACAAGTATGTCGAAAGAAAGCGATTCGCATATTGACGAATTAGACGTCCGAATCACGTTGATTTCAACAAAATATTCGGACACCCAAAACGGCATTGAATATGTTCGGAGTGCATTCGTGAGAATGGACGAAACGATTCAAGGCGTGAAAGTGCAATCGTGTATGTTTGAAGGACAGCGCGATTTGTTTAGCGATGACGAACGAACATTCGGATCACAATGTGATTTGAAATTTCGGGTGGCTCGCGACTGATTTTGTAAATTTATAAAGTAAAAAAGTAAAAAAATGGCTGCAACAAGCATCATGAATTCAACGGATGTTGTAATTCAAATTTCAGAAGATAGCGGTACAACGTACGACATCATTGGTCGTGCTACATCAGCATCATTGAGTGTTTCAATGGAAACACGCGACACAACCACCAAAGATTCGGCCGGATGGCAAGAAAATTTGGAAGGTCTAAAATCTTGGTCATTGAGTGGCGACGGTCTTGTGACCTACTCAATTTCTGGCGATTACGACACACCAGACGATTTGTTCACCCTATTGTCAAGCCGTACACTTGTAAAAGTGAAATTCGGTTCAGCAACAAGTGGTGAAATTGATTACACTGGCGACGCATACTTGGTTTCTTACGAGCAAGAAGCGGGCGTTGAAGAAAACGTGACATATTCATTCTCATTCACGGGAACGGGCACATTGACACAAGCGTCAGTATCTTAATCATTTAGGGGCGGCCATCGGCCGTCCCTTTATTACAACAACAACAAAACAAAAAGATTATGACACACATCATTGAAATTGGAGAAAGAAAACACGCGATTCGTTTTGGATTCAACGCATTGCGTGAATTTTCAAGAATGACGGGAACCACATTGGCGCAATTGGAATCGTTGGGGGACAACATGACGTTAGACCAAGCGATCACGCTAATGTATTGTGGTTTTAAGGACGGCGCACGAAAAGAAAAATCGCCGTTCAGATATGATGTTGCCGATGTTGCGGATTGGATTGATGAAGATGAAGCGTTGATTGAAAAGGCGTTCGGAATCTTTGAAGAACAATTCGCGAGCAAAGGCGAAAAAAAGTAGTTGACCGAACGGGGCAACAAACAAGCGTTCCCACATGGGACACATTGGAAGCGTTTGCGTTCGGTCAAATTGGATTGATGCCGTCCCAGTTTTACGACTTATTGCCACGCGAATGGGGCAATTTGGTTGAGGGTTGGAACGAGCGTCAAAACCGAAAAGAACAATCGGAGTGGGAACGAATACGTTGGCAAACAACGATTCTGATCAATCCGCACACGAAGAAAACGATTAAGGCAAAAGATTTAATTGTTTTCCCGTGGGAAAAACAACCGAAGAAAAACAAAAAAGTTTGGACACGGGGGGAAATTTTGGATGCAATAAACCGACGAAAAGAACGCGCAAAGGCCAATGGCAAATCTTAGTTCATTAAATTACAGACTAACGGCGAACATCGCACCGTTCCGCAAAGGCTTGAATAAGGCCGAACGCGCATTGGATAAGACGGGGCGCAAAATGCAACAATTCGGCAAGAATATGTCGGCGAAGGTCACGGCACCGATTGTTGCAATGGGTGCGGTATCGTTCAACGTGTTCAAAGGTTTCGAAGCGGAAATGGCCAAAGTGCAAGCCGTTTCGGGTGCCACCGCCGAAGAATTCAAAGCGTTATCAGATAACGCCAAAGAATTGGGCGCATCGACGATGTTCAGCGCACGCGAGGTGGCCGGACTGCAAACGGAGTTCGCAAAATTAGGTTTCACCGCAACGGAAATCACAAAGGTCACGGAATCGACGTTGGCATTGGCGCAAGCGTCGGGCAGTGATTTGGCACGTGCGGCCGAAGTGGCGGGTTCTACATTGCGGGCGTTTGGATTGGATGCCGCCGAAACGGGTCGTGTGACGGACGTGATGGCGATGTCATTCAGTTCATCGGCGTTGGACATGGAAACGTTTGCCGAATCAATGAAATTTGTTGCACCGGTGGCTAAAAGCGCCGGGATGTCGATTGAAGAAACGTCGGCAATGTTGCAAATTTTATCGAACGCGGGCATCAAAGGAAGTCAAGCGGGGACAGCATTGCGTCGGATCATTTCGGAAATCGGTGCATCGGGGAAACCTACGGCCGAAGCGTTGAAAGATTTGGCAACGCAAGGATTGAATTTAGCCGACGCCAAAGATGAGGTCGGACGATCCGCACAATCGGCGTTGTTGGTATTGGCAGAAGGCGTTGACCAGATTTCACCATTGACCCACGAATTGAAGAATTCGGCGGGTGCGGCCAAAGAAATGGCCGACGTGATGGGCGACACGGCATTCGGTGCCGGGAAACGTCTGGAATCGGCAATGGAAGGTTTGGGCATTTCCATCGGTGAAATTGTTGCCGTTGCCATCGTTCCAATGATTGAAGGGTTGGCAAAGTTAGCCAGTCGATTAAACAATTTAAGTCCGAACACAAAACGGTTCGCCGTGATTGTTGCGTCCCTTGCGGCGGCAATGGGGCCGGTCGTGTTCATGGCGGGCGGATTGGTTCGCAATTTTAGGTATTTAAGCATTGCCATCAAACGTTCCAACACGGCAACCAAAGCGGCGATCATTCTTCAAAAGGCGTACAACGCCGTGTTGAAAGCGAACCCAATGGGAATCGCATTGACGGCGGCCATCGCATTGGCGGGCGGCATCATGTTGTTGAACAAGCGCAAGAAAGAAGCCGTCCAGATTGAGAAAAAATTGTCCGAAGGTGCGCAAGATGAAATTGCAGAAAATCAAGTTCGTTTGGGTCAAGCCAACAATTTGATTGAAACCATAAAAGACCAGAACATTTCCAACGAACAACGTTCGCGTTTGATTCGTCAATTGAATACGGAATACAAAGATTTATTGCCAAATCTGATTGACGAAAAAGATTCCGTTGACGACATTGCCACGGCGCAAAAGGAAATGAACAAACAAATGGCGAAGAAAATCGCCATGATTGCCGCGCAAGACGAAATGAACCAATCGGTTCAAGCCGCCGTTGAAGCGCAAAAATTATTCAACAACACGGTCAAAGAATCCGACAAACTTGCAACCAGATCGCAAGAATTGTTCGGCCGTGTATTGTCGGCGCAAGATGTAGAGAACTACAAAAAGGCATTGCGTTCGTTAACGCCAGAACAAGCGGCGTTGGTTCAAGATATTGATTTGAACAACAAAATGTTGGCCGTCAACAAAACAAGGTTAGACGACGCCAACGCATCGGTCACGGAAGTTGGAAAGAGCGTTGAAGCACTTGCCAACAAATTGAATGTCGCATCCAATTCGGGCAGTGGCGATGTTGAAAGATTGACCGAAGCATTGGTTGATTTGCCACGTAAAGCGAACCCGGCGGTTTTATCATTGGCCACGGTATTTGCCGGAAGGGTAAAACAAGAAATGGTCAATTTCACAGCGTTGGCCATCCAAGCGGGCAACGCGATGAAAGATGTTTTTGCGGCATCAATTCGTGAGGCATTTGGAGAACTTGAAAAGGGCGAAACCAGATTTGGCAAGTTCAAAGAAGCGATGACGCGAATGTTGAAAGATATGATCATTCAATTCACGGCGGCGGCGATAGCGGCATTCGCATTGGCGGTGGCCGTACGTTTTGCCATTGGAGGTGTGGCGGGAATCGGTGGGGTTGCCGATATATTTTGAACGATGCAAAGCGTCGGCGGCTTTATGCCGAATATTCCAATGTTGGCCGAAGGTGGTGTTGTAACGGCACCAACACTGGCAATGATTGGTGAAGGTGGGCAATCCGAGGCGGTGATTCCATTGGATCGATTGGGTGAATTCGGTGGCGGTTCGCAACAAGTCGAAGTCGTCGGCCGAATCAGTGGTGCCGACATCCTATTGAGCAACGAACGCGCACAACGCAACAGAACAAGACAACGCGGTTTCTAAAATATGGGATTAAGACTTTACAGCGAATTCAAAAGTTCGGCGGACAAAGAATACAAGATTGAGATTTACGATTCCGAATGGTCATTGCCATCGTCATCGTTCAATGTTGCCGGTAATGGTTTTGAATTAAGCTATTCAAGCGAAACGGACAACATCGTCAGTCCAATTATTGGGTCAAAATGTACAATCAAAGCGTACAACAACACCGACGTTTTTGACACCTTCATCAATGATTTGACCCAGTACCAAGAAAAACGATTCACGGTCAAAATCATCGTTCAAGATTTGAAGGTGTTGAGCGATTTCAAAAACCGCGTGATTAACGACGGCGGAACGTTTGAGGCCGAATCGTGTTTGCGTTCCGACTTGATTGATTTGGGTGCATCGTTGGAACCCGTCACGTATTGGACGGGAATCATCACACAAGATTTGGCAACCGAAGAAGATGTTTCCAAGCCACGGATTTTTGAAATTACAGCGACGGACGGAATCGGCCATTTGGCAAACAAAGAGTATGAAACCATTTCCAATGTGACGATTGAATCGTTCATTGAATCGGCGGCGGGTGCCATTGGGTTGGACGAACTATATTCGGCAACCGATCCGTTCTACGCCACAACCGTCAACGTTTGGGACACAAATCACACGTACAGCGCCACGACCGACGTTTCAACCTTGATTCGGTTTGATTCACGTGTGTACACCAACACCGAAGAAGATGGTACGGTTGTCTATTCAACGTACCTTGACATATTGCGTGAATTATGCACGGCGTTCGGCGCCCGTTTTTACCAGAAAGACGGCATTTTCCATTTCGAACAATATTTGGAACGTGCGGAATCTACGCGCACGGTCAGCACCTACCAATTCAACGGCACGTTGGCCGACACGTCAACCGTTGAAGATGACGTCACGTTGGATCAAACGTCGGCGGGCGGCGCAAGAATGGCGGGCAACATGTTCAACTATTTGCCGGCATTGAAGAAAGTGCAAGTGGCGTTCGACCAAAATAGAACGTCGAACCTATTGGGCAACAACATCATTTTCACCGGGGCAACCGGGCGAAAAAGTCTTGGATTCGTGCCAGACGACAACAACGGACGATTGCAAATTGATTTGGCATTGTCGTACCAATTGACGTTGAACACCACGCCACCGAGCGTTCCACTGGAGTTTTACCGACCCGTGTGGAAAATAGAAGTCCGAATCGAAGATGTCAACAACCCGGGCACATATTATTATTTGAAGCGCGATTGGACGCCGGGATCGTTCGGTGCGCAATTGTACGGGGCGACATCATGGACAACAACGGCATCATATTATTATATTGACGCCGGTATTTCAAAGAACGACGCCACGGGTTTGTTTTTAAGCGGCCCGGCAAGTTTGGTGACGCCACCATTGCCCGTGGACGGCACGGTTGAAATCGACATCAATTTTGACAAGGCGTACGACATCAGCAATGCCGCACAAACGACGCCAACGTTCTTCGATGAAACGATCACGTCCATTGCCAAAAAGGTGTTGTTTATCAATGACGCGGGCAGTCTGAATGAAGTTGAAGTATTCAGCGCAACAAACGACGACGCCAATATCAATTCAAATTTGATTCTCGATTTGGGCAAATTGCGTGTGAGTGATGCCGTAGGATTGCAAGGGTCGTTTTTTGTGTACGACGGTTCTGGATGGGTACGTTCGACGCAATGGCGCCGTGGGAACACCGGATCATTCGCGTCCCTTTTCAAGCTATTGACCAAAGAAATATTGTCGTTACACAAAAAACCGATTGAACGATACAACGGCACCATCATTGGCGCATTCCCGTTTGGCACGCGTTATGAGTTCGACAACGCTTTTTGGATTCCATTGAGCGGCGATTATGATGCCAACATGGACGAATGGCGTTGTGAATGGTTCGCCATCGACAAGATTGAATCGAACATCACGGCAAGCGAACCCGTCGGAAGCGGATTGGGCGCCGGTTTTTCCGGTTTGGTTAGTGGACAGCAAGGCACGGACGAGGTGATCACGGCCGTTGACATCAGAACAACGGACAGCGTGGTTTCGCGCAACGCAACCGTTGGCGGCAGATTGAATGTTACGGGCGACGTGACGATGAGCGCCGGACTGGATCATCGAGGTTATTTGATAGAAAACATCACGGAAATTGAACACGAACCCGGCGATGTTTATACCATTGGAACGTCGGAATATATGATTTTCAACAAATGGCGTTCGGGCGCGGCCAATGGAACGTCAACGATCAATTTGCCGGCGGCGGGAGACAATCAAGGCCGTTTGTTGCGCTTCAAATCGGACGGCACTATTTCATCCAATCACGAAATCAGTTTGGTGCCGGATGGTAGTGACACGATTGATGGCGCGGCGGAATTTAGTTTCTCCCGTGATTACGACGGCGTGATGATTTTGGCGCACGATGGCGAATGGTTCATCGTGCAACGGAAGTCAAAATGATGCACATGATATTGTATTTTTAATAACACAAATAAGCACCCAAAATGAATAACGCTCAATTTTATTACCTACTTCGTAGAGGCGTATTCGGGTCGAACCTTGGCAATACCGTTGCCGTTTTTCGTACTCGCGTCCTTAATGATGGTGGGATTTTTGAATCACAAACTTGCGTCAACAAAGCAGTTGCCGCACTAGAAATAGACGAATAACATGGCAACACTTTTTGACGACGCCAGTTTGGTAATGATACCAAGCGGCTACAAAGATGACAAACTATATTCTATTAAGCCCACAAGCGGCGACGGCGATTTTACATTTAGCCGCGACGGTTCGGGCGCTTCACCGGCGACCCGTGTGAATAGTG
>Ga0255781_10003534_pt1 | contig 12159 bp, 14 predicted proteins | sample 101ome_21_FD_179979 | JGI IMG/M metagenome (GOLD analysis project Ga0255781, IMG submission 179979) | Coastal salt marsh microbial communities from the Groves Creek Marsh, Skidaway Island, Georgia - 101413BT metaG (version 2) | ecosystem: Environmental > Aquatic > Marine > Intertidal zone >...
CTCAATCGAGGATGGCCGAACACCTTGGTCTTGCTGAGGTGGCAAAGGAACTCGGTATGGTTGTCAACATGACGACGACCCACCAAGTGATTTTGAGCATGAGCCCAACGCTGCTCCGCAACTTCGACATCATCTCGATGTCTGTTGATACGGAGCGGTTTGCGAACCCAGAACAAGCAACAACGTTCGTTGAGAAGGCAGCCGCCTACCTCGACGACAACGGCTGGAAGGGACACTTCAATGTCAATCTGACATATTCTGTCGAAGTCTTTGACTGGGTGAAGGACCCTTCCTTCATCAAGCGACTCGACAGGCGTTCAAGCAGCATTTCTCACCTGATGATGAAGCCGCTTGCGCAAAACTACGGCTCCATGGAGCGCTTTGAGGAACTCTTTCAAGAAGCGTTTGAACTGGACCACCTCGACATCACTGGGACAAAAACCCAAAACCAACTCACCGAGCCCTGCACACATCACATGCTGGGGCTCAGCCAGTGCTACGCTGGCTATGAGGAACTGAGCATTGACCCCAACGGGCAACTGTCCGGCTGTGTTTTTGACAAGCACGACCGAGACGTGAGCACCGTTGAGAAGTTCAAGGCTTTCCTCGACGAGTGGTTTGAACGCCGTGCTCCTATGGGGCACTGCGCTCTCGTCCAGTGAGTCATTCGTGTCAACCAACAACGACGCAACCCCGGGAGAGGGGGATTCCTCTCCACAAGAAGACTGCAAGACATGCGACCAGCCCTCACGGAGGGATGAATGATGGGAGGATGGGGACCACGCACACCCGAAGAACTCAAGCAAGCCCAAGAGGATGCTCGAATTTCGTATGCCGTGCAACTGGCGATGAAAAAGGTGGCCGAACTTGAGGCCCGCCTCGCCATGAAGAACCGTCTCATCGTAATTCTCAGGGATTTCATCAAGAAGCAATTCGCTTCGCTCGAAGAAGAAAACTCTGTCCCTGAACTCATTGGCGAACTGCTCGAACTGACCGACGAATGAGTTCCGCAAGCATCGAGTCTTCATCCCAGCACTCTGTGCTGTCAACGCTTCTCAACCAGCCAAGGCTGCTTGCGAGGCCTTTCGCCCTACGGGGCATCCGTGCAAACCAACAACGAAGCACCCCCGGGAGAGGGGGATTCCTCTCCAACTGTCAAGCAATTGAACACAACGCGAGAACGAAAAACCATTCACATCCATGATTGGGACATTCGAGCATTCAGGCTTTTCGGCGACCGAGTCTTCTACGACTACGCTGGGCCACACGATGTGTATCATGATGATTCAGTCAACTGTCGATACTGGGGACATGTCAGCACCAACGAGATTTTGGCTGCTGGCGGTCACCGCGATGGTCGACGGCTCGATTCTGACGTGCCAGATGGCTGGATTCACCCGACTGATAAAAATTGGCCAACCTTCATTCCGAAGATGAGCACTGCTTATCTGATTTTTGACCACCCTGAGTTCTTCACCTACTTGCGCAGACCGCAACTGCTGAGCAGGGGTAAGGAAACGCCGACTTGGTATCGCATCAACCTGAACGACACCAAGGAGCCCGTCGAGGGCGAATCGAATCTGACTGAAAACGAATACATCTGCACCGAATGCTACTACGAAGCGCAACTGGTCAAGCCAATCACCCTACAAGCGGGATGGCCGAACCAGTGGTTGCCTTACCAAGGCTGCTGTGCAGAATGCAAATCGGAGCGCCCTGACCATGATGGTCTTGAGGCTCTCTTTGCGTGAAGTTCGTTTGTTTCGACCAACATCCAGCACTCTGTGCTGAACAACGTTTCTCTTGCGGCCAAGGCTGCTTGAGCGACCTTTCGCCCTACGGGGCACCCGTCAATCGTGTCAACCAACAACGACGCAACCCCGGGAGAGGGGGATTCCTCTCCAGAAGAAGACCGAGAATGGTGGTCGGACCAACAATGGAAAAACCACTTCGTTGAGCAGGGTTATCCGATGTATATCATCAAAAAATACATCCGAAATCTCGACTCTCCACAGGAAGAGCACGACCGATACTGGGCTATTTTGGCAGCCGGTGGGAATCCTCGATATTCCCTCACTGTGCCAAGTGGCAACGTTCCGGAAGAAACGCTCGAAAAACTGGGCGTCCACGCATGCAAGGGCTATCGCATTGGCGGTGGCTGCGACGCGAAGACCGTCCGTTGCCCTGACCGCGCAATCCTTTGGCAGAAATTCAATGGGAGGGGAACCCCCGTCATGCCCATGTGTAAAGGATGCAAGGAGAAGCACGACTACCGAAGGGTGTCGTGTGGCAACCGCTGCTCCTGTGGGAACATCTGAACCCTGCAACCAACGAGTCTTCATTCCAGCACTCTGTGCTGAACAACGTTTCTCTTGCAGTCAAGACTGCTTGAGCGACCTTTCGCCCTACGGGGCATCCGTGCAAACCAACAACGAAGCACCCCCGGGAGAGGGGGATTCCTCTCCAAACACACCGGCGAAGGTGTCTGATGCTATCGGACACTGGACAACAACGCAACTGACAGAATTTGTCAGGGTGATGTGCCTTTGCATCGAAGCGATGGCACGCAAGGGAAACTTTGCCTACCTGACGAAGCATGCCATCCAGCAAGCGAACAACCAAGAACGTCAAGCACAGCGTGCTCTCAAGCAGCACGCGAATGTTCACGGGATGCTTGGCTGTGGCCGACCACTCAGTGTCTCCTTTGACAACTGGTGGTTTGTCCACATGCACAAGGATGGGCCTGCTGTGTTCCTCAGAGACTCCATTTTCGGACATTTGATTTTGGGACCTGCGGCTGATGATGGCCACTGGGTCGTCAAAACCACGGCCAACAAGGGAATGTTCGAGCAGAAGTGGAACAAGCAACCGACGAAGTTCTTGAAGCAGAATTTCGCAGCGGTTCAGGCCTACCTTCTGGAGCGCATTGTCGAAGACACCCAAGCGGACTTCCTGAAGAACGCTACTGTCGACGATGGCAACTTCAACAAGGCAGAACCAACTGACGGCATCTACTTCGAGCAACTGTTCGATGTGATGACCCACGACAACCTCATGCGACTTCGTGCGCACTTGGGTATCACCGAACCCCCTACCAAGGGGAAGCCCGGTCGACCATCCCAAGCGGCGTATCGAAAGCAGGTGCGAACGCACCTCAGTGAGAACGACTTGTGGGAAGTCATCCACAAGTTCTGAGACTCCGTTGTTTCGCCCAACATCCAGCACTCTGTGCTGTAACAACGTTTCTCTTGCGGCCAAGGCTGCTTGAGCGACCTTTCGCCCTACGGGGCACCCGTGCAAACCAAAAACGAAGCACCCCCGGGAGAGGGGGATTCCTCTCCAAACACAAGCAACAGACTCGATGTCTTCGACATCGTGTTCCAAGAAGCACTGCTCGACCCTGAAGCAATCCACCTCATGTCCCTCAACGTGGGCGGAGCGGGAATGCGGATTCAGATGGAAGCATTTTCCACCGAAGACGGCATGCGTGTCATCGACGAGGAAAAGGTGAAGTCCATTGTCAGCGAACTCTTCGCATCGAAAGAAGAGTGGGCAGAACGTTTCCGAAAGGAAAAGGATTTCTGCTACGACTGCCGCGCAGATGTGCGGCTTTTCACGCAACTGCTGGCTGACTTCGCTGTCAGAACCTTCGGGACTGACGACTCGACACAGTGGAAACCGAACGTTGTGAAGCGATGGGAACCCATTGAGCACTTGATTGCTCAGACGGACTACCCCCGCTACCACTACAACCTTCTGACCGGAGCAAACGTCCTCTGGAGGGGCTACGTCCTCAAGTATTGCCCCCGCGGCTGTGACGACTGGGACTGACCATCAGTGGTTCAGTTGCTTTGTGCATCCACGTCTCTGACGTGTTACAACGCTTCTCTTGCAGCCAAGGCTGCTTGAGCGGCCATCCGTGACAAAATTGTCATTTCGTCTAACCCCTCTTCCATTTTTGAGGGGAGCAATCGAACGAGCCGAGCGCCTCGGATACCTCAGGAGTGTGAAATACATCAACCGCACCCCGATGGTTCAAGGAATCGGCTTCTGGACCCCCGACAAATCCTCTACCCAAACCTTTCAACAGAAGGACATTTGGCGCGTTGATTCACTTTGTTTCAACCACAATGGAGGACCAATACACTTCTATTCCTCGCACGAGGGGTGGAAAGTGCACTTCGGCAACAACAAGACCGTTTTCGGTCCGTGGCGGTGTGAAAACCGCACGGGACAAGGCGAACTGTATTGCCTCGACTGTCGGACAAAAATGGCGGTAAAACGCCAAAAGGCAGTGGCCAAAACCACTGACCATTCGTGACTCAAAGTCGCACCCCCCAAGGTCGGGAGATTCCCGACTTCCCCCGAGTTCCGAGTTCTCGTGAGTTCGAGGGGGTAATCACCAAAGGCAGAAAAGTTCCATCGAGTGTGCTTCAGCACATCAACTTGACTTATGAGCAATTTTTGCACAACCCATTCAAGTTCGTTATGGGACCTTTGCCTTATTGGAGCAAACCACGCTACCTCAATGAGGAACAGCGTGATGCTCTGCTCAAACCCTTTCTGGAGGCTGTTCGCCTCTATGAAGGCATGCTCCAAAGCGAGGAGCGTGAGAAGGACGGTCAATGACCCTCCTTCATTCGTGTCATCCAATGACGCAATCACAGAGGCTCAAGAGCCTTTGAAAATCAAAAAGTTGGCGCACATGAAAGGATGCGATAGCGACGGATATTGGCCTTGCACGCCAGAATTCCTTTGCTGTGGAGCAACGCATATCCGAGAGAACCTCGGTGGCTTGTCCCTCCACTGCCCTGACTGCGACCAAGAAATTCTTTCTATGAACTTTTACAAGGACAAAGAAACGTCTATTTATCACAGAGCCGGATGCTACCGGGGGAAGGTCAACCACCCCCAAACTGTCGGCTACGATGGCGAAATAAAGCGCTGTCGCTGCATGGATAACCAAACCCGCATTGAGGAATCGCCCTATACCCTTGACGCCTGTCGAGAGTGGGGCAGAAGATTCCATACGTCGGAATATTGGGGACCAAACCAGAGATGGACGATTTGGCCGCTCGGACAACTGAATGTCCGTTGGTTCGGACTTTGGGGAGAAAAGGAGGTATCAATCGCCTTCGGTCATCGCCCCGGCATCAAGCCAACGGAACTGACTTGGTATATCGAAGCAAACTTCGATTGCGCTGAACTTTTACACAACCCGGAGGACTGTCAATGACGGTTCTCCATTCGTGTCACATGATGGGAGACACCAATGCCCCTGCGGATGCAAGGGCCAAATCGACGCACATGACATGAGGTTTCCACTTTGGAAATGCCCCACTTGCTGGGAGACATCCGATAAGAACCTCTTTGAACCGTGCACTGAATGCACTGAAAGCGGACGAATTGTTCCGAAATTTCAGATTGCATCTGCGTCCCAACTCAAACTACGGATTGAGACGGACGAATACATCTACGAGGAATACGTCGAAGCCTGATGGCTGAGAATGACCTCAATTCGTCAATCGTGTCGACCTTTATCAATCGACTCAACGTGGGGACTTCCCCACGCACGGCAAAGGCTGAACAGCCTTCTGTCAATCAACACGAAAATGAATACCGGTGGAAGTCCCCTGCGAACATGCTTGATGTTTTTACAGCAAGCATGGCTGCCGTGGCATGCCTCCCAAAGCCCCCCGTGGGCTACACAAAAGCGGCCATCGCTAACCTCTTCAACGGGCTCAGTTGCCACAACCCGATTTTTATCGAAAAAATCGAGAAGTATGGCCACCGTGCAACTCCGTTCGAGTGGGCGGAGAAACGCAGAGAAGAGGCTATTGAAGACTTGAAAAAGGGGTTTCACAGAAACTTCCTTTACAAGGTGAAACAACGCCGCCAAGAACTCGAAATGAAAATCTCGGAGGACTACTGGAGTGCAAAACCTCACTCCAGTAGGCTGGAGGACTACTGGAGTGCAAAACCTCCAGCCAGACCAACCCGAGGACGAGACCAAGGATTCATTTTCAAAACCGAGCCCAGTCAATGACTGGTCTCATTCGTGTCAACCAACAATGACGCAACCCCGGGAGAGGGGGATTCCTCTCCACAAGAAGACAACGAAGAGTTCAACAGGAGCCTTCGCACGATGGTGGGAGCACTCTCACTCATCCGAACCGACTGCACATGTGGACGATGCCATGAATGCGAGACCTACACCATCCCGAGAACCCCACGGACACCAAAGTGGCGGTGCTACAAGGACGGAATCGAGGTCTCCATTTACAATGGAGGAACCTACGACAACAAGTGCTACTTTTGCCGCAAGCCCGCACACACCCTCGGTGTGTTCAACGGGCACCGCTGCTGCACGAACTGTGCTGATACGCTCCTCGACCTCAGCGATGAGATGCGAGACGCAATCAAGAACAGTCAAGGCGACCCTGCTTCGTGGCCAACACGATATGGGAACGGCTGAGCATTTGAGTGCTCAACACACTGCACTGTCTTCTCTCTCAGGTCTCTGACTTGAACAACGCTTCTCACGCAGCCAAGGCTGCTTGAGCGGCCTTTTCCGCCCTACGGGGCAACCGTTACATGTATTCCTGCGTGAGTGCTATCACTTCTTGCAGCGTATATACAATGGAGGGGAACAACCTCTCCACCCGTTTGAGGGGATATTCCTCTCGGCCCGGAGGCGTGAACCGTCTCCCCTGCTGAGAGCCCTATGATAACCGAAGCCCGCTGTTTGAACAGTGCACGGGCCCGGATTGCTAACTGTTCCTTCCGTGGAGATGACTCTGGCAAGTCTGAGCCTCACCACGGTTGAGCCACGAACATACGTTCGGTCAAGCCTGAGATGGTATCAACGGCCCAACGAAACAACATGTTCAGAGGCACCTCAACCACTCAAGACCGACAATTCGACGGAATTGAGGCTTGAAAGGGAGAGGTTTTCTTGAGTGTTATCACTCCTTCCAGCGTATATACACTGGAGGGGAGACGACCCTCAGTCGTTATCTGGGCACCATGCTCAGTTAGTGCTGCGACACCGTCAAGTCCTGACGTGCACATTGACCCATGCCACTATGGGGAGAGCGCAGCATGTGGCACCCAAAGGAGGATTATTCCTCCGGCGGGTAGCCAATCGTTATCTGAGCAATCAATGGTGGTGGCACACCATGCTCAGTTAGTGCTGCGGGCGGTGACGAATTGCCCCCCTTGCCACTATGGGGCTCGCAGCATGTGGCACCCAAAGGAGGATTATTCCTCCGGAGGGTAGCCAATCGTTTGAGACTGTTTAAGCCTCAAAAGACCCGGTAGGGTCTTTCCCTGCCGACAGGCAAAAGGGCAAGAGGACTTGAAAGAACCCGAACGGAGGGTTCGGGGTGAAACGGACTTGTTTCTCCACCCCATAAGCATCGAGAGAACGATGCTGCGGCGAAAAAACCAACAAGCCGCCAAGCAAGGCAGTCTCGTCCGGCAAACCCAATACCGAGGTGATTTACCTCGTGAGGGTTGCCAGTCGTCAATTGGAGAGGAATGGTCAGCAGATGCAAATTTGCTGACCGTTTTTCTTTTGCGTGGTCGCTGGAACTTGGATTTATTCGAGGGAAGGTGCCCAAATACGCCCATTGGCCCACAAGCCGTCGTCTCCGATTAGGGCGGCTGTGGACTGATTGGAACATTCGTCAATCGTTGTGCGTTATCCGTTGTCTTGTGGATGCGCCGAAGGGATTCGTTCCCGGGGACAAACAACCAAGACCTTGACGCTGCTCTTCACCTTTGCAGTGTCTCGCCGGGGCTGCTGTGCGGAGCAGCAGTCCCACCCGTAACAATCGCAGCACATCATGAATGCTCTCATTCGTGACTGACCGTCCCACATGGTGTGCTGAAGGAATGAGAGCGTGAATGGAGGCTTAACCCGCCTTCGGGGATTTCATGTAAGGGTATCGAACTCCGACAGCCATGTGCTTGCACATGTGTTGTTTCGTGGGACGAACGCTACACCAAGGTCAGACATAGGGAGGTGCCCTCGCAGGCATTCAAAGCCTCCTGCCCGGAGCGGTCGGTTCAGCAAACCGTCGCTCCACCCGTAAGTCAATCGTGCAACCTGCACCGAAGAAAAATCAGAACCGCAAACCTGCGAATCTGACGCAATCACTCAAAACTGCAAACCCTACTGGATACGTTCCTCGAAAACCGAAGAACAAACAGCAGGAACAGGCGCACAACGGAAGTGAATGACCATTTGGTCACTCCTTCCAATCGGTGACTCTATGTCTACCAAAAACAAGAATGGAGCAAAGAGCGGCTCCAGCGGGCGAGAGGCCCGAGGAAACGCCAATCGCAACAAGAACGACAACAGACCCAAGGTTTCGACCGTGGCTCGCAACGGAATCGTCTCGTCCGCTCAGTGGACGCTGATGTTCTGTCAACTGTTGATGAATGTCCCACGCAAGGGAGGCCAACTGGCCGCCCACACCGTGCAGGACATCCTCGACATGATGACCTCGCTTGCCATTTTCGTCGTCGACCCCAACTTGGCCATTGACACCTTCAGGGAACTGAAGGACCTTTCGGACAGGAAGGGCTTGACTGATGCCTACGGCAGGGGATTCGGTTTCACCGCATTCCGCACGTTCTTGACGCTGCACCCGGAACTCGATTTCGGGAAGGCTGACAGGGAAATGAGCGCTGACCTCTTTACGAAGCACTCACGTCCCCGCATCAACGCCGCCGTGCAGGCGGCGTTTGAAGCAGGAGTGGAATCCTACAACAAGGGATTCCTGCACTTCCTTGCCGAACAGAACCTGACCCTCGATGCCTTCCAAGGCATGGGCGAAGCGGTTCAAGAAGGCATTGTGAAGGGCTACAACCCTGACTTCACCGCCGGTGGCCAATTCGCACATTGGCTGCACGACACCCACACCTTCAACACCACTTCCCGAGGTAAGCCCGTCAAGTTGACGGTCGCCAAGGGCACGGTTTTGACGAAGACCCGCTTCCGCAAAGTCTTCGAGGCCTACTACCGCCTCAAGGACGAGGAAGCACCATCCAAGGCATGGCGCCTCAAGAAGACTGTCAACGTCTTCCCACAGCGTGCCGTGGTCATGGATGGACCAGACTCACACCACACCCGCACCGGTGACCCCGTCAGTGTCGACATTGACTGGGTCTACGTGAAGACGCCCAACAAGGGTGACGATTCGTTTTACCTGAACCGAATCGTCACCTTCCCTGATGGGACCGTCCTCAACCCTGCACGTGCACACCTCCTCCGAGACGTGGAGGCGCACAAGGCGTGGTCCCGTGCTGGTCTTCTCTCCCGTGGTTGGTTGCCCAACCCTGAACTCAAGCCCGCCTACGGGCCCGAGTATCAGGACTTGGCACCCTACACCATCACTGAAGATGACCTTGATGTGATGCAGGTTTCCATGGACAATGGAAAGACCCTGCGTCTCCACAACGGTCACTGGCTCATCATCGACGACGAGGCTCCGGCCTCCAAGAAGACGAAGAGCAAGCGTGGACCACCTGCTGCGACTCGCCGCACCGGCAAGGCATTCCCCTCTGGGGAGCGCCAAGACGAGGACGAGGCACAATCACTCTCTCAAGGGTGAGAACGCCCCGACCCCTGTCGGCTTCCAGCACTCTGTGCTGAACAACGCTTCTCTTGCAGCCAAGGCTGCTTGAGCGGCCTTTTCCGCCCTACGGGGCAACCGTTACACGACCTACGAACAAAGAAAACGCCGACGGCATACCCTGCTGTCGGTTTTTCTTTTGCGCGAAAGTCAATCGTGTCAGTTGTTAGAAAGACACCCACCACACTTGAAGTGTGGAAGAAGGAACACCTCATTGAGGCCCTTCAGGAAATGTTTGGGGACCAATGCGTCCTCGTAGCGAATGAGGGCGAGAAACTGCCCGTTCGTGGTGAACGAAGCGGACGCCAGATGCAGGCGGACATTGTTGTCCGGCTTGGCAATTCTGGTGACATCGGCTTTGAAGCAAACACAGAAACTGGTAACTACGAAGTCGTAGCAGATTGGTATGCGGTCGGACACAACCGAAAGCAAATCCAAGAAGCCGACATCGAAAACACCAGCCGCGCTACCGTGGTATCTGCTGTTCTGCAAAAGACCAACCACGCATTTGTGAAGCATGGATTGAAAAAGAAGGGCTTCAAGAAGCACACACTGAAGAAAGTCGTCGACGAAGAAGGAAACACCTGCTACGAAGCGACGTTCTCCAAAGGAGGGTTCTGAATGAAGAAAAAGCAAAAAGAAACAGTTGTCATCCGCTACTACCCTGATGGGCGAGTGGAACTGAAAACAGATGGGCTCAAGGGCATCAAATGTGAAACAGTGACTGACGACATATTCAAGAAACTGAGCAAGAAACTCGGCAAGGGCGAGTCCAAACACACCTCTGAACGCTATGAAGGCGGCAAGGGGACTGGACAGACTCTCCGGCACGGGTGATGCTCACCGGGCGCTACAACCGCCCATTCGGGATTGGCAGGAAACTGCCACTGAGGGGGACAACCGTCCCCCAATGACGGATAAAAATGCTCTCGCACGCTCAGCGCGCTGCGGGACGCAAAAGGACGGACGGCAAAAAGGACGCAGAAAAGGAGCATGCACGCTGAGCGTGCGAGAGCCTATTGCGGCCACCGCCCACCACCGACACCAAACAAATACATCCGCAAATATCGACGATTTATTCATCGAAAAATTGTGGAAGTTCAACTACCAATACGACTCGAGTTCCTCGGCGAAATGCTGGGATAAGTTCCCGGGTCTACCTGATTCACGAGATAAATCCTGCCAAAAGCAGGTGCAACGTCCGTGAAAGGAGGAATATTGGAAAAACTGAGTTGACGCCCGCTGCATGCATCGAAGAATTACCACTCACGATGGTAAATCTGAAGCAGACCATTTCGGAACACACGACCACTGACTTCCATCAAACATGTCAGAGACGGTTAATTACCGAAAATTGCACGGCGCACAAACACAACGGACATTTGTATCGTAAAAGGGAAAAGAACTTGAACCTCAGGGGACCCATGGAATCCATGGAAACCACCGAGACCACGAATTCGCCGACGGATGAAGTAATTCAGAAATTGACGAAATCTCGTAATCAGAATCTGAAACAAATGGATGAAACTTCCCACACTGGGGAAGAGGAAACATTAGCGTCTGGACAAAGGGCGCATGCGGAGGAAAAGAACAAGGAAATTCCCAATCAACAGACAGAACATCCATCACAGGAGTGATGCGAAAGAAAAAGGAGTAGAAGACGCCAACTGGCAAATTTCTCCTCAACTGTCAACAAGAATCTGAACACACCTGTCTCCAGAGCACTGAAGGCCAGAGACGATGGAAAATGTGTTCAGGAACACTACGAACGAACATTCCGCCTGAAAAGTGAACCAAAACTGGATACCACACGTGTGGAACTCCAGAAGAGCGGCGAAATGGACTGGGCAGCAGAACAACAACTGCTCAAGACAAAAATCACAACTCAGTCAATATCTGGTTGAGGTGGTTCTGAATCATCAGAAACCGACCAAATATTGCATTCAAAAGAATACAAATCTCAAACTTCTAACCTGAAAAGGAAAGACTTCCTGATTTAAATCTGGAAAGACAAGAAATGAATCGACTGTTCATTCCGGTTTTTCACCAGAATCTATCAGGATACGGCTGCAACGGACATTACTGTTGCATCTGTGCGAAAAGTAGCCTACGCTACCGGATGCTCCTTGGAATCGAAGAGTCTGTGATTACTGAGCACAAAATTACCCTGCTATTTCCTGATTTTCAGGCAAAGCAGGCCTATGCGCTTAGACACGAACACCTACCTGAGAATGCAAAATGAAAGCAGGTGGGGTGAGCAACCTCCGGGTTAAGGGTCCATCCCCGACCTGAGGCGTCTTACCCTTGCGCTTCTGCCTCAATCCCACCCGTAAAGTCAATCGTGTCTACATTTAAAGACATCTTGGACACCGCCCTTATGGAATGCGCTTCAGCAGCCATGGCCGGTGTCGCATTCAGCACCCCAGAAGAAAAAGAGGCGATTAAAGAAATCTGCGACTTCGCAGTGCGAAAAGCACCCACTCTCAACAGAGACTCTGGAAACGCACGCAAAACCTAC
>Ga0255781_10003541_pt1 | contig 12142 bp, 25 predicted proteins | sample 101ome_21_FD_179979 | JGI IMG/M metagenome (GOLD analysis project Ga0255781, IMG submission 179979) | Coastal salt marsh microbial communities from the Groves Creek Marsh, Skidaway Island, Georgia - 101413BT metaG (version 2) | ecosystem: Environmental > Aquatic > Marine > Intertidal zone >...
TGATGCAGACTTAACCAATGAGTCAGCAGAGGTGCAAGCAATCGCAACAGCAGTGTTTACCGACACTGTGAAAGCAAACTACCAGACCTTTTTAGATAATCAGGAGTAATCATGGAACTTACTATTGCACAACTTGAACGTACACTCCCGTCCGGTGTTGTGTATAACATTCACTACCGCTTTGATCTAGTCGATGGTGACTACTCAAAGGGAGCCTATGGCACTGTATCGGTCACTGGCGATCCTGCGGCTGATGGCTTCATTGCTTTTGATGAACTCACTGAAGAAACAGTGAAGGCTTGGGTAATCAACGCCCTAGGTGGTCAGGAGAAAGTCGATGAGATTGAGGCGGCACTGCAAGCCAAGATCGAGGAAGATAAGAATCCGACATCTGCTGTTGGTGTACCGTGGGCATCAGAAGCGCAATAACGCTATAATTACGAAAACCAACTTGATAGGAATCAATCGTGGAAATTCAGACTATTTTCAATGCTGTTTTTGGTGCGGTTTTAATGCTGTCAGGTTGGATACTGCGTACTATTTGGGACGCAGTGAATGATCTAAAAAAAGACCTTCAAGACTTAGAGCGCAATCTTCCTGATACGTATGTTAGACGCGATGATTACCGTGATGACATGACAGAAGTTAAAGATATGCTCAAAGCGATATTCAATAAGCTCGATAACAAGGCAGACAAGTGATCGATCCGCTTACTGCGCTTGCCACATTTAATGCGGCTTGTGCAGTAGTCAAAGAAGCCAAAGAACACGCAGGAGATATTACTGCGATGTTTAAAGGCATCGGTCAGATGATGTCAGCCAAACAAGACATTGAGAAAGCGGTCAAAGACAATCCTGGTAAATCTGATTTGGAACTGTACGCTGCACACGCACAAATGGTTGAGCAGTGGGAAAATATAAAAACAGAACTGAAATGGTCAGGTCACTGGGATAAATATCTCCAGTTTTGTGCAGATCGTAGAGAAGCCGAAAAACAACAACGAATAGCAGAGATTAGAGCCAAAAATGAAAAGGCTAGGAAGATCAAAGAAATAGCGTTAGCATTAACGATAGTTGTAGGAACATTGACTGCAATCGGCATCGTGGTCTGGTTTTTTTGGCTGATTAAAAACAAAGGAGCAATCTAAATGTCTCAATTCATGGATATGATCCGCCTACCTAATTACGGACTTGGTATTGCGAAAGGCCAGTTTGATAATGTGACTTCAATTCATAAATTCGGTGCTGTCCCTGCCATGTCTCAGAACCAGACAGGTACGATCTGGGATGTCAATGACACGAATTACCCTTGGTCAACATGGGATACAGCAGGAACAGTGTCAATTCCTGCCGTAAACGCATCAGATAACGGCAAGAGCCTTGTTCTGGTCGGATTAGATAGCGACTATGCGGAAATAGAAGAAACCGTCACTGTGAGCAGTTCTGGGGCTACTGCGTCAACCAGTTCATTCAAGCGATTATTCCGCGCATATATTACGAATGGCTCTGCTACAAATGTAGGCGATATCGTTATACAAAAAGGTGGCACTACGGTAGCTACAATCAAAGCAGGTAAAGCGCAGACTCTCATGGCTGTTTATACAATCCCTGCGGGCAAGATCGGCTACTTGATGAAAGGCGTGGCAACGTGCCAATCCGGTGCTGATGCGACTGGCGATATGTTTATCAGATACTTTGGTCAGGATTCATTTAGAGTCGGTCATTCATTTGAGGTAGCGGGTACTGGTGGTAAGTATGAATATGACTTCACTGTGCCAGTAAAGATTCCTGCGAAATCGGATATTGATGTCAGGGCAAAGGTGCGTTCTAACAATGCGCGTATTACTGCTGCATTTGACATTATCTTGGACGAGGATAATTAGGAGATGCTATGTGGATCATCTACGGAATTATCACGATTGCTCTACAACCTGGTGTCTTGCAGATCGTAGAACGTAAAGAGTACAACGATCCACAAGATTGCTTCAGAGATGCGATGGTTATCATGGCTGATGCTGACGATCCTAGAGGCATGGCCTGTGTTCCAATACCACAACAAGGAAAATGACAGATGCTTGGATTAGTCACAGCTATCACGAACTTGGCAGGTACATGGGTCAGTGCCAAGGCGGAATCAACCAAGGCCACCGCAGAGGCCAAAGCCACCGCACTGAAAACAGCAGCGCAATCGACTGCGGATTGGGAACGCATCATGGCGGAAGCATCCAAGAATTCATGGAAAGACGAGTGGCTGACGATAGTGTTCTCAATACCTCTGATCTTAGTCTTTATTCCAAGCATGGTTCCACATATACAACAAGGTTTCGATGCCTTGGCAACTTTGCCGACTTGGTATCATGAAATCTTAATGGTGATCGTGTTAGCGTCATTTGGCGTTAAGGCCGGAAAAGGCATCATGGAAATGGTGAAGAAATGAGTTGGGAATCACCATATTTCACAAGCGAGGAAATGAAATGCTCGCATACTGGATTGGAAAAGATGGACGCAAGGTTTATGGAGATGCTGACAGAACTCCGTGTAGCCTATGCCAAACCTATGCGCGTGACATCGGCATACAGGGACGCAACTCATCCCATCGAGGCAAAAAAGGACAAGCCAGGCGCACACAGCACTGGCAAGGCTGCCGATATTGCGGTGGAACGTGGTGAAGCATACGAAGTATTAAAAATTGCACTAGAGATAGGATTTACGGGTATCGGTGTAGCGCAGAAAGGATCGGGGCGGTTTCTGCATTTAGATATTTGTGAACCTGAAGATGGAATGATTCGCCCGACAGTCTGGAGTTATTGAAGGAGCGAACACAATGGGGTCACCTACCAAACTTGATCCACGCCTATTAGAATTTTGTCGAACGGAACAGCAGAGACAGAAGTTAGAAGCTGTCATCGAATTCGGTTCTGCGACACAAGCGGCTAAAGCACTTGATATGCACCATAGTTCAATTTGCAATGCTGTTGACAGAGTTAAGAGATACGCAGAGCAACGTGGTTATTCACCAGAACACGATCTCACTCATGTCCTACCTGAAACACTAAAACTCAGAGGCACATCAACTCTGTATCATGCTGAGAAAGGCATGATGATGCAGTGGGTCAAAACTCGCGCTGATGAAGAAGCACAAGCACGAGCAGTATTAGAAGGAATTAAAGATGCTTTACGGGATTATCGAGGCATTTCAGAAAGAGTGCATCACATTGGGTTCAGCGAAAAGGACTGTCTCGCGGCATATGTTATGGGCGATGCTCATTTTGGACTGTACACGGATAAAGATGAAACTCAGATTGCTGATTTTGATTCGGAAATTGCATATCGCATTATGCAAGGTGCTGTCGATTATCTGGTTAATTCTGCACCACCAACGCAAGAAGCACTGTTTGTTAATGTGGGCGATGCTCTGCACATCGATAACCGCACAAATAAAACGCCTCAATCGGGCCATCTCCTAGACGCTGATTCACGGTATTACCGGATCATCAAAGTCTTTGTCTGGTCAATGATCCATGCCATTCGCAGAATGTTGGAAAAGCATGAGACTGTGACAGTTATCAATGCCGCAGGTAACCATGACCAGGATTCAACGCATTGGATTCAATTAGCATTAAGTCTGTATTTCGAGAATGAGGATCGCGTCAATGTGATCGTTGATCCTGCCAAATATCATTCCTATGTGTTTGGAAAAGTTCTGATCGGTGTCACGCATGGCGATGGTGTCAAGATGGAATCATTACCTAACGTCATGGCTTCTCTATGGCCTCAAGACTGGGGCAATTCAGTCTATCGTCATTGGCTGACAGGACATATCCACCATCAGGTCTTGAAAGAGTTCAACGGCTGTAAAGTGGAGTCATTCAATACACTCGCTCCATCAGATGCGTGGGCTGCATCACACGCTTATTTTGCCGCCAGAGAAATGCACTCAATGATCTTTAATAAGGATCATGGATTGGTTGCGAGAAACATTTGTCCAGTTGGGCTTGCCCACTCTTAGGATAAATTGTTATAAATGCACCTGAGATTCCCTTATCTCACTTCCGACTACCCCCATTCAGGCCACAAGGATCGTGGCCTTTTTTTATTCGACTAAAGTATTAGTGTTTAACCTTTGCAACAAAAAAACATAAGACTTAATATAGTGGTGTTCATTACATAGGAGCGATGATATGAACCAATCTGAATCTATTGCAAAGTTGTCTGCTGCTTTAGTTAAAGCACAGGCTGAAATGTCTGGTGCAGTGAAAGACTCTGCAAATCCGTACTTCAAGTCCCGATATGCCGATCTGGAATCGGTTATCAACGCAATCAAAGAGCCGTTCGCAAAATACGGTCTGGCGTACACACAATTCCCTATCAATGACGATAAAGGCGTTGGCGTAGTTACACGCTTGATGCACGAGTCTGGCGAATGGATTGAATGTGGTTACACGTTGCCTTTGGGCTTCGTTAAAAAAGACGGTGTAGTTGAACCAAGACTTGATCCTCAATCAGCAGGATCGGCTATCACATATGCCCGTAGATATGCACTTCAGGCAATGGCAGGAATCCCTGCTGTTGATGACGATGCAGAAGGTGCTATGGGACGCACACAGAAGCCCGTAGTCGGCAAAATAACACGCAAGCAAGCGCAGACCCTACACGAGCTATTATCATCGACTGAGGCCGATGTCAGTAAGTTCTGCGCGGTGTTTAATTGTAGCGATGTAGACTCGATGGAGGCAAGTTACTATGACAAGGCACTCGCAATGCTTCAGAAGAAGGCTGCAAATCATGCTAAGTGATGTATCAACAGCAATTCTCTTTATGGAGTTGCATCGCAGACTGGCTAGCCATTCGGTTGGTCAGTCCGTGGATCAGTTCTTTGCTGACGTAGAGCAAGCAAGCCCAAAGACCTTCAGTAAGGTAGATATTGCTTTGCATGATGCGTTTATTGCTCATGCACAAGTCGTTTTACAGAGGATCGCAGACAATGAAAATACTTGATTTAGAGCAAGGCACACATGAGTGGTTACAGGCTCGATTAGGCTGTCCTAGCGGTTCTGGGTTCGCAAAATTGATAACTTCCAGTGGTACACCATCATCATCTGCTGAGACGTACATCAATCAGTTGATCGCAGAATGTATCACTGGCGAATCTACGTTTGTGCAGAAAACCGAATGGATGGAACGTGGCAATGAATTAGAACCGATTGCTCGCATGAACTACGAACTGGAGACAGATAATGAAGTCACTGAAGTTGGGTTCTGTATGCACGACACTCTTAGATGCGGTGTGTCACCTGATGGATTGGTTGGTGATGCAGGTGGGCTTGAGATTAAATGCCCTGCTCCATCAACTCATGTTAAGTATCTACGGAAAGGAACACTACCGGCAGAGTATAAAGCTCAAGTCATGGGCTGCTTATGGATTACACAGCGAGAATGGTGGGACTTCCTATCGTATCATCCGCAAATGCCAAATCTGCTGATCCGTGTTCATCGTGATGAAGAATATATCAACCAACTTGAACGCCTGGTGACTCATGCTTGCCAGATAATCGAGAAAGAAGTGGCTGACATAAAGGAGCGACTATGACGCAACAAGGTGCAGAACACATCATTGAAGTATTGCAGGAGATCAGGAAGCGGCTGATTAAGTCACCGCCTGATCCGATGCTAATGGAACGATTGCAGGAATGTATCGTTCTTTGTCGAGAAGAAGTGGTTCGTAAAAAGGAGAAAGCTAGTGAATCAGTATGATAACAATCTGCGTGGCGCACTGTTTAAGAACAACAAGCGCACAGATGAAAGACAGCCTGAATACACGGGTAACTGTGAGATCAACGGGCAAGAGTTCTGGGTTAGTGCTTGGGTTAAAGAATCTAAGAACGGCCAGAAGTTCTTCTCAATGGCTTACACGCCTAAAGATCAGAATGTAGTGCAATCTGCACCACAAGCTATAACGCCAGACGTTACAACGGTGAATGATTCCATTCCTTTCTAGTCATAAAAAAGCCCCCAATCGGGGGCTACCTCTGGAGCGATAGAGGTGTGGCTAGTATAGCATTGAGGCTTACGATGGATAAGACTTCATACAAGCTAACTGAAGAAGATGTTGAAAACATTTGCCAGTTGTTAGCAGAACAGGAACGACTCAAGACGGAATGGCGTAAGGTATCGAACCCATCCATAGCGGATCAATTCGGTGTTACGACTTCCACGATTGAGTACATTAAGCGAAACAAACTTAGGAAATACGCAAAATGACGAACGTCTTTCATGGGCATTTCAAGCAGAATCACCTGCAAGAACTCGCACTGGATATTTTGGACTGCATCAACGAAATGGGCGCAGAACGTAGCTTGTCTGTACCTGAGACGCTTGGTGTTTTGGAACTGGTCAAAGTCCAGATTATCGATGACGCAAAAGCAGTGGAGTACGAAGAAGATGAGTAAGAACTTTCATGAGTTGGATAAGATTAAACGTCATATCCGCATGGCCGATCTGAAGTTATCAATCGGTCATAACAAAGAATGTAAGGCAGAGCTAAACGCTGCTGTGAAGTTGTTAAACGCAATCGAGAAGCCGAAAAATGATAAGACTGTATCGAGTGACGTATCAGAATAGTCTGATCGGTGTGTTTAGGGCATATAGCGAGAATGATGCTGTGACTCAGGCTTATATGAAGCATGGCAGTGCAAGTCGCTATACGGGCAAATCAAAAGATCAGTTCATTGCAGAGGTGATGTAATGGCAAACATGACAAAGCGAGTGAGCCTGGTCGGTAAAGGCGACAGACCACGCAAAGTAGATCAAAAGAAATTCGGAGATAACTTTGACAAGATATTCAATCGAAAAGCCGAACAACCATTGGAAACACCACTGGAAAAGAAAGATTGAACCTGAGGATGTGGCCTTGATTCATGCATTGCGTGATGAAGGGCTACAACTGCAAGAGATCGCAGATAAGTTTGAGATAACCAAGTCTCACGTTTGCAAGATTGTGAACATGAAAACATGGACGCATATATGTTGCTTATCGTGTGAATGATGCAAAAAAGCATCATAAGTGTATACATAAGCAACATATGAGCTTCTATGTGTCGAATTCGAGACAAATTTCGTACATATATTCATCCGCAGAAAAATGTGGAATGTAACACTATTACGCGCATAAAAATGGAAACATATTCATAGAAATACTATGCAAAAGGGGCGATATGAAAGATTCGGAAAAGTTTGTCATCACGCATGAAGGCGCACTGGATAACGCCTATCAAGTGATGAAGCATATGCTGTCTGAGAATGGATGGCTCAAGATCGAATGCAAGGCAGGAAATAGGACGTTAAGCCAGAACGCTTTATATTGGGTATGGATTGCTCAGATCACGGATGAACTAAATAGACGTAATAAGTCAGACTTTACGACTGATGAAATCCATATGCGTATGAAGCACGATTTCCTTGGCTACGATGATCCTAAGACCATTGGATCGTCAGAAATACCTGCTCAACTGAAGTCCACAGCAAAATTATCAAAAGGTGATATGTTTGCGTACATGGAACGGATTGATATGTTTTGGGCTGAAAGAGGTGTGCTGTTGATTACTCCAGATGACTCTGTGTATTCGCAACTGAAGGCAAATAATGAAGGCCGTTAATAGACGATGCTCTAACTGTCGTAAGAAAGTCCACGCAGAGTTAGCCCTTACTTCTGATTTAAAGGCTTTTTGTACGTATGAATGTCTGAAAGAGTTCACGCAGAAGAACGCAGACAAGCTAGCCGACAAGACCAGGCGCGAGAAACGCCAAGAGGATCGCGTTAAGAAAGAGAAGCTGAAAACTAAAGGCCAGTGGACTAAAGAGGCGCAAGCAGCAATCAATGCCTATGTACGTTGGCGTGACAGGAACAAAGACTGCATCTCATGTGGACGCAACCTTAAAAGCGAATCGCTAGGTGGTGGCTATGACGCAGGGCATTACAGATCGCGTGGAAGCGCACCACATCTTAGGTTTCGGTTGGATAATATTTTCGGCCAATGCAAGCACTGTAACCGTTATCTATCAGGAAACATTGATAAGATGCGTGTGGGTATCGTGTGGCGTTATGGGCAAGAGTTCTTGGATCGTATTGAGACAGATAAAACACCAAAGAATTACAGCATTGATGATCTCAAACGCATCAAAAGCATCTTCACAAAAAAACTTAGACTAAGGTCTAATAGGACATCATAATCTTACTGTTTAAGATATTGGCATAACAGACAGGATGACTTTATGGCAATCAAACAATCTATCCTCTTAACCTCGATGGACGATTTCATCACTTGCGAGGAACATATTTGTATCTGGGAATACTACCCTGCGTCTTATACTGAGCCAGAAGAATTGTCGCTGATCTCAGTTGATGGCATGGGTAAAGAAGTCTGTGCCAAGGATTTATGGAAGGCAGCAGAAAGCGAATATCCAGAAAAATTAACTGATTTGGAGTATGACGGATGAGCTATGACTTTGAAGCAGAGATGGTTTGTAACGAATGTGATTATAGGTTTTTCATGGACTTAGACGAGAAACCTAGTTGTCCAAGATGCAAAGGTGTCAAAGTCATCGAAGTAGAAGTTGACGAATCAGACCCAGAAGCGTAGATTAAAAAATGTGCCGGACGGATGTTGCAAGCATCCTAGCGAACCGGACTGAAGATCAGGAGAAAAGACCCGTGACCGCACTCCGGCACAGGGTTCATTGTAGCGAATCCGCTACATTTCTCAAGACTTTAGTCCCCGTCCGTTGAAACTGTCTCAGTGTGCAGTAGCGCATAAAAGCACGATTGCAACCCAACCTTTGAGGACGGGACAAACAGCGTTAGAGGTGATCCGCCTACGGGCAGGGACGGTTGAGCTACCGAGTCGAGATACCCACGACTAAAAGCACTGCTGATTACTGAGGTTGCATGGACGATAGCGTATCGGATGGACAGGGATCACCCTACGTCCTCTAAATGACAACTATGGCCGGAATAAATGTGGGAAGTTGATCCAAGAAAATATGTCGGTGTTACTAAAGCCGATGAACAGAACGAACAAGATGTCATCACTGCGTTTTGTCGATGGGCTAAGTGCGATTATTTCAAACTTGCTGATCGGGAAAGGATCGATTACGCGCTGTACAGGATCGGAGAAGATAACAGAAAACACGTTGTTGCTCTGGCTGAAGTTAAATGCAGGTATAACCATGATTTCTATCGATTCCAAGACCTGGTCCTTTCATTACATAAGCGAGCGCATTGCGTCATGTATGCGGATGCGGCAGGTGGTATACCAGTTTATTTCTTGAGTAGGCATAATGAAGGAATTTTCTACGTTGAAATGCGAGAAGAAATATCAGATTGCAGAATTATAAAAGACCCAAGAATGCGAGATGAATCTGATGAAACAGTTGGTGTGATCTGGAAAGGATCGTGCATTAAGAAGCTAGCAACAGAATGATGAGAAAATGGAGCGATAATGAATGAAGAACTCAAAACAATGCACCTCTTTGCCGGAGCAGGTGGTGGAATCCTCGCAGACCTCATTTTGGGACACAGACCAATCGTTGCTGTCGAGTGGGACAAATACGCTTGCGAAGTCCTTAGAGCCAGAGTCTCAGACGGATGGTTTGACGGAATGTCAGTGTGGGAAGGAGATGTTAGATTGTTCGATCCATCCGAATACAAAGGACGAGTGGATTGCATTCATGCAGGATTCCCTTGCCAAGATATTAGCCAAGCCGGTAGTCAAAGAGGCGTTGGTGAAGATACAAGGTCGGGACTTTACAGACAGGTCTTACGGATTGCAGACGAGGTACAGCCTAGATACTTGTTCTTGGAAAATGTCTCAGCAATCGTTAGTGGAGACAACGGAAATATGCTCAGAACAGTCGTTGGAGATCTTGCCAACAGAGGCTACGATTGTGTCTGGCGTTGTATATCCGCTTCCGCAATTGGTGCTAATCACATCAGAGGCAGATGGTGGTTACTTGCATACCCCAACTGCAACAGCGAATCAGATGAGTCCATCAATGGTGAGAAGGTCAGGATGGTGGCCGACTCCAAATGCGAGCGACAATCGGGATCGAGGCAATATGGACACGCCAGCAGTGCAGAGAAGAATACAAAAGGGAAAGCAGATCAGCCTATCAATGCGAGCTGGTGGAAAGCTGAACCCTGTGTGGGTAGAGTGGCTCATGGGGTGGCCTCTGCACCACACAGACTTAAAGCGTTAGGTAACGGACAAGTACCTTTACAGTGTGCAACAGCATTCAAAATACTATGGGAAGAACATAATGCAATTAAGACCGCATCAAGAAAAGGCGGTTCAGATGTTAAGGGAATCACTAGCTAGAGGTAACAAAAGACCTCTACTAGCCGCACCTTGCTCATTCGGCAAGACAATCACAGCCGCTTACATTCTGAATGAAGCCTACAAGAAAGGCAGACGAGGCATTTTCATCTGTGATCGAGTGAAGCTAGTACAGCAGACACTTGAGTCATTTACAGACCATCAGATGCCATTCGGAGTCATGCAAGGATCACATGAACTGAATGATCCACGCGCACCAATTCAGATCGCAAGTGTCCAGACGCTCGCTAGACGCAAGTACACGAACTTTGATATTGCCATCGTAGATGAGTGTCATACACACTATGAGACAGTTACTAAGTTGATGCAGGAGCTAGATAACAATGTCTGGATCGGATTATCAGCCACACCTTATTCAAGAGGTCTCGGAGTACACTATGACGATCTCATTCTTCCGATCACTCCACGCGAACTTCTGGACAAGGGATACCTATGCCCAATCCACTATTACGGTGGTAAACGTCCTGACTTATCTAATGTTGGACGAAGAAGAATTAGAACTGGAGGATCAGATTACGATCCAGATTCACTAGGCAAGGTCTACGAGGATGACAAGACGCTTGTAGGCGACATCATCTACAACTGGATGCAGCATGGCGAGAATAGCCAGACAATCGCATTCAGCCCATCGATCAAGCATTCCAAGTACCTGGTTGAGAAGTTCAATCTCGCAGGGATTCCTGCTGTCCACATTGACGGTTATATGGACGATGAAGAACGCCAGATCATCTATGAGGCGCACGACAGAGGCGAATACAAAATTCTCAGTTGTTCACGCTTGTTGAATACGGGTTATGACGCACCATCTGTTAGATGTTTGATTGACTGTTACCCAACCAGTTCGCTTATAAGCTACGTTCAACGCGCAGGACGGGTAATGCGATTGCATGAAAGCAAAGAATACGCAATCTATCTGGATCATGCGGGTAATGCACAGCGTCATGGATTCGCAGAAGATATTATCCCTGACTTGCTCGATGACGGATCGCACAGGTTCAACGAGCGCAACCAGATCAAGAAGGAGAAGAAAGAACCTAAGATCAAGGAGTGTCCACAATGCACACGCCAGTTTGTCGGCATCAAGTGTGAGTGTGGTTACGAGATACCCATGCAGGAACGCATTAAGACTGACGATCAAATACTTAAAAAATTGGACAATAATCTTTATTCGCCTGAGCGAAAAGCAGAGTGGTTGGGTGAGTTATACTTGTATGCACACCAGAAAGGTAAATCTGAAGGTTGGGCTAACCATAAGTTCAAAGCCAAATTTGGCGAGTGGCCTAATCAGACGAAACCAGTGTTGGCTCTAGCGGTATCAGAAGATGTCCGTAAATTTATCCAACACCAAAATATCAAATACGCAAAGGGAAAATACAAATATGAGTCTCGAAACTATCTTGGCGAAGCTGTCTAAGGTTCGCAAAACTCAGCGTGGCTATATGGCTTGCTGTCCAGTACATAACGATAAGAACCCATCAATGACGATCACAGAAACAGATGACGGAAAGGTTCTCGCACACTGCTTCTCATGCGGTGCTAGAGGTTCTGACGTTGTGGAGGCGTTAGGTCTGCCGCAAGGCGAACTGTTTTCTGGTGAGTTTACAAGCACTTACGATGCAAAGTTAAAATTACGCAAAACAGAGTTAGAGGACAATATCGTTATCACTTTGTACGAACAAGAGAAGCGTGAAGGCAAGTATCTGACTCATTCTGACTACAAGCGTTATCGATTAGCCAAGGCGCGAGTCGAGC
>Ga0255781_10003546_pt1 | contig 12120 bp, 9 predicted proteins | sample 101ome_21_FD_179979 | JGI IMG/M metagenome (GOLD analysis project Ga0255781, IMG submission 179979) | Coastal salt marsh microbial communities from the Groves Creek Marsh, Skidaway Island, Georgia - 101413BT metaG (version 2) | ecosystem: Environmental > Aquatic > Marine > Intertidal zone > Salt...
TGGCCATAGAAGGCACACGGAACTTGTTATACAGCGGCAGATAGTCAAACAATAGTTTGTTGAACCACTCAAGGTTGGAGCCCCATCCCATGAAGGAGAAGACTACGATGCTGGCAATGACCCATTGTCGAATGGTACCCCCTACGGTAAAGAAGGCCAAACAGAAGAGGAAGAAGATGCTAGCTCCTACATAATAGGCGCCATTGCCCATACTTTCTCCCGTCCATTTCATGAACGCTCCGCCCATGTATTGGCTGGCTTGTGCTTCCGCTTGAGAAGGGGACATGCCCTGTTGTCTAAAGGCACGAAGGAGTTGTTCGTAGGTTTCGGTGCCCTTGGCGTTGTAGTCCACCTTCATACCGCCACCGGCAGCATCTGGAATAACGAGTGCTGCTGTCTCATAGATGCCTGCCGACCAACTCATGGCGTATTCAAAGGATAAACCGCCCTCGCCTTGGTTTTGGTTTTTTTGCGTCAGTTCGCTCTTGCCGCCACGCATGCTTTCTCCAGTGTAGACCTTGGTAGACCAAATGTTTGCGATGTTTGGACCTATGGCCAAAGTACCGGCCAAAAGCAATAAGGCAGTGTATTTCCCAAACTCAGGCAGGGCCTTCTCTTTGGCGTATTTGATTAAATAGGTGAGCCAAATGACGCCCATGAATAGGGCCGCATAATAGGTGATTTGAAAGTGATTTCGGTGGATGCTCAATCCCGCGAAAAGTGACATAAGGATAAAGGCTCGCCAATTCTTTTTCTCGAGAATCAACAGTAGCGCTAGGATCATCAATGGGATGAAGGCCGCGGTATTGACCTTAGCATTGTGCCCGGCTGCATAGCCGATGATGAAGAATCCGCTATATCCATAGGCAAAGCCGCCAATGGCGCTGAGCCAGTGGTGTACGCCCATGCCTCGCAAACCTATGAAGGCTGCAATCATCAAGTAGAAAATAATATAGGCTGATGAAGTACGGCCCCCGATGGTACGTACGATCGCTGATATGTATTCAAAGAGGTTTCCGCCGTATTTCGTTGAAATTTGTGATGTTGGCATTCCGCTAAACATAGCGTTTGTCCAAAGTGCTTCTTTGCCTGTTTGGTCTCTGTAGTCACGAATTTCTTTGCTCTTCGCGTACCCAAGTTTGATATCGTCTTGATCGAGGATGTTGCCGTCGAGGTAAGCGGGGCTTAAAAAGGCTACGTTGATGCCGAGTAGCACGACCATTGGGGCAACCCAAGTCGTTAAAAACGGGGTGTATTTCTTCAGGGACATAGTCTGTATTTGTATCCATGCAAACTAGCAAAACTTGTGGAATAATCGGGCCTAAATCATTGATAAACGGCAACTAGATGTTGTATTTTTGAACTTCAACTGTAAATCATTTTATGGATACTGAAAAAGCCAATGTTATTGGTAAACAACAGATTCTAGATGTCCTTGTAGAAGGATGTGACGAACGAGTTCATCAAATCCCGGAGACGGGACTCAACAAATACCACCTTAATCCGGTCGAATACGAAACACTGTTCCAGCGCGGTTCTTGTACGGCGAATGTGCTGACGCGTCGTTCACATAGCGTGTCGAAGGCGTTTTTGGGCAAGTACGAAGATTTGAATTACGAGAACTTATTGGAGAACCAAGCGAATCGCTTGCGTAATTTGGTGCAAGATGAGTTCAAGGATCCATTTGACGTGTACTTCGGGCCGTCGGGATCGGATTTGGTGTACTACCCATTGATGTTCCAGATGATGTTGAACCCTGGGAAGCGCTTGTTGAACATTGTGAGCTGCCCAGAGGAATTGGGTTCTGGAAGTAAGTTTGCTTCTGAGACCAAGTTCTACGCGAATTACAACCAGTTCGGTGAGACTATTGAAAAAGGTACGCTGGTAGATCCGGAGAACGTGAGTGAGGTCGTTTATTTAGATGCCCGTGATGAGGAAGGAAATATTCTGGACCGCACGGCAGCGATAAATAAAATCATTGCCGAAAATCAAGATGCTGCAGTTGTGGGTAGCTTGGTATTCGGTTCTAAGTCTGGAATTAAGGATGATTTGAACGTCATCGATACCGATGGCGATACCATGTGGGTGGTGGATTTATGCCAATTCCGGGTGGACCACACCCTCATTCACGAGCTCTTGGCCAAAGGCGTAATGGTCATGTTGACCGGTTCAAAATTCTTCCAGGCCCCTCCATTCTGTGCGGCGATGCTCGTGCCCAGAAAGTGGAGCGAAAGGTTGAAGCACATGAACGCCTCGATCATTCAGCCCTACGGCAAGTTGTTCAGCGCTTACGATGTGCCATGGTTCATGGAAAACATGCGCGCCAACCTGCCCGCTAAAGAGAATAAGGCCTTGCGATTGCGCTGGGAGATTGCCCTTGACGAAATGGAAGCCTACAGTTATTGGTCGACACGCCAAACGGACAACATCATAGCTCGTTGGGCCATGGGCGTCATGAGCAGATTAGAGACTTCGCCGTTTTTCAACTTGATGCCTGACCAATTAAAAACGAACATGTCCATCATTTCCTTCCAGGTGTGGGTAGGCGGACGTGCGCTAGATAATGACGAATTGAAAAAGATGTTCGCCGCCATCACTACCGATAGACACGAAGGATTCAAAGGCGGGTACGATCGCGTATTCTTTGGCCAGCCTGTACAATACGGTAACAAGAGTTTTATTCGCCTTGCAGTAGGTGCCTTCAGTGTACGTGCGTTCTTGGAAAAAGATGCCGTAGATTTAGAAGACGATTACAGATTGATTGAAATCATCGAGTCGTACGCTGAAAAAATGTTTGGGTGATTCAAACCGGAGAAATAGCACGTATTATGGTGGACATGCTTCCAAAATTGGGAGCAGAAGATACTGCCATTATTGGTGTAAACCTCCCTGCCTTAACTGTTAGACTGCACCATTTACAAGATGCCTTCCCGGAAGGTGTTCAGCACAGCATTGCCATCAAGACCAATCCACACCCGAAGATGCTTGAATTTCTAGTAGCACAGGGCTTTGGTTTGGAAGCAGCCTCCATTGAAGAGGTGCGCATGGCATTAGCGGCAGGTTGTTCTCCATCCCACCTCGTCTTTGATTCGCCTGTAAAAACGCGTCATGAAATACATGAGATTTCATCCCTGCCGGGGATGTTGGTGAATGTGAATTCGTTGGCGGAATTGGACAGATTTGATACTGATTTCCAAGGAATATTAGGCATTCGCATCAATCCGCAGGTGCACACAGGAGCTCCAGAGCTCTTTGATGTGAGTAAAAATGAGAGCAAGTTTGGCGTGCCCGTGGATATGAAAGAGCGCATCATTGATGCTGCCTTGCGCTATCCGGTCCAGGCTTTGCACATGCATAGTGGGTCCCAAATGAAGGATCTTAACATACAGCGAGGTGCATTGAAAGAGCTCAAACGCATTGCGGATACCATCAATGCCATGGCGCCGGGCAAAATCAAGGTTCTCGATATTGGAGGCGGCTTGCCTACAGAATCTCTAAGAACTCAAACGCGCATGGAAGCCTACGGCCAAATCGTAGCTGAGGTATTCCGAGGATCGGGCTATTTATTGGTGACCGAATTTGGTCAGTGGGTCCATGCAGAGGCGGGTTTTGCCCTGAGTACCATCGAATATGTTCTTGCGCCCAATAAGCTCTTTATTCACCTAGGGGCAGATTTCTTCATGCGCGACGCCTACACCAAATCACGTTCCTTCCCCATGACAGTTTGGAATGGCGATGCAACACAAGTGCAGGGTAAGGACAAGGCCTATGATATTGCCGGACCGTTGTGTTTTGCAGGAGATTATTTGGCGCACAGCATCCAACTCCCGACTATGTTGCAAGAAGGTCAATACCTTTTTATCGATCATACCGGGGCGAATACCTATGCGCTGTGGTCCCGCCATTGCTCGCGAACACTGCCCGCGACATGGGCTTGGGACGGAAATTCAATGGTAAAATGGAGCAATAGGTCAACTATTGGTTTTTAATCTTATTTTTGGAACACAAGCATTTATGATGAAGTACCGCTTTTTACTCCTACTTACGGCATTTGCACCGGCATTGTTCGGTCAGCAGATCATGACCGTTTCGGTAGATCAAGATAATTTTATTGTGTGTCCAGACGAGATAGTCGAGGTTAGTGCGGCAAGATCTTCTATCACCAACAATTCCCTGCTATTCGATGGAAGTACCCAATCATTTGAAATCCCGAATAACGCTGCATTCAATATTGGTACAACTGATTTTTCGGTTGAAATGTGGGTTTGGACACAGCAAACGAGCGGTGTACAATATTTAGCTGTCTATCGAGATGCATCAGCTGTTGGTTGGGTGATTTTTGTAGATGCTAATGGTCGAGTTGCTTTTGGTGCGAAAGATAATAGTGGAGGCGCAACGCGCTATTTATATAGTGGAAGTTTTGCGAATCCGGTTTCTATAAATGACGGACAGTGGCATCATGTTGCCGTAACATGGGGTAGAGGACCAAATGAGGTAATAATGTATATCGATGGTACTGAAGTCAGCAGAAATACCAACGGCACTCAACCAGGTCAGCAGCCCTTTCCGGGAGGTGATATTTCACACTCAAGTGCAATCACTCTAGGCTATGGCGTGTCACCATCCGGAGGAGGTCCAGTGTATTTTGATGGAGAAATAGATGAATTTAGAATTTGGAATGGAGCGCGTTCTGTTGCGGACATTCAAAATCTAATGAGTACTCATTTAAATCCAGCATCATTCTCAAGCTTAGCAGTGAACTTTGATTTCAATGAAACTAACAGTTCGGACGGTTGGAAAGATTGCGCTAGTGGAATAGTATCGCCAACAGGTGTTTCTATACCAGCCGTAAATACTGCAGGTGGCCCATCAATGACGTTCAATTTTGCCTATAATTGGACCAATACCTCGGGAAATACACAGAGTGGCTCGAATTACCAAAAATCGTTCAAGTCTGACGATACGGTAATAGTAGAAATAGGGTATTGTAAATATTTGTGCAGTGATACTGTAATTATTCAAATCGCAGATTGTGATACGGTTAGAGATCCACGAGATGTAGCTGCCGTTTTTATGCCCACTGCATTCACTCCGAATGGTGACACCAAAAATGACTATTACACCGTTAAAGCCAATGCAATTAGTTATTTTGAATTACAGATTTATAATCGTGATGGTAATATCCTATTCCACAGCAAAGACATTCAAACTAGTTGGGATGGAACATTTGAAGGTAAACTATGTATGGAAGGAGTCTATACTGCCCAAGTATTGTTTAGAGACATAGACGGAGAAGAATTTATTCGCTATCAACAATTTAATCTAATGAGGTAGCGAAAAAATTTAAGCATTATAAAAAACCCGAGCCGAAGGCTCGGGTTTTTTGTTGGATGTAATTCTAGTTAAGGTCGGGTCCAAGTAGTGCTTCTGCCTAACCAAGTGATCCCAAGGACATAGCCTTTGAAATACAAAGAACCATCGTCGTTGAGCTCACAGAAGCACTCATAAGTCTTTCCATTCTCAGGGTCGTAGATGGTCCCGTTTTGCCATTGCTTCTCCTCCGCATTGTATTCCAATCCTTTGAGGATGACGAGTTCCAATAATGGCATATTTTGCTTTGCTTCGCTTGGATTGTATTCGTCTACGCGCGGCGTGGAGCCGTCGGAGTTTTTATTGTCCTCGAGCCAAGTAATCTTGCCGTAGTATTTGTCGTTGGTGGCTTTGTATACTCTGATGATGGAAGATTTTTCCTCGTTGTACCATTGGCCAACAATCTCATTTTGGGCTTGCGTTGAAATGGCGAGGCCTAAGAAGTAGGTGAGGAGGAACCATTTTTTCATGGTGCGGTGTGGTTGTCGTTGTCCTTTTCTAATTGGGCTCCGGTAATACTTGCGTTCAATTCAAAACCAATGATCAATCCGAAGGCATTTACGTAGATCCACAACAACATGATCAGGAGAGTTCCGATGGAGCCGTAAAATTTGTTGTACGTCGAGAAATTTTCAACGTAGTAACTAAAACCTTGTGACGATGCGATGATTAGAATAGTGGCGAGAATGCTTCCTGGGCTTATGAATCGCCAATCGCGTCGGCGCACGGGTCCGTAGTTGTACACTATTGAGATTCCTAGCAGGGTGGCTGTGAGCAATACGAGCAATCTTGCCCACCCGATAATATCTGAGGTATATTCTGTCAAATACCCTTGCTCCGACAGCCAGCCGGTGAATCCTTCAGAGAAGATTAGGGCGACAATGGCGATAAGAATTAACAAGGTCAATACGATGGTCAATAGGAAAGCGCTGAAATATTGCGACCAGAACTTCTTCACATTGATGTTGTGGTAAGAGATTCCAAGATTTGCGATAAGACTTAAGGTTCCGTTAGTCGCAAATAGGAGTGCAGCCACAAACGTGATGGACAAAAGGCCGCCTCTTTTGATGGTTAGGATATCTTCAATGGCTTCGAATGCCATGTCGTGTGTGCTTGGAGGTAGCACTGTGGCCAAGAGGTCGAAAAGTTCGTCCTGGAAAATATCAAGAGGGAGGTAGGCAATTAAGGTGAAAATGAAGATGATGCCTGGGAAAAGCGCAAGGAAAAAACTAAAACTGACCGAGCCAGCACGCGAGGAAATAGCGCCCTCATAAATTCCACGGAAAAAGAAGGTCATTACGTCCCAAAGGGTAAGGCCGTCGAAGAATGGCGGTTTCACCGTGGACAGTATTTGTTTAATTTTTTGGCCTAGGTTTCCCATGTTTATAATGCTTTGAGGCTCATATCTACCCCTATGATGTGGTGAGTCAGTGCGCCAACACTAATGTAATCTACGCCACATTCTGCGAAAGATACGAGGGTATGTTCTGTGATTCCCCCGGAACTTTCGACTTCGCATCGACCACCGATAAGGGCAACAGCCTCTTTGGTGGTGGCAATATCGAAATTATCCAACATAATTCGGTCTACTTCGGCGGCTAAGGCTTCGTGAACTTCCTGAATATTACGCGTCTCTACTTCTATGGCCAATTCTTTTTGCTGCACCTTGAGGTATTGGCGTACTTGGGCCACCGCAGGGCCTATGCCGCCAGCAAAATCAATGTGATTGTCCTTGAGCATCACCATATCATATAATCCCATGCGGTGGTTGTGGCCGCCTCCAAGGCGCACGGCCCATTTCTCCAACATTCTTAATCCAGGTGTGGTCTTTCGAGTGTCTAAAAGTCGGCAAGAGGTGTGGGCAATACGCTCGACCATGTGGTGTGTTTTGGTGGCGACTCCTGAAAGGCGCTGCATATAGTTGAGTACGAGACGTTCACTCTGTAGCAGTTTAATGGTATTGCCTGCCACGGTGAACACCACGGTGCCGGCGGTAATCCATTGTCCGTCTTTCGCAACGGCCTCAAAATGAGCCGTGGGATCGATTTTTTGGAATATGTATTTTGCTAAGGCGATGCCGGCAATGATGCCACTCTCCTTCATGAGTAGTTTCGCCTTTCCGCGGCTTACGGGAGATAAGCAGCTCAAGGCGCTGTGGTCCCCATCGCCAATATCTTCATCGATGGAAAATTCGATTTGGGGGTCGAGCAAAGAAAAATTGGGCACAAAATCTTCTTTCGCAGACATATTCCTAGGGGATTCCTTTAGTGTTCTCAATGCAAGTTAGCATCTTTGTAGGGCACATGAAGATTGTATTCACGGTTATTGGTAAAACTTCTGAACCATTCATTAGGGAAGGGGCCCAATTATTTGCGGGGCGCCTCAAACACTATATCTCTTTTGAATATGCAGAGCTGCCAGATGTTAAAGGCGGAGGCAAGCTGAGTCCACAAGCATTGAAAGAAGCAGAGGCAGATGTTTTCCTCAAGTTCTTCCAGCCCGGAGATACCATTGTGTTGCTCGATGAAAAAGGCAAAGAATACCACAGTCGTGGATTTGCAGCACAACTACAAAAATGGATGAATGCCGGACCAAAGCGCCTGGTGTTTGTGGTCGGGGGTGCCTTTGGGTTTTCAGAACGCTTGTATGCCGCTGCGCAATCAAAACTGAGCATGAGTAAAATGACCACCTCGCACCAATTAATCCGTGTTGTATTTTTAGAACAACTCTACCGGGGCATGACCATTTTAAATAACGAACCCTACCACAACGACTAATGGGCGCATATAGCTTTGATAGCATTGCCAAAGACCTCAAAGCAGGCAAGTACGCTCCCGTATATTTCTTCGCGGGTGAGGAGCCGTTCTATGCCCAGCAGTTGTTACAGCTCATCGAGAAAGGAATCTTAGACGAATCCGAGCGCAGTTTTAATCAGACCGTATTGTATGGCAAGGAGACAAACATGCTGCATATTCTCGAGGAGGCCAAGCGCTTTCCTATGATGAGCGAGCGCATCGTGGTTATCGTCAAAGAAGCACAGCATTTGAAGGCGGCAGATTGGGAGCTGTTGGCCGGTTATTTGGAGCAACCCCAGCCCAGTACCGTACTGGCCTTTGGGCACATGCACAAAAAGCTAGATAAGCGCAGTAAAGCCGGAAAGGCCATCAAAGCGAATACCGTTTTTTTGGAAAGCGACCCCCTGCGCGATTACCAAGTGATGCCATGGTTGGAAAAGGAATTGGGCGCCAAGGGCTTCCGCTGCTCCTCCAATGTTGTGGCCGCCATGGCCGAACAAGTGGGTACGGATTTAAGCCGCTTACACAAGGAAGTGGAGAAGCTCGATGTCGCCATGGGCGATCGACGTGATCTAAGCGCGGATGATATCGAGCGTCATATCGGAATTAGCAAGGACTTCAACAATTTCGAACTCGTGGCGGCCATTGCCGAACGCAATATTGCCAAGGCCTTCAAAATCGTCCATTACTTCAGCAAAAACCCTAAAGAGCACCCCGTGCAGATGACCACAGGGATCCTGTTCAATTTCGTGAACAACCTACTGCAGTACCACAGCATGAAGGGCAAGCCGGAAAAATCCGTTGCCTCTGCTCTGAAGATTCATCCCTATTTCCTAAAACAATTTGCACAGGCCTCACGTCATTACAGCGGTGCCAATGCCCTGGTAATGCTCGAAGAGCTCCTAATGTTTGATCGCAAGGTGAAGGGAGTTATTCCTTCCAGTGCAAATGAATATGAACATTTGAGAGAATGGCTCATCAAGTGCGTACTTTAGCATTCCCGAATTCGAGAAATGAAAAGATTCCTAACCATATTTCCCCTGCTGTTAACGACGGTATTGTACGCCCAGCCTCAAATGCTGCGTGGGTTCGTCTTTGAAAAAAGCAACGGCGCACCCATTCCTTATGCCAACATCGTAATAGAGGGGGAAGACCGTGGAACCATGACGAATTTAGACGGCTACTTCCAGTTGGCAGATCTGCCTATAGGTGAGGTCCAAGTGACTGTAAGCTTTTTGGGTTTTGAGACTGCGAGCGAAATGGTACGCATCTATAAAAACAAGCCCAATACCATCAAGGTTTACCTAGACGAGGGTTCACAAATGCTGAACACTGTGGACTTGAACATTGAGCGTGCTGAGAAAAAGATCAAGGTTAACACCGCAGTGGTGAACCTGAATCCTAAGGCCATTGAAACCTTCTCGGCAGGTGGGGACCCAGATTTAATGAAAGCTATTTCCGTCTTGCCGGGGGTAGTTACCACTGGGGACCAAGGGGGGCAATTATACATTCGTGGTGGCGCGCCCATCCAGAACCTAGTCTTGCTTGACGGGATGATCATCTATAATCCCTTCCACAGTATTGGGTTCTTCTCCGTTTTCGATACTGATGTTTTACAAAATGCGAAGGTCTACACGGCTGGTTTTGGCGCAGAATATGGTTCTAGAAACAGCTCAGTGATGGACATCCGTACCCGCGATGGAAACCGATCTGAAGCTACGGGTAAACTCTACTCGTCCACCTACATTAGTAAGCTCTTGGTGGAGACCCCGCTTGGAAAAAGGGATAAGAATGGCTTGGCCAATAACAGCCTGTTTTTGAGTGGAAAGACGAGCTACTTGCGCCAATCGGCCCCAATTTTTTATCCCTATGTGGAAACAAGATTCGGCGGACTGCCCTTCACCTTCAACGACATTTACGGGAAGTTCACGACGCAGAGTAATGGCGGTTCAAAGTTGAGCGCGAAGGCCTTCAATTTCTCCGATGCCGTAATGTTGGACAGCGCACAAGGCATTCAATGGAACAGTTGGGGCTATGGGGCCAATTTCACCGTCATTCCACCCGCTTCCGCGACCCTCATTCAAGGAGATTTTGCACAGAGCTATTACTACATCTCGAGCACCGAGAACCCGGACCAGCCACGCAATTCTTCCATAAATGGTTTTAACGGTGGCTTGGACTTTACCTATTTCTTGCGCAAGGCAGATGAAATTAAATACGGCCTTGACCTCATAGGATATACCACAGACTTTAATTACACGAACTCTTTAGGATTAGGGCTGAACCAGCAAGAGAGCACCACGGAATTAGGTGGGTTCTTTAATTACCGCAAAGTCGGCACCCTTTTGATTCTTGAGCCTGGACTGCGTTTCCATTATTATGGCTCCTTAAGTGAGCTGAGCGTAGAGCCTAGATTGGGTTTGAAGTACAGCATTACCGAAGATTTTAGGTTCAAAGCCTCTGGAGGTAAGTACAGTCAGAATCTTGTCGCAGCCAATAGCGACCGCGATGTGGTGAACCTCTTTTACGGGTTCCTATCTGGTGCGACGGATTTGCCTTCGAGTTTCCGCGACAACCCTATTACCTCCAAGCTCCAAAAAGCAACGCACGGCGTAGCCGGTTTTGAATACGACTTAGGCGATCATTGGGATGTGACCGTGGAATCTTATATCAAAGACTTCTCGCAGATTTCGAACATCAACCGCAACAAACTCTATGACGATGTTCCGGCTTACAGCGACCGCCCAGAAATCTTGCGCAAAGACTTCATCGTTGAGCACGGGTGGGCGTATGGATATGATGCCTTGGTTAAGTTTGAGAAAGGGCGTTATTACTTCTGGGGGGTCTATGCTTGGAGCAAGGTGCAGCGCGACGACGGTATTCAAGTCTATGCGCCAAACTTTGACCGTCGACACAATGTGAACCTCGTTGCGAACGCGAAGATGGGCAAAGAGGAGCGGTGGTACTTGAGCGTTCGTTGGAATTTAGGGACTGGATTCCCATTCACCCCAACTCAGGGCTATTACCCGGGAATTGATTTCTTGGATCCATTTGGAAATCCTGATATCAACTTTGATTACACCACGGCCAATGGCGACCCGAGTGTACTCTACGGCGCCTTGAACAGCAATAGATTGCCAACTTATCATAGGTTAGATGCTTCGCTGAAGTACAGTACGACCCTAAAAACGGGTCAGGCTGAGATAGTTATTGGGGTGACAAACATGTACAACAGGGAGAATATATTCTACTACGATCGCGTAGCCGCAGAGCGCGTGAATCAGCTCCCAATCATGCCTACGATTAGCGTAAGTTTTACCTTTTAATTGGCGGCAAAAAGAGGTACTTTTGTGCTGTTTTAATACAAACTATGGCGAGCACAAAGTACATCTTCGTCACCGGAGGGGTGACATCTTCATTAGGTAAGGGTATTATTTCGGCTTCTTTGGCCAAACTCCTTCAGGCACGCGGCTACCGTGTGACCATTCAGAAATTGGACCCGTATATCAATGTTGATCCAGGAACGCTGAACCCCTACGAGCACGGAGAGTGTTACGTTACAGAAGATGGTGCTGAAACAGATTTGGATTTAGGTCATTACGAGCGTTTCTTGAATACGCCGACCTCTCAAGGAAACAACGTTACCACGGGTAGAATCTACCAAAGCGTTATTGATAAGGAGCGCCGCGGGGACTACTTAGGAAAGACCGTGCAGGTCATTCCTCACATCACAGACGAAATCAAAAACCGTGTGAAGATTCTGGGTGAAACCGGAAACTTTGACATCGTCATCACTGAGATCGGTGGTACGGTGGGGGATATTGAGGCATTGCCATATATTGAATCCGTTCGTCAGCTCAAATGGGAGTTGGAACGCAATTGTATGGTGATCCACTTGACCTTGTTGCCGTACTTGAACGTAACAGGCGAGTTGAAAACGAAGCCTACACAACAC
>Ga0255781_10003547_pt1 | contig 12116 bp, 9 predicted proteins | sample 101ome_21_FD_179979 | JGI IMG/M metagenome (GOLD analysis project Ga0255781, IMG submission 179979) | Coastal salt marsh microbial communities from the Groves Creek Marsh, Skidaway Island, Georgia - 101413BT metaG (version 2) | ecosystem: Environmental > Aquatic > Marine > Intertidal zone > Salt...
CAATAATACCCACGGATTGAATCATATGCATATTCGAAGCTACTGTTTTTAGCTCAAAACGCCTTAATTTTGCACTCTAAACTAAAGCTCTTTTCATGGCTAATCCATTGTTGCGATTTCTGTTTTCAACGCGATTAATGAGTGTTCTATTCCTCCTTTTTGCATTAGCAATGGCGGTTGGAACCTTTATAGAAAGCATGTATAGCACCGAAACCGCACGAATCTATATCTACAATGCAAAATGGTTCGAGCTGATGATGCTCCTTTTTGTCATTAACTTTCTCGGTAATATTAGACGGTACCAACTTTGGAAATGGAGTAAATGGCCTATTCTGGCATTACACCTAAGTTGGATATTAATAATCATTGGGGCAGGAGTAACTAGATACATCAGTTTTGAAGGTATGATGCCTATCGCTGAAGGCGAAACCGCATCGAGTTTTTATTCAGACAAAACTTTTTTAACGGTTTACATTGATGGAGACTTAGAGGGTAATCGAAGAAGAAAATCATTAGAGGATGATATGATTTTCAGTGCAGAGGGCAGAAAAAGTAGTCTACCGTGGAACACACGTTTCGGAGATACACCGGTGACCATAAGCTATGTGGGCTTTATCGAAGAAGCGGTAGAAGATATCATTCCTGATGAAAGTGGAAAACTGTTGCTTAAAATTGTAGAATCAGGAGGTGGAACCCGTCATGAACACTTTATCGAAGAAGGTACAGTTTCAAATATTCACAACACGCTATTTTCTTTTAATAATCCTACTGAAGGAGCGATCTCTATTACTTTAGATGGTGACGGAAACTATCTAGTTAAGAGCCCATTTAGCGCTGATTTTATGCGAATGGCTGATCAGTACACAGGACGATTAGAGTCGGGTGTCCAAGATACTTTACAACTAAGATCGCTCTACACCATGGGCGATTTAGCGTTTGTTATTCCCAATGGTGCTATTCGAGGCAAGGTTGGTATTGTTTCCTCATTAGATTCTTCGACAGAGGCAAAACAAGCCTTAGTTTTAAATGTGTTAGCGGGGGATCAATCTAAGGAGGTTACGTTGCTTGGAGGGCAAGGTTTCACAGATTTTGAAGCTCCATTTACTCTAGCGGGTCTTGATTTTACGATGCGTTATGGTTCAAAGGAATATGAACTTCCTTTTGCAATTACCTTAAATGATTTTATCGCCGAGAAATATCCAGGTACAGAGGTGAATTATTCATCGTTTATGAGTCGTATTTCGGTTGAAGATGAAAAGCCATTCGATTACGATATTTACATGAACCACGTATTAGACCATAAAGGGTATCGATTTTTTCAATCAAGCTTTTTTCCAGATGAGACCGGGACTGTTTTATCTGTAAATCACGATTTCTGGGGTACATGGATTACCTACATCGGGTATTTCCTTCTTTATATTGGTTTGATGGGGCTTTTGTTTTTCGGAAAAACACGCTTTAAGGTACTTGCAAAGTCGCTTAAAAAACTAGCGAAGAAAAAGGCTTCATTAACCTTGCTTATAACGCTAGTATCACTGAGTAGTGCTTTTGCTCAATCCAATTTACCTACCCAAAAGGAGGTGGACTCTATTATTTTTTCGAATGTGGTCGATATGAAGCATGCCGAGCAATTTGCTTCTCTTGTGATTCAAGACGACCAGGGAAGAATGAAGCCAGCTCACACCTTTGCCTCTGAACTGCTTCGAAAGCTGAGCTTTAAAAACGAGTACAAAGGACTCGCTCCTGAGCAGGTGATGCTGTCAATGATGTTGTATCCAGGTCTTTGGTATAATACCGAGATATTGGCTTTGGATAAAAAAGCCCAAAACGACAGTATTCGTAAAATCATTGGAGTCGATAGTGATCAGCGTTTTGTTAAGGTTACTGACTTTTTTGATGAATCAGGTTCAAATAAGCTCGGTCCTTATTTACAAGAAGCTTATGCAACAGCTACTCCAAACAAGTTTCAACAAGACTTCAAAGATGCGGCACTGCGATTGGCACTTCTAAATCGTGCATTAAGTGGTGATATACTGCGTATATTTCCTGTTCCGACCGATGAAAATAATAAGTGGACATCGGCCTTAGAATATCGTTCAGGAGCCGTAACCGTCGCAGATACTCTTTATGGGAGTTTTGTTTCTAATTCAGTTCCGCTCTACTTACAGTATGTAGATCAAGGGGTGCAAACTGGTGATTACAGCAGGGCTGAACAGCTTCTCACTAGTTTGAAGAGAAGTCAACAACAGCTGGGTTATGAGGTGATGCCTTCTGATTCGAAAATAAAAGCTGAGATTATTTACAACCGAATCGATCTGTTCAACCGTCTCTACAAGTACGACGCACTGATTGGTATTTTATTATTCTTTTTGGTAGTTGCCAATATTTACAAGCAACGCAAGGCATTAAAGTTCACGATTTCGGGTTTTAGGTATTTGATTTATTTACTCTTTGTGTTACATACGGCTGGGCTGATTCTTCGATGGTATATCTCTGGACATGCCCCTTGGAGTGACGCTTACGAAAGTATCTTGTATGTAGCCTGGGCAACCATCGGTATGGGAATCGCTCTTGGTAAAAAGAGTGACTTTACCTTGGCTTCTTCAACCTTTGTTGCTTCTATGCTTTTATGGATTGCTCATCAGAATTGGGTAGACCCTTCAGTTGCTAATCTGCAACCTGTTTTGGATAGTTACTGGTTGATGATTCACGTGGCGGTTATTGTGGGCTCTTATGGGCCACTTACGGTCGGAATGATTCTCGGTGTAGTTTCTCTACTACTGATAACACTGAGTAATTCTAAGAATATTGATCGCATGAAGATCAGTGTGAAAGAGTTGACGATTATCAATGAATTAGCCTTAACGATCGGTTTAATCATGCTAACGATCGGAAACTTTTTGGGAGGTCAATGGGCCAATGAATCCTGGGGTAGATATTGGGGTTGGGATCCTAAAGAGACCTGGGCCTTGATCTCAATTTTGGTTTACGCTTTCGCATTGCACATGCGTTTAGTACCCGGCTTAAAGGGACGTTGGGCATTTAACTTTGCCAGTATTGTGGCCTTTGCAAGTATCATGATGACCTATTTCGGAGTGAATTTTTATCTAGTAGGTCTTCACTCATATGCTTCTGGTGACCAGGTCATTACACCAACCTTTGTATATTACACCTTACTTGGGGTAATCATTCTGGGAGGAATTAGCCTGTATAAGTATAAGAAGATATATAAGTAACCACCGAAGCAATGACTGAATTAGATCTTTTAGTATTTGGAGCGCATCCTGATGACGCTGAATTGGGTGCTGCTGGCACGATTGCTTCTGCTGTAGCTGAGGGTAAATCGGTAGGAATCATAGATCTTACCCGTGGAGAATTAGGGACTAGGGGTTCTGCGGAGGACCGTGATAAGGAGGCCTCAAAAGCGGCAAAAATACTTGGAGTTAGTGTTAGAGAAAATCTAGGATTCGCAGATGGCTTTTTCGAAAATAATAAAGAACATCAGCTGGCCATTATTCAAAAAATAAGAAAGTATCGTCCAAAGATTGTAATCGCCAATGCGATTCACGATCGACATATTGATCATGGGAGAGGAGCGAAGCTAGTCAGTGATGCCTGTTTTTTAAGTGGATTACAGAAAATATCCACCTTAAATGAGCAAGGAGAGAATCAAGAGGCCTTTCGTCCACAGCATGTTTATCACATGATTCAGTGGTACGACCTTGAACCTGATTTTGTAGTGGATATCAGTCATACCATTGACAAGAAGGTAGCGTCTATTCTTGCCTATTCTACGCAGTTTTATGATCCAAACAGTAAGGAGCCTGAAACACCTATTAGCAGCAAGAACTTTTTAGATTCTGTGAAGTACCGCGCTCAGAATATGGGAAGAATTACTGGAGTAGCTTATGCAGAGGGTTTTACGGTTCAACGATATCCATTAATTAAAAGTTTGTTTGATATCCACTAATTTGTTGTGCTTTTCTCTTTGAATTGAATCGAGAAAAATACTACATTTGCCAACCTGAAATTACACGGTGGTTGTAGCTCAGTTGGTTAGAGCGCTGGATTGTGGTTCCAGAGGTCGCCGGTTCGAACCCGGTCTTCCACCCAAAAGAAAAAGGGCTCCAAAATGGAGCCCTTTTTTTATTTAACGATCATTAGAATCTTATTCCTCAACCTCAGCTTTATCTACGACTGGCTTTTGGTCTCTATTGGCTACTTCTAAAGCCGTATGAAATACCAATCTTGAGCGATTCTCTAATAGATCATAATTGATCTTATCAGGGGTATCACTTTCACGGTGATAGTCATCATGTGTTCCATTGAAATAGAAAATGATTGGAATGTTATTTTTTGCAAAATTGTAATGATCAGATCGATAGTAGAATCGATTTGGATCATTCTCATCGTTATAGGTATAATCGAGTTCAATTTGTAGATACTTTTGATTTACCGCTTCAGAGAGTTCATGAAGATCAGTGCTTAGTTTATCTGATCCAATGAGATAGATATAGTTGCTATCTCCCGAGCGTTCAGGATCGATACGGCCAATCATATCAATATTTAGGTTAGTTACGGTATTTTCTAGCGGATACAGAGGTTCAAAATCAGTATAGTATTCAGACCCTAACAAACCCTTTTCTTCACCCGTGACATGCAAAAATACTACGGTTCTCCTCGGGCCTTTTCCTTGCTCTTTAGCCATTTTAAAAGCTTCAGCAATTTCTAAAAGCGCAACGGTTCCTGACCCGTCATCATCAGCACCATTATTAATTTCTCCATCCGCATTGATTCCAATGTGGTCTAGGTGAGAAGAAATTACGACGTACTCATCAGGAAATTCAACTCCCTCAATGACTGCTGCTACATTTTCAGTATCCACCTCTTTGGTTCCTCCTTGTATAGAGGCAGTAAAATTTAGATCAAGGGCCTTACCTTCAAAATCATCCTTACTTAGGCCAAATAGCGCCAAAGATTCTGTTTTTAATAGACCACTAAAAAGAGTTTCTTCTCCTGTGTCTAAGCGCATTTGCCCGCTATTGTTTCGTCTCATATAGGAGAAATAACGATTGTAACGTGCAAAATTGTCATCGTCAACAAATAGAAGACCGGCCGCTCCATTTTCTTTAGCTGCATCTACTCTTTTAGGTAGTGCTTCAGATCGATTGCTCCATTTTGATATTTCCTCTGTTCCAGTGAGGACATAGGTTCCATCGTCATTTTTAGGTTCTCCTGCTACAGCAAGAACAATTTTGCCTTCAACATCGAGGTTTACGTAATCATTTACAGTTCCATCCATAATACCATGACCAACGAACACTATTGAATATTCACCTTCGAGTGGAGTAAAGCTTACCAATTGTTCTCCCAATTCTAAAGAGTTGTTTCCTACAGAAGCTGAACCGGTTGGAGCCGTCGTGTAGTTTACGGGTACTTTCTGAATATAGTCGTTGGTACCTGCTGCAGGATCAATATTTAGCTCCTTGTAATAATCAACGATATACTGAACGGCCTTTTTCTGACCTTCAGTTCCAGTTTCACGTCCTTCAAACTCATCGGATGCATAAATGAATAAATGTTCTTTTAATTCAGCTTCGGTAATTGAGGCAGCAAGAGCAACTGCATCAGCGTCACTAACCTCAACGGGTGCTTTGGTTTCATTTCTGGCACATCCGACCAGTAAGGATAAGATTAAGAGAGAAAATAGACTTCTTTTCATGTTTGAATTATTTGTTACCAAGTTACACAAACTACCCAATATGCCATTTCATTCTTGTAATTTTGATGTATGCTTAGATTTAAAATCTTTGGTTTAGTAATTTTTCTCTTCAATTACCTGAGCGCACAGATCAGCCATCCGACGTTAAAGGATTTTAATCTGAAAGGAAAGGTATACCAGTGTATTCAACAGTCAGAATACGGATCAGAAACCTACGAATTTGATTTGGAAGGTAGATTACTTCGTTTAAGCACCCTGCTTGATCAGAATAGGCGTGAAGAAATAAGATTCATTTACAAGAATGATACCTTAGATCAAAAATGGATCGAAGTGTATCAAGACAATTCCTTATTAAAGGACATGTCCTATGTATTTCATTTCGATTACAGAGAAAATAAAGTAATCGAATGGACGATACGATTAGATGAGGAAAGTGTTTCGAAAACCACTTACTCTTATGACGATAGGTCGAGATTGCTTAACCGATTACTGTCAGATGGAATCGAAGAGGAGCGTTACGATTATCAGTATATAGAAACCAAAGATTCTACAGTGACTCGGATCTTTAAGGACAATGAACTGGTAGAGCGCAAGTGGATTAAGAAAATGGCCTCAGATCTTAAAGAGCAGTCGATTACTGAAGAATGGAGTCAAGGAATTCTTCTGCGTAAAAATTCCATTGAAAAAAATCAAGACGCTCAAATAATTAAAGAAGAACTTATTGACTATGTGATTCAAAGTGATACGATTACCACCAACTCACAAAAACAGTTAGCCTACGCTTACGATCAAAATGGTAATATCAACAGTATTGTTACGAGTAATGGTCTTATCAGCAAGCGACAAAATTACATTTATCAATACGACAATCATACCCCATCGAATTGGGTGAAAAGGATCGAGATACCAAGTAATAAATACATTAACCGAATAATTACTTACCACACAGAACCATGATTTCCAAACAAGAAGTTTTAGATCGTTGTAATTCAAGAAAGAAGGGGACTCTAATGGAAACCTTGGATATTACTTTCGTAGATGTAGATTTTGAGGATCAGTCAATAACTGCCAAAATGCCGGTGACACAATCGGTTCACCAGCCCGACGGTGTATTGCACGGCGGGGCCACCGCTGCTCTAATAGAAACGGTTGGGAGTGTTGCTGTATTTGTTTTTAAACAAACTGAAAATTTGTTAGTGAGAGGAATTGAAATCAGCGCAAATCATCTAAAATCAATAAGGGAGGGCGATGTGTTCGCAACTGCTAAACCTGTACACCTCGGTAGAACTACGCAGCACTGGGAAATTAAGGTAACTGATCAAGAAGGTGCTTTAATATCTGTGGGTAAATTACTGACGATAACCCTAGAAAAGAAGTAGTGTTTAAGGAAACCCCTTTGTTACTTTCTAAGATCGAGGAACTCTTACAAGCGGGCCTTGATTTCGTTTTTTATAGATCTCCAAAAAGTGATCAAGTTATGCTTTTGGAATTGAGCGCTATTAAGGATGAAGCGTACCATTCTTTTGATGATTTATGGGTGGTTGGTCTCTTTTCTGCAGAACAAACGCCTTATTATTATCGGGTGCTCTCTGAGGAGTCTTTTACGTTAGATTCAAATTTTAGAGATGATCAGTTTAAAACCCTCGATGTTCCTAATTCTACCTTAAATGATTATCGTTTAAAAGTCGCTCATGCGATCGATGAAATAGGAAAGGGTTTACTGAATAAGGTGGTACTTCACACTCAGATAGATGTTGTATACTCCAAGGATATACACCGTTTAATTCATAAGGTTTTAGCATCAGATACTGAAGGTTTTCGATATTCTTTTTACAGTGCAGACCTTGGTCTTTGGATGGGAATTACGCCAGAAGTATTGGTTCAATCAAAGCATAGAGATTTTAAAACGATGGCTCTTGCTGGTACTCGAAAATTGGAAGACTTGGATGCCGATCCTTTCAAAGAAAAGGAAAGAGCAGAACAGGCTTGGGTAACTAAGGAGATAGTTGAATTATTGCATAAATCTGCTGATTTCATGCATGTAGGAGAGGTGAAGACGGTAAAAGCAGGTAAATTGGCTCATTTACGAACGATTATAAGTGGGGAGATAAAACCCCACTTAACTACTGCCGATATTGCATGTGTTCTGCATCCTACAGCTGCTGTTTGTGGTTATCCGAAAAGTTTAGCCTACCGATATATAGAAGAAAACGAAATTCTTAACCGATCCCTTTATTCTGGTTATTTAGGAAGAGTTCAAAAAGAGTCCTCTTCCCTTTATGTGAATTTAAGGTGTATGTCTTATCAAGAAGGGATGATCAAGGTATATGTTGGAGCAGGAATCACAGCCGATTCTGATCCTGAACTAGAAACTGAAGAGATTCGAATTAAAACTTCAACTTTAGCTTCTATTTTAATGGCTTAGATTACTTTCTGCCTTCTTACCTTTGTTGAACAATGTATAGTTCGATTCCATCGGCATTTTTAATCGTAGAGCTTTTGCGACTTCATGGCGTAAAAGAGATAGTGATTTCTCCCGGCTCACGAAATGCTCCATTAACTATTGGTTTTTCTGAAAACAAGGCATTTAATTGTCATTCGATTGTTGACGAACGTTCGGCCGCTTTTTATGGTTTAGGACTTGCGATGGCAAAAAATGAACCCGTGGTTCTGGTATGCACATCTGGATCGGCTTTGCTAAATTATTTTCCGGCCGTAGCTGAAGCCTACTACAGTGATGTTCCGTTACTTGTTATATCAGCTGATAGACCAGAATACTTGTTAGAAATAGGGGATGGTCAAACGATTCTTCAAGAGGGTGTTTATGGCAGAATGATTGCCCATTCAACGAGATTATTATTGGATGATTCATCCAACCAAGATTCTATTAATTCAATTAATAAATCACGTATTGAAGAGTCACTCGTTCAACTAAAAAACACACAGCGACCGGTTCATATCAATATCCCTTTTGATGAACCACTTTATAATAAGACCGAAGAACCGCTATTCTTTGTAGAGGCAGAACGACTTAAAAGTAAAGATCAGGTTGAGGATTCATTATCTATAGAGTTGGTTTCAACCAATCGTCCACTAAAGGTGATGTGTTTGGTAGGTACTTTAAGGCCTTCAGCAGAGGAAATCAGATGGCTCACAGACTTACAATCTCATCACTCTGTATTATTTCTTCACGAGAGTTTGTCTCAATTGAATTTAGCAGATACTATTGACAGTATAGATACCTTGATTGCACCTTTAGAGAAATTGGAGAATTCATCGGATTATTTAAATCGATTATTACCCGATTTACTCATTACCGCGGGCGGAATGATTGTTTCGAAGAAAATAAAAGCACTTCTCAGAGCCCATAAGGACTTAATTCATGTACACCTTAAAGGATCTCCAGCTAGAGACACCTATTTTGCGCTAAAAGGTTGTTTAGAAATAGATTCTCTTAAAAATCTTTTAAATACCCTAGAAATTGACGACTCCTATCAAAAGTATTGGATGAGTCATTACAAAGCACTTGAAAAACGCAGAAGTGAGTATATCGAGAATGCCCCTTATTCTGATTTTAAAGCCTATGCCAAGATTTTTAAAGCTATTCCCGAGAGATATGTGATACATATGGCGAATTCTTCGGCTATTCGATATGCCCAATTATTCCCAACTGCGAATGATCAGTTTTGTAATCGAGGTACGAGTGGGATAGAAGGCAGTGTTTCAACGGCTGTAGGGTATGCTAAGGGAACCGATCAACCCGTAATTTTAGTAACCGGCGATCTTAGTTTTTTATATGATTATAATGCTTTATGGACTCGAGATCTACCTTCTAATTTTAGAATTATCATTGTTAATAATAGCGGAGGAGGTATTTTTAGAATTCTACCCGGAAAAGAAAATAGTTTATATTTTTCAGAATACTTCGAAACGCGCCATCAGTTTACCGCCAGACATTTGGCCAAACACTTTGATTTGGATTACAACTCTGTCAAAGCGTCAAACGACTTAGAAAATGCCTTAGATTCATTTTTTAATTACTCATCAAAACCAAAGCTTCTGGAGGTAATTACTCATCCTCAAAATAATGAGGCTATATTATTAAATTACTTTAAAGCGCTCGAATGATTGGTTTAGGATTATATAATGAACTGCAAGCCTCACATAAAACACCTCAAGGCTGGTATTTTACTGACGAGGAAGGAACTGAGGTTTTATTGCCCAATGCTGAAATTACCCCAGACCTTGAACAAGGGATGACAAAGTCCCTCTTCTGTTATCTGGATCATGAAGAAAGACCCGTACTTTCACTTAAAAAGCCAAAGGTGATTCGCGATCATTTTGGTTACTTGAAAATTGCACATCGCTCAAAGAGTGGATATTTTTTAGATTGGGGATTACAAAAACAACTCTTTCTACCTTACCGAGAATCTTCTGAGGATCTTGAAGTAGGTTCTTCTGTTTTTATCTATTGCTATTTAGACGAATTGTCGGGTCGATTAGTAGCTTCAAAGCGATGGAAGCGATTCATAGAGCCTATTACTGAATCCATTACTCCTGGCACCTCATTTCAAGCCATTGTTGCCAGCCGCTCCGATTTAGGATTTGAATGTATTTTAGAGGGTAAATGGTTGGGGCTAGTCTATCACGACAGAGATACAGCTAAAATAAGTAGAGGGGACGAGTTAACTGTCTTTGTGATTCGCCAGCGTGAAGATCTTAAAGTCGATTTAAGTTTACACCCGATCGGATTAAAAGCTTTAGAGGAGGGCGCAATGAGTTTGTTGAAAATATTAGAAGCTGAACCCAAAGGCTTTCTTCCTATTCATGATAAATCTTCACCAGATCAGATTTATACACTTACCCATATGAGTAAAAAGCTTTTTAAAAAGGCGGTAGGAGGTCTTTTAAAATCTAAAAAAATCTCAATAGAAGCTACAGGTATTCGACTTCTGCGATAATATCTAATTAAGGGAGTTTAAGTATATTTACGCATCAAAAATAGTTTCTGTGTCTAAACAACTTTATTCTCTAAAACGTCAAAACAGTCTGCTTTCGTATAGCTTAATGGTGTTATCCATATTGGTAATCGCCATGGTTTTTTTTGGAAGTCTATCAGAGTGGTTGGTTAAGATTCCTGAGGTTGATACCACTGAAATCACCCGTCTTGAGGAAAAAATTAATTTGTTAGAAGAAGAAAACACCGAGCTTAAGAAAATTCAAGATTTTTATTTGGCTCGAAATCTAGTGACTTCAGATACCATTTACAGCGTTCAAACTGGTATGTTGCCTATGGAGGCTACCGGTTTAATTTCTCCAGGTTTAGCTAATGGAATCTTTGTAGAAGCTCATCCTTACATGAAATATTCTATCGGTCTATATGAGACTTTAGAAGAGGCAAACGCATTAAGAAGAGGGTTGGTTAAACTTGGTTTTTCAGACGCTTTTGTTGCTTCTTACAAAGGTACTACACGTCTTAAGATTCACCGCGCTGAATAATGAAGCAAACCTTTATTGCTTGGTTAACTGCGGCTCGACTTCGAACGCTTCCTCTTTCACTTTCAGGGATATTTTTTGGAGCTACAGTAGCCCTAGCTATTAAAAACTTTAATCCTTCTGTCTTTCATTGGGCCTTGATAGTAACCATCTCGTTACAAGTCTTATCCAATTTTGCTAATGACTTAGGGGACGGTTTAAAAGGAACGGATAATGAGAATCGAATTGGGCCAAAAAGAGCACTGCAAGCAGGTTTATTGTCTGCTCGAGAGTTGAAAATTGGTATTGTAGTACTTGTTATTCTGACTGGGTTAGCGATCTATCAGTTGCTTCAAGGCGCAAATCTAAATAGCACTTCTTATGCTGTTCTTGCAGTACTAGGCGCATTATCTATCGTTGCTGCCCTCACCTACACCTTAGGCAAAAAACCGTACGGTTATTATGGCTTAGGTGATTTTATGGTTTTCTTCTTTTTTGGTGGTGTTGCCGTTTTAGGTACCATAATTTTATTCACTCCAAAGATTCCGTATTCTGCTATCGGATACACATTAACGGCGGGCTCATTGAGTACTGCAGTTTTGAATTTGAATAACATGCGTGACCATCAGTCAGATAAAGCGTCTGGGAAGAACACTTTAGTGGTTCGAATGGGAGTGGAGCGTGCTAAAATTTACCATTATTTACTTCTAATCACCGCCTATATTGGGTTTACCTTTTCAACGATTACTGTTCTTAGCTCGAGTAGTGTCTTTTTAGTACTTGCTTTCGTTTTTCTTATACCTCACATCCAAAAGGTTCGCAAAGTTGAAGACTATCGAAATCTTGATGATGAACTGAAGAAAATAGCTTTATTCTGCTTCTTGCTTTCGGTGGTTAGTTTCACAATTGCTTATTTCAA
>Ga0255781_10003548_pt1 | contig 12116 bp, 7 predicted proteins | sample 101ome_21_FD_179979 | JGI IMG/M metagenome (GOLD analysis project Ga0255781, IMG submission 179979) | Coastal salt marsh microbial communities from the Groves Creek Marsh, Skidaway Island, Georgia - 101413BT metaG (version 2) | ecosystem: Environmental > Aquatic > Marine > Intertidal zone > Salt...
ATGATTTGGGGTCGGCCCATTGTGAATGACGACATGAAGCTCTGGGCCAACTTTGGCGTTGATCTGAGTGACACGCTAGAGCTTTATGGCCACGCCAACTACAACAGCAAAGAGGTCGATGGTGGCTTCTTCTTCCGTAACCCTACCAACCGCGGTGCGGTTTATAGTGGCGACGGCGGTGCGACCCTGCTAATCGGTGATCTGACTCCGAACGATGGCGTGGACTGCCCGGTTGTGGCGCTGAATGGCAACATCCCCGACCCCGTTGCTTTTGCTCAAGTGAAAGCTGACCCCAACTGCTTCAGCTTCCAGGAAACCATCACCGGTGGCTTCACACCGCGATTCGGTGGCGACATTACTGACATGTCCTTCCTGATCGGCCTGCGTGGCGAAATCAACGAGAACCTGCGTTGGGACGTGAGCGCTTACCGCGGTGAACACGAGGCAGACTTCTTTATCAACAACACGGTAAACGCCAGCCTCGGCCCCGATACGCCGCGTGACTTTGATCCCGGTCTCTACAAGCAGACCGACACCAACTTCAACGCAGACCTCAGCTGGACCGTGTCCGATAATCTGAACATCGGTTTTGGTGGCGAGTTCCGTAACGAGGAATTCGAAATCGGTCCGGGTCAAGTCGAGTCCTATACCGCAGGCCCTCTGGCAGACCAGGGCTTTAGCACCTCATCTAACGGCTTCCCGGGATTCCCTGCGGTAACCTCCGGCACGTTCGAGCGTGAGAACTACGCGGTCTACGTGGATGCTGAGTGGACACCCACCGACAGCTTGGTCACACAGGGTGCCATCCGCTTTGAGGACTTTGATGGCTTTGGTAGCACCACCAATTTCAAGGTCGGTGCCAACTGGGCAATTACGGACAACTTCGGAGTGCGCTCTACCTATAGCACGGGCTTCAAGGCGCCAACTCCGGGTCAGTCCAATGCATCCAACACCTCGACTGAGCTGACCAACGTCAACGGCGTACCGACGCTGATCAACAACGGCACGATTCCGGCGACAAACCCTGTGGCGCTGGCGTTTGGTGGACGAGAGCTGGACCCAGAAGAATCCACTAACTTCACCGCCGGTTTTTACGCCACGCTGGGCAACTTTGAGATCACGGTCGACTACTACGATATTGATGTAGAAGATCGCATCAATCTGTCCTCTGAGGTCAAGCTGACTCAGGAGCAGATCGACCAGCTGGTCGCAGATAACGTTCCAGGCGCTGGCGACCTGACCCAGTTCCGGTTCTTCACCAACGACTTTGACACCAATACTCATGGTATCGATGTGGTGGTATCGACCTACACGGAATGGCTGGGCGGCACGACTGACTGGAACCTCGCCTACAACAACAACAAAACCGAAGTGGAGAAATTCAACCCTGACACGATCGGTACCGGCCGTATCCGTCAGATAGAAGAGACGACGCCCGAGACGCGCTGGAATCTGTCTGCAAATCATACCGTGGGTAACTTCCGCGTCCTCGCTCGCCTGAGCTTTTACGACGAGTGGTATGACAGCTTCGAAAACGACGTATTTGGCACCAACGCTGTCTTTGACAGCGAGTACTTGATCGACCTGGAGCTCGAGTATCGCATTGGTGACCATTCCAGCATTCTTATCGGTGGTAACAACATCACCGACGAGAGCGGTCAGAAGGCGACCGACGTCAACAATCTTGGCTTCAACACCGCGACCATTCTCGGTAACACCTACAGCCAGTACTCACCCTTTGGTATCAGTGGTGCATTCTGGTACGCACGCTACCGCTACAGCTTCTAAGCTGACGTCAGCACGTAACAGCAAGGGGGCTTCGGCCCCCTTTTTATTGCCCCAAATAAGGCTTAGGCTCGGCGCTCGAGATACAGGAATTCTCTATGCATCCTCTGCAACAGCTGGCGGTCCTAATCCTGGCCGCAACAGCTCTGATCAGCTGTCAATCCCAAACAGAATCTCCCGATACCTTAGTGCTGGGAGAGCTCGTTACCATGAATCCACAACAGCCTCAGGTGGAAGCGGTAGCAATCAAAGATGGCCGCTTCATTTTCGTGGGAGAGGAAGCGGCAGCGCGGGCGCTGGCCGATTCCGAGACGACCATCATTGATTTACAGGATGCCGTAGGTTATCCGGGATTCATTGATGCCCATTTACACGTTGCCGGCATCGGATCGGCCTTGCAATCCGTTAACCTCGCTGACGCTGAAAGCTTTGATGAGATTGTCCAGCTCGTCGCCGATCGCGCGCGCCAACTTCAGGTCGGCACCACTGTCGTGGGGCATGGATGGCACCAAAGCAAGTGGCGCGCCGCGCCCACCGGACATGTCGACGGATTCCCCACTCACATCGCTTTATCCGCTGCCGTACCCTCGCATCCGGTCATATTGGAGCACGCCAATGGGCACTCTGTGCTCCTGAACCGAGCAGCGATGGATCAACTGGACATTACGGCAAAGACCGTGGCGCCAAAAGGCGGGGTGATCGTGATGCGCGATGGATCCCCAACCGGATTACTGCATGAGACCGCCGTCGATCTCACCGCGCCCCTCAGAACTTATGATCAAACCGCGGCCGAGCAACTCATTGAGCTCGCTCAAGGACACCTGCTCAGCCAGGGAATTACCACTGCGCATGACGCGGGCGCTCTTAGAGAGGATCTGGACGCGCAACGTGCTATGGCAGAGCGGGGCGATCTGCGCCTCCGGCTTTACTCGATGGTGCTCGCAACCGATGAAAAGGCTTTGGCGGAGTGGCTTAAACGAGGTCCTCTTATCGGTGCTGGGGACGACAGGCTCACTGTACGCTCAATCAAGGTACAAGCTGATGGCGCACTGGGTTCGCGCACCGCGTGGCTTCATGAACCCTATTCTGATGCACCACACACTCGGGGCGTGCTCACTTATGATCTGGACACGCTGTCGCAATTAATTGCGAACTCACGAGCAGACAATTGGCAAGTGAACGTCCACGCGATTGGCGATCGCGCGAACTCGGAGGTGCTTTCGAGGTTCGCGCCCTTCTCTCAAGACGCGATCGATCCGCGATTTCGAATTGAGCACGCACAGCACCTCAGATCCGGCGATGCTGCGCTAATTGCCGAGCATGGAATCATTGCCTCCATGCAGCCCATTCATCTCAGCTCTGACCGGCCATGGGCGATTCATCGGCTGGGCCAACGACGAATTGAATCGGGAGCTTACGTTTGGCGAGATCTCTTAAATGAGGGCGTGGTCGTCGCGTCGGGTACCGACGCTCCGGTTGAGCCCGTCAACCCCATCGCCAATTTCTATGCCGCCGTGACGAGAAAGACGCTGGATGGTGCTCCCGAGGGTGGCTTCGAACCGAAGCAGCGGCTTTCGAGAATGGAGGCACTCCATACGATTACCATGGCCGCCGCCTATGCCGGTTTCGAAGAGCACATCAAGGGGTCTATTGAAGTGGGGAAACTGGCAGATCTGACCATCCTCTCAGCGGATATTCTGGCGGTGCCGGAGGAAGATATTCTGGACACAACTGTTGTGATGACCATCGTTGGAGGCGCGGTGGAGTTTGCTCAGACTGACCGACTGCAACAGTAGCGGCTTCGTAAAGCTAAACGAGAGCCAGAGCTCAGCCCCCGAATAATGGGGCAAAAAAAAGCCGCGGCAGTAGCCGCGGCTTTTTCGGTGACAGCTTATGAAAAGAAAAACAGCTCCTGATCACTCCTGGGCCAGCGACTCTTCCTCTGGCGCATCGTCATCATCAACCGGATCAGCCTGAGTCTCGGCGGCGTCATCTGCTGCGACTTCACGCATGGACAGCTTGATTCGGCCGCGCTGATCCACGTCGAGCACCTTAACCTGAACTTCCTGTCCCTCCGACAAATAGTCAGAGACATTTTCCACGCGCTCATCGGCAATTTGCGAGATATGCACCAGACCGTCTTTACCAGGCAAGATCGTTACGAATGCACCAAAATCAACAATGCGCGCCACTTTACCGGTATAAATTTCGCCGACTTCTGCCTCCGCTGTAATGGTCATAATCATTTCGATAGCGGCATCTCTTGCCGCTGCATTCTGACCAAAGACCTTGACGGTGCCATCATCATCGATATCGACGGTCGCACCCGACTCTTCAGTGATCTGACGAATCGTTGCACCGCCCTTGCCAATGATGTCGCGGATCTTGTCCTGATCGACCTTGAGCGTGGTCATGCTGGGCGCATTTTCTGAGGTGATCTCACGCGGCGCATCAAGCACCATATTCATCTGGCCAAGAATGTGCAGTCGCGCTTCCAAAGCTTGCTCCAGCGCTCGCTCCATAATCTCTTCGTTGATGCCCTCAATCTTGATGTCCATCTGCAGCGCGGTCACGCCTTTGGCGGTTCCAGCTACCTTGAAGTCCATATCCCCAAGGTGGTCCTCATCCCCAAGAATGTCAGTGAGTACAGCAAACTGGTTGCCCTCCTTCACCAACCCCATAGCGATTCCGGCTACTGGCGCCGAGAGTGGTACGCCGGCAGCCATCATTGACAGCGAACCCACGCATACAGAAGCCATGGAACTGGAGCCATTGGATTCAGTAATTTCTGATACCACGCGCACCGTGTAGGGGAATGCTTCTTCACTGGGCAACACTGCCGCCAGACCGCGTCGAGCAAGCCGCCCGTGGCCGACTTCGCGCCTCCCCGTAAAGCCCATGCGGCCCGCTTCGCCAACCGAGTACGGTGGGAAATTGTAGTGCAACATAAAAGGATCACGACGCTCTCCCTCGAGTGCATCGATAATCTGCGCATCACGCGTTGAGCCCAATGTGACTGCGCCGATAGCTTGCGTTTCGCCACGAGTAAACAGCGCCGATCCATGAGCTTTTGGCAGTATATCGACCTCGCAGGCAATGGCTCGCACGGTACGATTGTCGCGTCCGTCAATACGAGGCTCACCGGCCAGGATACGGCCCCGGACGATCCGCTTTTCCAGGCTCTTGAATATGTCCTTGATATCATCCTCAGCGGGGCCATCCTCGGTGGCCAGTTGAGCGACGACTTCATCCTTTACCTGACCCACTCGCTCGTATCGCGCCGCTTTCTCTGTAATGCGGTAAGCTTCGCCCAAGGGACCTGAAGCAGCGGCTTCTACCGCCGCAACCAGCTCTGCGTCGGCTTCGGGAGCTTGCCATTCCCAACGCGGTTTACCCGCCTCGCTCGCCAACTCCTTGATGGCATTGATAACGGTTTGCATTTCCTGATGCGCGAACAACACAGCGCCCAGCATCTGATCCTCGGTCAGCTCTTTGGCCTCTGATTCAACCATCAAAACGGCATCCGACGTGCCCGCCACGACCATGTCGAGTTGGCTAGCGGCCAAAGCGCTGTATCCCGGATTGAGGATGTAACCGTCGGCTTCTGTGAAACCGACCCTCGCACCACCAATTGGACCGTTGAAGGGGCAACCCGATAACGCGAGCGCAGCGGAAGTACCGATCATTGCCGGAATATCAGGATCAGTATCCTTATCGGCAGACATCACGGTACATACCACCTGAACTTCGTTCATAAAACCGTCTTCGAAAAGAGGCCGAATCGGGCGGTCGATCAATCGCGAGGTCAGCGTTTCTTTCTCGCTGGGACGACCTTCGCGTTTGAAAAACCCACCCGGAATTTTCCCGACCGAGTAGGTTTTTTCGATGTAATGGACAGACAGGGGAAAGAACGCTTGCCCCGCTTTGGCTTTTTGCTCTGCAACAACAGTACACAGCACACTGGTGCTACCCATTGTTACCATGACCGAGCCGGTCGCTTGCCGCGCGATACGGCCGGTTTCCAGCGTGACTTCATGGTCACCGTACTGGAACGTTTTCTTCACTACATTCACAAGTTTTCTCCAAATATGATGAGGCCGGCTCTAGGCCGGCCCGGACTAAACCTCAGCGGCGCAGACCCAACCGCTTAATCAACTCTGCATATCGGCCGGTGTCTTTTTGCTTGAGGTAGTCGAGTAACTTTCGACGCTGATTTACCATGCGAATTAACCCACGTCGTGAGTGGTGGTCCTGAGCATGGTCCTTAAAGTGAGACTGCAGCTGCTCAATATTCGCTGTAAGCAGGGCGACCTGTACTTCCGGAGAGCCGGTGTCACCCTCTGATTGCTGATAATCCTTAACAATTTGCGCCTTGGTGGCTGCATCCAACGCCATGATTTTTTCTCCAACCTGCTTGCTTAGGCGAGCCTGTCCGTGCAGGTTTACAGACAGGTTCGTGGAACGGCCTGGGCCGCTTGTTTACTGGGCGAGAAGTCTAGTTGGGGTAAGTCTCCCGTCATTTCTCACATTGCCGACACCGAGAAACCTTCCCCCCGCGTCGGCGATGCGCACCATACCACTCTGGGACCCATTTGGCACTACTACAGGCTGCCCCTGGCGAATGTAAAAAGTAGCGGCTTCTGACAGCAATAGTCTTGGCAAATGCTGTAAACACGCCTCAATCGGCAACAGTAGCGTATCCAGTGCAGACTCTGACTCCCGCTCCTTGACTGCCATTAACTGCTCCATAGGCACGACATCTCCCAGGTTGAAGGGCCCTGATTGACACCTTCTGAGCGCACTCACGTGAGCAGGCATATCGAGAGCTGCGCCGAGATCCTCGGCAAGCGATCGGATATAGGTGCCCTTACTACAGAGGACCTGAACCCGGACAGTCGCGCGCTCACCGGGACTGAACGATAACAAGTCAAACTGATGGATCTCAACGCGTCGCGGTGACCTTTCAACCACCTCGCCTGCCCTGGCTCGCTTGTAGAGAGGCTGCCCATTTATCTTTAACGCTGAGTACATGGGCGGCACTTGGTCTATCACGCCGGTCAACCCCCGCATGGCGTGCTCGATTGCTTGCTGGGTTAATCCGGTAGCCGAAGCCTCCGCAACAATAGCCCCGTCTGCGTCGCACGTATCTGTCCCAGCGCCGAGGATAAAAGTACTGATGTAACCTTTATCCGCATCCAGCAAAAATTGTGAGAACTTGGTGGCCTCGCCGAAGCATAGTGGCAGAACACCCGTGGCAAGGGGATCGAGACTCCCTGTGTGCCCAGCCTTGGCTGCGCCAAACAGCCGTTTCACCTGCTGTAGGGCGCCATTTGACGTGACCCCGGCGGGCTTATCGAGAATCATCAGACCATCGACCTGCCGCCCCTTTCTTCGGCGCGCCATAATCAGTCTGAGGAAGAAGCGGGCATATCTTGCGTGTCGGGCGCATGAAGCAGGGCATCCGCCTCTCGAACCTCACGCAGTAAGCTCTCCATGTGACGGCCACGTCCAACACTTTCGTCAAAACGGAAACTCAGGCGGGGCACCGTCCGCATCGAGGATATTTTCGCGAGCTGAGAGCGCAGGAAACCGGATACGGCAGATAATGCCGCCGACGCATCGGAAAGCTGCTCCGGTGCGGCATCCTCTATCAGAGTGAAGAACACCTTGGCATGGGAGAGATCCCGGTTGACCTCAACGCCCGTGACATTCACACCCTGCAACCGCGGATCTCTCACCGTGGTTTGAAGGAGCCGAGCCAACTCCTCATGGAGAAAGTGACTGACTCGCTGGGTTCGCTCAAATTCCTTAGCCATGCCTGGTGGCTTCAGAGACTTCTTGCGATCTCGTTGACATCAAAGACCTCGATCAGGTCTCCCACCTTCACATCGGTGTAGTTCTTTACTCCGATGCCACATTCCGTGCCATTACGCACCTCGTTGGCATCATCCTTGAAGCGACGGAGCGATTCGAGCTCGCCTTGATAGATCACCACGTTATCGCGCAACACGCGTATGGGCTTGGAACGATAAACCGTACCCTCGATCACCATACAGCCCGCAATCAGGCCAAATTTTGGCGACCGGAAGGTATCTCGCACCTCCGCAATACCTACTATTTCTTCGCGCATCTCCGGCGAGAGCATTCCAGACAGCGCCGCACGAACGTCATCAATCAGGTCATAAATGACGTTGTAATAACGGATCTCTACACCTTCATTCTCCGCCAGCGCACGGGCTTTGGAATCGGCGCGGGCGTTGAAGCCCACGATGATTGCCGAACTAGTCATGGCCAGAGTGATGTCCGTCTCGGAAATACCACCCACGCCACCGGATACGATATTCACTTTGACTTCGTCATTACCCAGATCACTCAGCGCACCCTGCAACGCCTCAAAAGACCCGCGTACATCTGCCTTGATCACCAAATTCAGGGTCTCTACAGAGCCGGCCGTCATGGTCTCAAACATGTTATCGAGCTTGGCTGCTTGCTGACGCGCCAACTTGGAAGAGCGCATCTTGTTTTGTCGGAAATCTGCGATTTCACGCGCTTTCTTTTCACTCTCAACGGCAACCACCGGATCACCTGCATCCGGCGTACCATCTAGACCGAGAATCTCCACAGGAATACTCGGGCCGGCTTCACTGATAGGCTGACCGTTCTCGTCCAACATCGCTCTGACACGCCCAGACTGAAGTCCGGCCAGCACAATATCGCCCTGACGCAACGTACCCTGCTGAATCAGGAGCGATGCTACGGCACCGCGGCCCTTATCGAGACGCGACTCGATCACGATCCCCGAAGCGGGCACATCCGCAGGCGCAGTCAGTTCCAGCAACTCAGACTGAAGCAACAAAGCATCCAGTAGCTCATCGATACCCTGACCCGTATGAGCAGAAACAGGTATGAATTGCGTGTCACCACCCCAGTCTTCGGGAATCACTTCCTTGGCAGACAATTCGTTTTTGACCCGCTCAGGGTCGGCCGCTTCCTTGTCAATTTTGTTGACCGCAACCACGATCGGCACCCCCGCAGCGCGAGCGTGCTGAATGGCCTCCTCCGTCTGCGGCATAACGCCGTCATCAGCGGCCACCACCAACACAACAATATCGGTCGACTTGGCGCCTCGCGCTCGCATCGCGGTAAAAGCCGCATGCCCGGGCGTATCGAGGAAGGTGATCATCCCTTTGTCAGTCTGCACGTGGTAGGCGCCAATGTGCTGCGTGATACCACCGGCCTCACCGCTCGCTACACGCGACTGACGAATGTAATCGAGGAGCGACGTTTTACCATGATCGACATGGCCCATTACAGTGACCACAGGAGCCCTGGGCTCAGGCGTTCCTTCCTGATTCGCCAACGTCTCCTCGAGGCGCTCTTCCAGTTCCTCCGCGCTCTTGAGGACAACCCGATGCCCCAATTCCTCCACCACCAAAATGGCCGTATCCTGATCGAGCATCTGATTAATCGTCGCCATGACACCCAGATTCATCAACTCCTTGATCACCGCTCCAGCCTTAACCGCCATCTGTTGCGCCAGGTCACCGACCGTAATATTTTCAGGAATGTTGACGTCGTAGATAATTTTTTCTGTGGGCTGCTCAAACCCGTGCTGGTTAGGCTCGTCATGCAGTTTTTTCTTACGACCGCCACGTCTGCGGGCAACGCCTGCCTCTGCGGCTTCCAGATCTGTAATAGAGAGGTTATGTCCCCTCTGCTTGCCGCGCGCGCCAGGCACCCCAGTTCGCTCAAGCCGGCCCTTACCGGGACGGCGACGCAGTTCGTCTCTCGCTGGCGCGCCACTCTCCTTGGTCGGAGCAGCATGGAGCCGCTTGGGTTTTCTGTCTGCCTCGCGTGAAGCGGGCTGATTCGCGGCCTCTTGCGCTTGCCGCTCCGCCTCTTCGGCACGAGCCTTGGCCGCCGCCTCAAGCTCAAGCTTGCGAGCCTGCTCCTCGGCCTTACGTCTCGCGGCAGCCCGCTGACGTAAAACCTCCGGGTCGCTCTCGTCAACGCCGATATCGGGGTCTTCTACGGGAACTAACTCAGCCTCCGGGGCCTTCTCAGGCACGCCGGCGACGGCCGATTGCCCCAACTCCGGCACATCCTGAATCGATTCGATTGGGGCTTCCGCTTGTGCAGGCTGCTCTTCAACATCCTCTCTTTTGACGTAGGTTCGCTTCTTACGAACCTCTACATTGACCGTCCTTTTGCCTGCGCCGCCTGCCCGCAAAGTACTCACTGACTTTCGTTTTAGTGTGATCTTTTTGGGCGCCCCTGCGCGCTCGCCATGACTCTTCTTGAGGTACGCCAGTAACGTTTGTTTGTCATCTTCAGACACCGCCTCATCGGCAGAGGTGTGAGGCAATCCAGCCTCCTTCATTTGCGACAGCAAACGATCGACCGCTGCTCCGACTGTCTCCGCTAATTGTGCCACTGTTACTTGCGCCATTTTTCTCTCCCTATCCGCTCAGTCTCTCGAGTAAACCACCTGCCTGATATTCTTCAGGCGGTCGCCTCTTCCTCCTCAGCGAACCAAGGGGCGCGGGCCGTCATAATCAGTTCGGCTGCGCGCTCTTCTGTCATCTCATCAATATCCATTAAATCATCCACGCCCTGCTCGGCCAGATCTTCCATTGTCACGATACCTCGACTGGCGAGTACGAAAGCCAGGTGGCGATCCATACCTTCCATCGCCAACAGATCTTCTGCAGGCTCGTTGGCATCCAGCTCTTCCTCAGACGCAATGGCCATAGTCAACAGCGCATCTTTTGCGCGCGCCCTCAACTCTTCCGAAATTTCCTCATCGAACCCTTCGATGTTGTTCATTTCTTCAAGCGGCACATAAGCGATTTCTTCCAGGGTGGTGAAACCCTCTTCAACCAGCACGGCTGCGATATCCTCATCGATATCCAGAGCAGTCATAAACCGCTCTATCACTTCACCCGCCTCGGCTTCCTGCTTTTCAATCGCCTCATCGACGCTCATCACATTGATGATCCACCCCGTCAGATCGGACGCCAGCCTGACGTTCTGGCCTCCGCGGCCAATAGCTTGGGCGAGATTGTCTTCTGCGACAGCTACCTCCATTGTGGACTTATCCTCGTCCACAACGATGGATTCCACCTCTGCTGGAGACATGGCGTTAATCACCAGCTGCGCCGGGTTGTCATCCCACAGAATGATGTCAACCCGCTCATTGTCCAGCTCATTGGAGACTGCCTGAACTCGCGACCCTCGCATGCCAACGCATGCGCCCACCGGATCGATACGTTGGTCGCCTGTTTTCACTGCGATCTTTGCGCGCGAACCGGGATCGCGGGCCGCTGCCTTAATCTGGATAACGCCCTCAGAGATTTCAGGCACTTCGATTTTGAATAATTCAACGAGCATTTCCTGGCAGACGCGCGACAGGATCAGCTGAGGCCCACGCGCTTCAGTATTGATTTCTGTCAGAACCGCGCGAACGCGATCGTTAATTCGGAAAGTCTCCCGTCCGACCAACTCGCTTCGTGGCAGCAACCCCTCGGCATTGTTGCCGAGGTCCACAATAATGTTGTCACGCGTTACCTTTTTGACTGTGCCCGCCAGCAACTCACCCTCGCGGTCACGATACTCGTCTACAATCTGAGCGCGCTCTGCATCGCGCACTCGCTGCACAATCACTTGTTTCGCGGTTTGCGCTGCGATACGACCGAAGTCGACGTTCTCTACCACTTCTTCGTGATAGTCGCCCGGCACCAGTGCGGTATTCACCTCAGCCGCTTCCTCGGTCGTAAACTGAGTTCCCAATAGCGCCAATTCGGTATCGGGCATCACCAGCCAACGCCGCTTCGTGACGTAATCGCCAGATTCACGGTCAATGGTGACCTCGATATCTGCTTCTTCGTCGTACCGCTTTTTGGTGGCGGTCGCCAGTGCCAGCTCAATGGCTTCGAAGATAATGTCCTCAGACACCCCCTTCTCGTTGGAAACCGCTTCAGCAACCATCAGAATTTCTTTGTTCATTTCTTCGCTCTCTGCTTTTTCAGGAGACAGTTAAAACTCAGCTCCCTTACATTTCCTTACTGCAACTTATTGTTGGCCCCGACCAATTTCCAAACGGGGAAAAGCTCGCGCACGATCTACCGATCGCAAAGGCAAGCTGAATTCTTGCTCATCAATCGACACCAAAAGCACTTCACCGTCGGTGCCCGTCAAGATGCCCTTAAACCGGCGCCTGCCCTGCACAGGAAGACGCAACCGAACATCTACTATCTCTCCCACATAGGGCTCGTACTGTTCAGGCTCAAACAGGAGCCTGTCGACACCCGGAGACGATACCTCCAGGGTGT
>Ga0255781_10003553_pt1 | contig 12107 bp, 6 predicted proteins | sample 101ome_21_FD_179979 | JGI IMG/M metagenome (GOLD analysis project Ga0255781, IMG submission 179979) | Coastal salt marsh microbial communities from the Groves Creek Marsh, Skidaway Island, Georgia - 101413BT metaG (version 2) | ecosystem: Environmental > Aquatic > Marine > Intertidal zone > Salt...
CACCGCAGCGCTTGACGCCGCCACGACGCGTTGCACACCAAGCCGGGCGGCGACCCTGAGCACGGTGTCCGTCCCGTCCACGTTGACGCGCATGGTGGTCGTCGGGTCGCTGATGGAATCGGGCACCGAAGACACCGCCGCCAGATGGAGGACGGCATCGCATTTCTCCATGGCCTCCGCCACCGCAAGCTCGTCAAGAATGTCGGCATGATGGAACGTGCAACCTTCGGCGAGCAAGGTGTTCATGCCTTCGCACTCGCCCGAGGAACGTCGGTCGAGGAGGTGAACCTGCCAGCCCTCACCGTAGAAGGCACGAGCGCAAGCCTGGCCGATGTAGCCCCCTCCACCGGTGATGAGGACCTTCGCCATGGGTTGTTGACGGGGCACCCACGCCTTAGCCTTTGTAGCGCACATCGGAGGGTGACAACGAAAAGACGGGAACGGTTCGGTACCTTCAGAGGCGTTGGCGATGTGGAAGGCGTGGCGTCGTTGGCCCATTCGCAAAGCCTACAACGCAGGCGATTGGAGCGCTGCAGCGAGCCTTGCTCGGCGCGAATTGACGACGGGGAACCGTGCCTTTGCCCAAGACATCGTGCTGCGTTCCCTCTACAACCAGCAAGCGTGGCAGGAGGTGCTTGCCTTCATCAGTGAACATCCCGAAGCCGACGACGGGACCTACGAGCGACGAGCACGCCTCAAACTGGCGCAGGTGGAGCAAGCCGAACAGGGCGAGCCAACCCCTGAGGAGGACCGTGAATGGAACGGGGAGGACCTTCTTTCAAACTGGTTGCAGGTCGGGCAGCGTGTTTGGATGCGCCACCCGTGGGGTTGGACGCATTGGGACATGCCTGAGGACTATTCGCTCGCCAAGACCCACCCCTCGCTGCTCCATCTGGCCATGCAATTGCTCATCGGCCAATGGGTGCCCGCCGCCAAGCAGTGGTCGGTCGATGCGCGAGAACCCGGTGAGCGGTTGGCCTTGGCGTATTCGGGGGGCGTGGATTCCACGGCGGCGCTGCTCCTGCTTCCCGACGACACCGTTCTGGCCTACCATCAGCGTAATTTCGATTCGATGCTCAGCCACACCTTGCCGTTGGCGACCTTCGAGGCCATCAAGCAGTACACGGGGCGAGAGGTGCTGTGCATCCCATCCAATCACGAACGCATCCGAACCTACCACGGGAAGGTCAACGGGTTCTCGGACGCGCACGCGTCCGGCGTCCATCTCGTCCTCTTGGCGGACCATCTCAACCTCGCGGGCATCGCGTTCGGAACCCCCATCGACAACACCTGGTTGAAGCGAGGCTCGGTGTTTCGGGATTTCGCAACCGACCCTTACTGGACGAAGTCACGGGCCCTGTTCGCCAAGGCAGGACTGGCCTACGTGCTGCCCATCAACCACCTTTCCGAGGCAGGTGCTCTGGAAGTGTGCCGGCAGAGCGAACTGGCCGACGTGGTCAATTCGTGTTTGCGAGGGGTGGGTGAACGCTGGTGCGGTCGGTGTTGGAAATGCTTCCACAAGAACGGGCCGCTGGGGCGCGACTTCGACCCGACCTCCACCGAGATCACGACCTTCCTCAACACCCAACCGCTGCGCACCGCTCAACACGCGCTGTGGGCCCTGCAGGTGCAGCGACTCGAGCACTTGGCCCCGCATCTTGCTCCTCATCTCGAGACGGACCTCTCGTGGTTGACGGAGACCTACCCACCGGGGCTCGAGCTCATCGATGAACCGTGGCGAGCGACGGTGGAGCAGCGAAGCGATGCCGTGCTGACGCGTATGACCGAACCCTATCCGTTGGAGTCGGTCCACATCGACACCTCGTCATGAACGCCAAAACCCAACCGGGGGCAAACGGGACGGGCAAGCATGAAGAAGTCCGACCGCAAGGCCAGCGCATGGATGATGGGGTGCAGCATGACGGCGCCGTCAGCGTCCACGGACAACGTGGTTCGTCCAACGAACGCCTCAAGGCAAGAATTGCTCGCAACGAGCGAGAAATCCGCCGGCTTCGCAACAGCGTGTCCTTTCAGTTGGGCGTCCACCTTACCAGGGCGGTTCGTCACCCGTGGCGCTTGCCCTTTCTCCCCCTCACCTTCCCTCTCCACGCGTTCCGTCTTGGCCTTCAACGCTTGGGGAAGCGCCCCGTCGCGTTGACCGATGGCATCGAATCGACCGGTGATGTGGAGCGCAATCACTGCATTGTTCTCTTCCCCACCAACGGCGTGGGCTTCGGTCACTTCACCCGCATGTACGCTGTTGCCCGCGCCTTGCGCAAAGCCGACCCGAATCTCGAAATCGTCTTCTTCACCCCGATGCCGACCCTGCACGTGCTCTACAGCGACCAATTCCCCACCTACCATTTGGCGGGCCGCTACAAACACGCGAACATGTCAGCGACACAATGGAACGGTTTGGTGGAGGACATGCTCCACTTGGTCTTCGACCAGCACCGGCCCAAGTGGTTCATGTTTGACGGTGCCTTTCCCTACCGAGGCATGCTCAACGCCATCGCTTCGCAGAAGGGCATGGAAAAGTGGTGGATGCGGCGCGGTTCAATGAAAGCCAACACTTCCGTGCCGGTGGACAGTTTCGACTTCTTCGACGGCTTCATCGTTCCCGGCGAAGCCTCGGGCGACGAGACCGAACGCGAACACGTCGTGCCGCCCATCCGCGTCATGGACCCCGACGAAGTATGGGACCGATCCTATGCCCGTTCCCGATTGGCCGTTCCCGATGACGCCAAGGTGGTCTACGTTCAACTGGGTGCAGGACGCATCAACGATATCGAAGGCGTCCTCAACCGTGTCCTCGATGCCCTGTTCGCCCACGAGAACGTTCACGTGGTGCTCGGCGAATCGATGCTCGGCGAGCGCCTCGACGTGCATCATGAGCGTCTGCGGGTGATTCGAGACTATCCCAATTCCCTCTACATCAAGGGCTTTGATGCTGCGGTTCAAGCCGGCGGCTACAATTCCTATCAGGAGATGCGCACCTTTGGCGTACCGACGCTGTTCATCCCCAACACCGACACGGGCATGGACGACCAGGTGAAGCGATGCAAGCAAGCGGAAGAAGAGGGGTGGGGGTTGGTCGCATACCCCGACGAAACCTCCTTTGAATCGGCCACTGGGACACTTTTGAGGCTTCAAAACAGTCCTCGTTCTGAAGACAACGGAGCGGCGAGTGTGCCTAATCTCTTGGGAATTCACGGTCCATGAAAGCGGAAAACTTCCCTCTTGCTTCCAGAGCGCTCGCCGAGTTTAACCACGACGTCATGGTGTGGGTTCGAACGGTATCAAACCATTCTTCTCCAAGCGGGTAGAGGTAGTGGTTGAGCCGCTCTTCGGTGTGTGACCTGTATGCTTCTGGCATCAACGAGAGTGAAGGTGGAAAGTACCCCTCGAGGTAGGAGAGGTCACGAGAACTGCCTTCAAAACGGGCCATGAGCAAATTGCTGATGTTCCCTTCAGCCTGTTGGAGTGACCATGCAAGAACATTTTCATGACTGACAGGCCAGTGCTGAATTTTCAACTTCACTTCTTTGATGGCCAAGCCTCGGCGGAGATAAGTATCGTTGACCGGCTCTTTCTTGAGTGCAGCATCCAGCATGTTCTTCCGGAAGCACTTCCAACAATTTTCGCATGCATCGGGCCATGTTCCACGAATGCAAGAGCGAGTGTAGTCGTAGAAGGAGGAATTCATGACGATCGAACTCGTCCCGACTTCACTCACACCGGCCACTGGAAGGTAAAGCGGAACACCGGCAGCTTGGAACAATCTGCCCCAAAACCGATGGTGGTGCGAGGTGGCATAATCGCGTGCTTTCTCATGACCAATCCGATAAGCCGATTCCATCACGGTTCCGAAAGCGATCGAATTGATTCCTTCTTCGGCAGCGATGGCCAGCAGAGGTATGGACGGAACGAGATCGGTTGGGAAGCCGAGGGGGGAGCGAACATATTCCACATCGCAAGCGATTGTTTTCACATCGTACCCTTCTTTCTGGGCATGCTTGATGGTGGCGAGAGCAGCGCTCTTGTTGTAAAGCGATGTTTTCTTTCGAAACGGACGGTCCATGAAAACGGAAAGGGTGTTTTCGGGCATGACCAACAAGGCTGCCGTTGAATCAGCACCTCCCGAAAAGGCCAACCCTGGCCTCGATGAGTCGGGTGGGACGTAAGGCGGCACACTTCGTCCGGCGTACGTGACTTTGTATCTTGAAATCAAGTCGGTTGAGAGAGCAAATCGCTCGCTAACGTTGAGGGGAATGTGCAAGGATGAACCAATGAACGGATGGGCAGCGAGGAGCACAATCAGAGCAAGATGGTCAGGGTGAATCGCGTCGATATCGACGTTGAAAGGCAGTTCAACTCTGAATTCAGATTCAATCATCGTGATGTGCTCGGTGTAAACGCCGTCGTCTTCTGCAAGGTCAAACTCAAGCCTGAGGATTGAAGGTGTTGGATGAAAAGCCACCTTCATGGCCTCCGTAAAAAGCACCATGATATAGTGTTCATGCAACAAAGTTCCACGAAATATCATATGCTCGTCGTTATAGGGCGATGTATGGTTCACCCTATCCATGTCGTTGTTGGAGCGAGACCGAACCAAATGAAGGCAGCACCGTTGTTGCGGGCGCTTCGCGAACACCCCGAATTTGCGCCCGTTTTGGTGGACACCGGCCAGCATTACGACCATGAAATGGCGGGGATTTTTATGCAAGAATTCGGAATGGGCCATCCCGACCATGCTCTTGAGGTAGGCAGCGGTTCGCACGGCGCGCAAACCGGAAAAATTCTCGAACGTTACGAGCAACTCCTGCTTGAGAACCGTCCCAGCGCCACGATTGTCATCGGCGACATCAACAGCACCGTTGCTTGCGCGCTTGCAGCAGCAAAACTCGGCATTCCTGTGGTTCACCTTGAGGCTGGATTGAGGAGTCATGACCGGACCATGCCCGAAGAACTCAATCGCATCGTGACGGACAGCCTCGCCGACCTGTTGTGGACACCATCGCCGGACGGCGACGAGCACCTGCTGAACAGCGGTGTTGAGGCGTCAAAGATCGTTCGTGTGGGAAACATCATGATCGACACGTTGGTGGCCATGAAACCCAAGGTCGAGGCGTCCTCGTTCGTCGAAACCCTCTCCCTTCAGCACGACGAATTTGCCGTCGTCACCCTTCACCGTCCCAGCAACGTCGATGATCCAGAGGTCTTGTCCTTGCTGTTGGACGAATTGCTGGCCGTCACCGAACATCTGGACATTGTATGGCCCCTTCACCCGCGAACAAAGCAGAGGATTGAGGTGTTGGGACGGATGGACGAACTTCGGGACCACGCCAGCATCCAATTGCTTGGGCCGCTCGGTTACATCGATTTCATGAACGCCGTGATGAACGCCCGCTGCGTCATCACGGACAGCGGCGGCATCCAAGAGGAAACGACCTGGCTGGGGGTGCCGTGCATCACGCTACGGCCAAACACCGAACGCCCGATCACCATCACGGAAGGGACAAATGTCCTTTCAACGCCAGAACAACTCAAAGGCGACCTCGCAACGATGTTCGCCCAACCTCGGCGCAGCGAGGTGAACATTGACCTCTGGGATGGCAACACCGCAATGCGGTGTGTGGGATCTCTCGCACATTATCTGAACAGGTGATTTTCGTTATGCAAACGCCATTCCGTGACCGACAGGCGCTCAAACGCCTCCGGAAAATGGAACATTCAGCCTCGTTACGTCTTGGTGAACACCTTACGAGCGCTCTTGTTCGACCTTGGCGTTTTCCGTTTCTACCGGTTTCCTTTCCGCTTCTGTGTCTCCGAATTGGACTTGAGCGAATCGGTTGGATGGAACCGCCGGAACATCGGATTGAATGGCAACGAAAAAAAGAAGGTCACGGCATTTTGGTGTATATCGACGGCTTTACGAAAAAGCACGCCAAACATGTTCGTCAAGACCTCGAAGACATGAAACAACTTCAACCGAATATTGAGGTCTCCGTGGTTTGTACCTCAAGTTTTCAATCCATCTTCAAAGATGCCGCTTTTCCAGTGTTTATTCTTCCCGAAAAGCAACAACTGCCTGCGGGCAAATATGATGATTGGGGAACTTTGCTGGAAGAACAATTAGGAGGGATATCCGGGTTTTTTGAACCAGCCACGGTGTTGATCGTCGGACCCTATCCCCATCGGGCTTTGAAGAACCTCGTACGGTCGAATCCAAGTTTGAACCTCGTCTTGGACCAGCGACCGAAAACGAAGAATCCGAAGGAGACAGGCTTGAGCTTCTACACCCATCTTTCCGGTGTGCTCAGGGTCCATGACGACAGCGGTTCATTGCCTGAGTCCACCGTTGTTCATGCCGTCGGTGAATTTGGGCTTGCTTCATGGATTGCAAACACGCATCAAAACCTCACCGAGGAGATCGACGAAACCTTGGAATTCAACATCGAAGAATCGAAACAACTCATCGAACTTGCAAAAGATGCCAATCGAGACACGAAGGTCATTTCAGATCATCTTGACCGGCTGAATCTAGAACACGGCATTGAGAAAATATATTCGCTTTTGGTTTACTCACTTTTGGTGTTTGAACAACTTGATGAGTCCCCCGAAAAACGAATCACCCGAGATATTTTTGTCGCAGCCTTGCGTTCCTTGGGTGCCTCCAATTTTGAGCACATGGTTGAATTGGCTGAATGGAGAATGCACCGGTATCAAGACGAGCGAGCCGCAAAATCCGTCATTCAATTTCTTCGGAACGCAGACCGGCCCACCGAGGCATCACTCTACCTGAAATACGTCAAGGACGAAGAATGGAAAAAGAAAGAAATCAAAACCGTGACATCCAAAATGCTTCATTCGTACGGAATTCAACAATCCTTTGGTTCAGAACTCAAAACACTTGGGGAATTTGAGGTTGATGAATTATCCTACTTGATTCGCGGCGAACTTGAAACTGGACGGTTGGGTGCCGTTGAAGGTTATTTGGACATCTGCGGAAAAAACACGCTCAAAAAGGTCGAATTCCTCATCAAATTCCTCAAAGCCACGGAAGATATCCGTAACGATTGTATACCGAAGTTCTTGATGGAAAAAGCATCCTTCTCTCATGATTCAAAGCAACTCGCCCATCAACTCAACTACGCCCACATGATGTACGGACAGCATGAAGAAGCGGTGAAGGCCTTGTTTTTGGGTCCAACAGACCCGCTTGAACCGCTTGCACTTAAATCACAAACAATATCCGACAAAATCAACGGAACTTGGCTTTCAGGCATCCCTCTTCCAGAACCTACGAGAAAAATAACAAGCGTTTCTGGAAAGGTGCTCTACCTCGTCCACATGTCGTTGCCCTTTGAGAGCGCAGGCTATTGCACACGAACTCACGGTTTGCTCACCAACTTGCTAAACAGCAACCAAGAGCTTGTTGTTCAAAGTCGGTACGGATATCCACTGGACAAGGGAAAACTTCGCCATCTCACGCCCGATGACGTCCAGCCGCGTATGGAAATCGATGGGCTCACGTATTGCTTTGACCGAGATCAAGATTTGGGCATCGGCGACCCCGATGAACGCGGCTACATTCACCGTGCGGCACAACAACTGGTTGAGCATGCTTTGGTAGAGCAACCGGCGTTGATCCAGGCCGCCTCAAACCACGTGAACGGAGCGATCGGCCTGAAAGCGGCACGGGCTCTTGGTCTACCGTTTGTTTACGAAGTCCGCGGCCTTTGGCACATGTCGAGAGTCTCTCGCCAACCCCACTTCCTTCACCACTGCGAATACCAAGCCATGGACGAGGCTGAACTTGCCGTTTGCAAAGAAGCCGACACGGTGTTGGCGATCACACACGCCGTTCGATACTATTTGATTGACAAGGGCGTTGATTCATCGAAAATTTTTGTTTTACCCAACGGCGTGGACTCGCATCGTTTCCAACCGGTTACGGAAGACAACAACTTGCGAGAAGAACTTGGATTAACGGATGGACCCGTCATCGGTTACGTCGGGTCGTTCGTTGGGTATGAAGGACTTGACCTCTTGGTCGATGCATTTGCGAAGTTGGTCGAACACCGTCCCGATGCGAACCTGCTCTTGGTAGGTGACGGTGATACGAAGGCCGCATTGGAGAAGCAAGTCAATCGGTTGGGATTGGACGAGCGCGTGGTTTTCACTGGACGCGTATCGCACGACGATGTTGAGCGTTATCACAGTCTTATCGACATCGCACCCTTCCCTCGAACGCCGGACATCGTTTGTGAATTCATCTCTCCTCTCAAGCCCTTTGAATCGATGGCCATGGGCCAGTTGGTGATCGCTTCCGATGTCGCTGCTTTGAAGGAAATCATCGTCGATGGCGAAAACGGGCGATTGTTCAAGAAAGGCGACAGTCACAGCCTGTATGAAGTGCTGAATGATGTCTTGGGCGACGACCAACTGTGTCAGCGATTGGCCAGTGCTGGTACCGAGTGGGTACGCGCAAACAGGGATTGGAAGACGCTTGCGACCTACCTTTCCTTTGTGCACGCTTCGTTGCTTGAAGATGCAGAACCCCCGGCCCTGTTGGGAACCGGACAAGCACTTCAGGTGGTGAATGGCCGGGTCATGACGATGTTGGACCGCACGCCGGTCATCATGGCCATCATGGATGAATTCTCTGCGACCGCCCTTGCTCCCGACGCCACCTTGTTGCGGCCTACGCCAACGTCCTGGCGCTCAATGCTCGAAGACACCATGATCGATGCTCTGATCGTCGAATCGGCGTGGGATGGCAACGGTGGTGCGTGGCATCACAAGGTTGGCTATTACAACGAGGAAGAAATACAGCCACTGCGCGAACTCGTTGACGCCTGCCGCAGCCGGAACATTCCCACCATTTTTTACAACAAAGAAGACCCTGTGCACTTTGACCGGTTTGCACAAACCAGCGCCTTGTTTGACCATGTGTTCACCACCGACGAGCAATGCACCGTTCGCTACGAAACGCTCCCCGACACAAACATTCAATCCGTTCGTTCGATTCAATTTGCGGCCCAGCCTGCCGTGCATCACCCGTACAACACCCGACTTGCTTCGAGGGAAGGGATTGCCTTTGCAGGAACCTATTATGCTGGAAAGTATCCAGACCGCTGCGAAACAATGGACATGCTCTTTGATGCCTCAAGCGACCTCGGTTTGGTCATTTACGACCGCCAATCCGATGGAGGAAATCCAAATTACGTCTTCCCGGAGCGGTTTTCCCACAACATTCGCGGAAAATTAGCGTACACCGAGATGTTGGAGGCTCACCGGAAACACAAAATTTTCCTCAACGTGAACTCTGTTCAAACATCAAAAACGATGGCGGCTCGACGAATTTTCGAGATTCCAGCCTCCGGAGCATGCCTCATCAGCGGGCCCGGTTTGGCCGTTCGTGAAGTGTTTGGAAACACCGTTCCCATGGTGTACTCCAACAAACAAGCCAATGCAACCCTCGCCGCCTTGATGGCGGATGAGGCATTCTTACGCTACACGATCCAAGCTTCACGACATATTGTGCTCAAGCGACATCTCAACAATCATCGATTGCAGAAAATGCTCAACGCATCGAGCCTGACCCTTCAACGGCCTTCCTCAGTCGCAGACACGGTCATCGTAAGCGACACGTCAACATCGATTCGCGATATTTGTCTCTGGTTTGCCCGGCAAGAACTGGAATTCACACATCTCATACTGCCTTCCGCCCCCACAACCAAGGCTGAAGAACTCCTGGTCAATCTGCTCCAGAATCGGGGATTGAAGGTGAGTTATGAACAACCTGAACAATCAACTTCACCAACCATTCTGATCTACAATGTCATGGCATTTGACCACCATGGCCTTGATGCACTGTTCAACGAGATGCGATCTACCCGACACACCGTCCACCTGAAGTCATCAACAGGAGATTTGCTGGCAACCTGCGAACAATCAAGTTCCGAGGTCGAATTCTCCTTGGAATATCATGAAACTTCCTCAACGCCCCAGAAGTTGATTTCAACCATTACGGACCACACGTTTACCGAGGTCCCATCTACAATTTTAATCGCCGGTCACGATCTTAAATTTGCCATGCCAATTGTTGAGGTACTGGAAGAGATGGGTATCCGAGTGTTGGTTGACAAGTGGGATAACCATAACAAATTCGATGCTGAAAAATCACGTTCCCTTTTGGAGAAGGCCGATGCAGTATGGTGTGAGTGGGCACTCGGGAATGTAGAGTGGTATTCCCATGCTATCAAATCAGGGATGCCCTTATTTGTCCGGTATCATCTTCAAGAGCGAAACTATCAATATCTTACCAACTCAAATCAAGAAGCAATTTCAAACATCGCCTTTGTTTGTCAGCACTACGAGGTAAATGCACGTGAAATCGGCCAAATTGATGACACTACGCGTACCTCAGTCATTCCCAATACAATGAACATTCGAGGAAAATATAAACGAAAAAATGACAATTATTCAATAGGCTTTGTCGGAATGGTTCCTGCAAGAAAGCGACTTGATTTGGCGCTTGACCTTCTTGAAGAACTCCTTCAGCATGATTCTCGATATACGCTCAAAGTTGTTGGGAAAAATCCAGAGGAATATGGTTGGTTGATGAAGCGAGATGATGAACGAGAATATTATCAAAACATTCGATCACGACTGGAATCCAATCCATTGCTTAAATCAAGAGTGGAATTTTTAGGATTTGTTGATGATATCAGAGAGTTTTACTCATCTGTAGGCCATGTAATTTCAACAAGCGATTTCGAATCGTATCACCTTACTTTAGCAGACGGCCCCCTGCATGGAGCAGCAGCGCACTCGTTGAGATGGGACGGTGCAGATCACATTTACACGAAATCTTGGTTAAACGAAACAATATCTGAAATTGCTAACTCCATAAGAGCTCTAAACGATAAAAACACCACCGCTTACGAAGCCGAAAAGCAAAGTCTCCACCTCGTTCCACAAATGAGTTCTGAAATCATTGCGTTATCAATCCTTCAAGCCTTGGGAGGAGTTTCTGAATGAATGAATTCATTGCTCACCGACACCGAAACCTTTCCAAAAAAGGTCGGTATTTTTTCACAAAAAATACCTATTTGGATTATCATTGGATTCCAGCAAAATCTTGGACTCCGCATTCATGTACACTCGTGCATTTTTTGGGATATACAATCAACTGGGAAGGTTCGGAAGAGATTTATTCAAATTTATGGATTTGTAATTCGATTCATGAGATGGCTCAAAAAATCCACAACCTCAATATTTGCAACTTGACAGCATTTCATGCTGCAAATCAATTGAGATTGTATCATAAAGAAATGCAACCTGAGCGAATTGCTTTGTCAATTTTGGAATCACTAAAGGGGGGATCAAATGAACCTTGACGGCCTGAATTTCGAGGCTTGGGGCGGCCTTCAAACAGCTCAAAGTTATGAAACAGGAATTCCAACATCGGATGGAGTACATGCACTTCAATGGAAGAACTCCTTGATCGTGTATCGAATCTCAAATTCGTCAATGATCTCGAGTTCGCAATCCATTTTGGTCGGCCTCAATGCTTCAATTTCTGCTCGTGATGAAAAAACCCCACCTTTTTTCACTGGAGGCGATAAAGCACTGAACGTTGATGCTCCATTGCTTTCAATTTCCGATCCTGCGTCTCACCTTGATGGAGATTCCCATTGTTGGTATATCGGGACTCAAACAGATCCTTTTTTTCAGAGACACCTCGCTGAATTCATTCAAGCTTTTTGTATCAAATTTCAGTTAAATCCAATTCTCTTTGGCAGTGCCAGTGGGGGTTTTGCATCAATCGTAATCAGCGATTTAATCGAGGTAGACTCCCTTGCAATAGCATTCAATCCCTACACAGATGTCCTTCGGTCTCATCCATCGTCTGTTGAAAAGTTCTACAAAGACAAATGGAATAGTACTGATATTGAGGAATTTTCTATTCTAATGGATAAGCATGACATAATATACAATCTTTCCCGATTGAAGCCAAACAGCGGATCCAAAATTCTGATTCTCCAAAATATTCTTGACCATTTTCAAATGGAAAACCACATGAATATATTTTTTGA
>Ga0255781_10003561_pt1 | contig 12092 bp, 14 predicted proteins | sample 101ome_21_FD_179979 | JGI IMG/M metagenome (GOLD analysis project Ga0255781, IMG submission 179979) | Coastal salt marsh microbial communities from the Groves Creek Marsh, Skidaway Island, Georgia - 101413BT metaG (version 2) | ecosystem: Environmental > Aquatic > Marine > Intertidal zone >...
AAGAACCTATAATGAAGTTATAGGAGAAATGTTAAAGGATACTGGTATCAAGACCAAAGTCATTAAGCAATATCTACCTGTAATGAACAGACTGATTAATCAATATCTACAAATATTAGACTTCTTTGTTGCATTTCACCTTGACGAGAACTTTAATGAAACAATCCGATCCAGACATCGTGATACATTTAATTATGCATCCTTTTCCGAAGGCGAGAAACAAAGGATTGACCTATCGTTACTATTTACATGGAGGCAGATAGCAAAACTTAAAAATAGTGCTGCAACTAATCTGCTGATACTAGATGAAACCTTTGACAGTTCTCTGGACCATGATGGTATAGAAAACCTTACCAAAATTTTAAGTACCTTAGAAGATGGAACCAATGTGTTTATCATATCACATAAAGGGGATATACTGGAAAACAAATTTAGATCAAAAATCGAATTCTTTAAACATAAGAATTTTTCAAAAATAGCTTAACGCCACCTTAGCTCAGTTGGTAGAGCAGTTGATTTGTAATCATCAGGTCGTCAGTTCAAGTCTGACAGGTGGCTCCAATTTTTTACAAAAAAGTGTTGACAAACGGTATCGTATTTGATACTATATACTTTCTGTCCCTATAGCTCAATTGGATAGAGCAACAGCCTTCTAAGCTGTAGGTTCCAGGTTCGAGTCCTGGTGGGGACGCCAAACGCCTCGATGGTGAAATTGGTAGACACAAGGGACTTAAAATCCCTCGACTTAACGGTCGTGCCAGTTCGAGTCTGGCTCGAGGCACCAACTACAACTAAAGGAAACTAAAAATGAAAGACCGATTTGATTTAGAAAATGAAATGCATCAATGTAATAATGTGGTATATGATCTAGAAATGCTATATGAAAACATCTTAGACAATCCTAAATTTGAAATGGAACCGGAAACGGCTGATCGTGTAGCAAATATGCTTCTTGGTTTAAAAGAACTCTATGAGATGCGATTTGACCGATTGCATGATACTTTTGCTCAAACTTTTCAGTTAGATCAGTATTATACTCCGCCTGAGGGTGAGTAATAGAAATAGGGCTTGTAGCTCAGTTGGTCAGAGCAACCGACTCATAATCGGCAGGTCGTAGGTTCAAGCCCTACCAGGCCCACCAAATAGGAGAAGTGGCAGAGTGGTTGAATGCACAGGTCTTGAAAACCTGCGAAGGTAAAACTTCCGTGAGTTCGAATCTCACCTTCTCCGCCAAATAGTGAAAAAAATTAAAAAAAAATGCAGAAAAGTGTTGACAAATGGGATAAAGCGTGATACTATATACATAATGATAAGGAGACAACATGTTACAATATAATAAATCAATATTACCTAAGCTTCTAGCTAAAGAAAACATCACCGTTCAACACGGTAATTACCCTACTGCATGGTTCGATATTAAGGATCGAGTCCTTGGCTTACCTATGTGGAAAGATATGGGTAAAGATGTATATGATTTGCTTATTGGTCATGAAGTCGGCCACGCACTAGAAACACCCTTTGAAGGATGGCATGACAGCCCAGAAAAACTCGAAGGTTGCCCAAGGTCATATATCAATGTGGTAGAAGATGCCAGAATCGAGAAAAAGGTTCAAGCAAGATACCCTGGATTGGTCGCGGCTTTTAATCGTGGTTACAGAGTTCTATTTGAAGATGATTTCTTTGGTGATTTATCAGATCCCGATTGGAATGAAATTAAACTTATTGATAAAATCAATTTAAAAACAAAACTCGGATCCCTTATCTCTGTTCCTTTTAATAGTGAAGAGCAAGACCTCTATACAAGAACTATGAATACAGAAACATTTGAAGATGTTTTAAATGTTGTTCGCGATATTCTTGCTTATACTAAAGAGCACACACCTGAATTAATACAACAACCACAACCATCTAACGGACAGAGCGAAGAATCTGGTACCGATGAAGATAACTTCAATATGGGGCATGACGATTATGAATCAGAGGAAAAAAATCAAGAACAAGAGGATGAGCCAACTCCTAGTGCTGAAGAGAATGCAAAGTCAGAAGAGGCTCAACAGTCTGATTCAGAGGAAACGACTCAATCAGGAGCCGGAGAAATAGAGGAAGATGTTTCCTTGACCGATCGAATTTATCGAGCAATGGAAAGAACTTTAGTCGACAGAGACGAGAAAGGTGAGGCCGTAAAGGTTATTGGAGACCTCAGTAAACCAGCTCTTGATTATATGATTATCGATCATAAAGACCTTATGGCTGACAGAACATCAATTCTTAAGCGTATTATGCAAGAGTATGAATATCTAAAACCTGCAAGAGCTCTTGAGGGTGATGAAAGGTACAAAGAATACCTAAGAAAAATTAAAGGTTCCGTTTCCATTGCAATAAAAGAATTTGAAATGAAAAAGGCAGCATATCGTTATCAAAAGGCTACAACAGCAAGGACTGGTAAATTAGATGTTAATAAGCTTTGGTCATACAAAACGCATGACGATATATTCTTACAAACAACAAGACTTGCCGATGCAAAAGACCACGGTATGTTAATGCTAATTGATTTCTCAGGCTCTATGCAGAGATCACTACCACATGTATTGGATCAATTAATGCATACAATCATGTTCTGTAAGGGTGTCAATATTCCTTTTGAGGTATATGCTTTTACTGGATCGTGGAGAGATAACTCAGATTTGGCTTTACCAGCTTATCATGTTGAAGTTGGAAATGTTCAGATGCCATTATTAATCTCTTCTGCTCTTAATAAAGCAGACTTTAAAGAAGCAATGAAATGGCTTATTGCAAGAATGGATTCTCTTTCTACGGACTACTATAACCATGAATTGTTTTTCCAAGAAGGAAAAGCTGAACAGTTAGGTTCAACTCCATTAATTCAGGCTTTAATGGCTTCACATTACCTAGTCAAGAACTTTAAAATAAAGCACCAAGCTCAAAAGGTAAACTTTGTGGTATTCTCCGATGGAGATGGTGACCATTTAAGAGTTACATATCCTGATGCAAGAGGTGACGGGTATCACAGTTACAGCTCTCAAACAACTATGATCATAGATGGTAAAAGGCTAGATTTTAAAAGTAGAGATTATGGCGGCCGTAAGGAGTTACAAACAGCCCTTACAGAAAATATTCGTAAGAGATATGGCACAAACAATATCTGCTTCTTTATGGGAGACAATCATCACTTTAACCAAAGAGTTGCAGACATTAATTACGAGATTAATAGAGAGGCATATTGGGATTCCAGTTTCCAAAAGGACTGCAGAACTGAATTTAGAAAAAATAAGTGTGTCGAATTTAATAATGTTTACGGCTTTGATACCTACTATGTATTAAAGGATGGCAAACATCTGGCAACAGACGCTGATGAATTTGAGGTTAGTGATGATGCAACCGACGGCCAAATCAGAAATGCATTTAAGAAATTCTCAAAGTCTAAGAAGCTGAACAAAGTCATTATGACAAAATTTGGAGCGGCTGTTGCATAAAAATATAAGACAAAGACATAAAGAAACTGCAACGGTAGTTGGTTCGGGTTTGGTAATTAACTACCCATTGCAGATTGTCTTCTTATATTGGCTTATAGATGTTTTAAAAATAGTAGACCCATTTTGGGTGGCCACATACAGCACAATGTTTATGACAGTTGCGGCTTATGTAAGAGTTTTTATTGTAAGGAGCATATACGATAAAAAAAAGTGAAAAAAGTTTCAAAAAAGTGTTGACAAACGCTGCAAGGCGTGATACAATATACCTATATTAAATGATAAGGAGTTAATTATATTATGAATGATTTGAAAATCTCAACCAAAAGAATTGTCGAGGAACTTGCTACAAGATACCCCGATGAAACTCAATTTAGAAAAGCTACAATTGTAGAAACAGCAAAGGCTCTAGGCTTTAGAGGCCCTGATTTCTACCCATTACTTGACCCAGACACCAGAGTCAAGATTGGTACATACGATTTATCTGGTGTGATCATACCTATAAGGGAAAATATGCCACAAAATTCTGCAGCTGCTATGCCTAATGCAAATGTTGCTCAAATGCAATCAATTGTAAATGAAGAAAAGACATATGCCGTCAAAGACGAAACCTTCGTTCCTTGGGGTCCTTTTCATGATGTGGTTAAAATGATCAAATCAGAAATGTTCTACCCAGTTTATATTTCTGGCTTATCAGGTAATGGTAAGACCTTTATGGTAGAACAGGCCTGTGCTAAACTTAACAGAGAGTTTATCAGAGTCCAGATTAACCCAGAAACTGACGAAGATGATTTGCTTGGTGGTTTCAGGCTGATTAATGGTGAAACAGTTTTTGCCAAAGGCCCAGTCCTTAAGGCTATGGAAAATGGCGCGGTTCTTCTCCTTGACGAGATTGACAGAGCAACAAACAAGATTATGTGTTTACAAGGTATCCTTGAAGGTAAACCAGTCCTAGTTAAAAAGACTGGCGAGATCGTTAAACCAGCACCTGGTTTTAATGTAATCGCAACTGCCAATACCAAAGGTAAAGGCTCAGAAGATGGTAGGTTTACTGCGGCATCAATTATTGATGATGCTTTCTTGGAAAGGTTTACAGTCGCAATCGACCAACAGTTTCCATCTCGCACAATCGAAACAAAGATTGTCGTAAAACACATGGAAAAATTCGGAGAAACAGATTTAGGTTTTGCAGATAAACTGGTAACCTGGGCTGATATTATCCGTAAAACATTCTTTGATGATGGCGTTGACGAAGTCATTTCAACCAGAAGGCTGTGTCACATTGTACAGACCTATTCCATCTTCAAAGATAGAATGAAATCAATCGAAATGTGTATCGCTCGATTTGATGATGATACCAAAGTTGCCTTCCTTGATCTTTACAGTAAGGTTGACGAAGGTATTGATCCTCTTGCAACAGATGAAGTAACAGGTGAATATCAAAAATTTGAACCAGAGGAATTATAATGACAGATAAAGATTATAAGTTTAACGAGAGAGCTCTTATCCAAGAGCTCCAAAGTTATGTTGACAAAACCTATGATAGTCACTACAGCAAAAATAAATTTCAGTCTACGGAATTTATTATTGATTGTGGCCATGGTATGGGTTTTGCATTGGGTAATGTATTAAAATATGCTCAAAGGTATGGTAAGAAAGATGGTTACAATAGGAAAGACCTAATGAAAATCCTACACTATGCTGTTATTGCTTTACATATACACGACTCAAATGATAATAATGTGGAAACCATTTCCAATTTAAAAAGTGTTGACAAGACAGTCAATCTTTGATATAATGGTAACTACTAATTTAGGAGAAGAAAATGCAATTATCGAAAGATACTGAAGCCCTACTTGCAAACTTTGCTGGAATTAACTCCAACATCGTTTTAAAGCCTGGGCAAAAACTAAAAACAATCTCTGAGGCTAAAAATATTTTGGCAGTCGCAGACATTGTAGAGGATTTCCCAAAGGATATGGGAATTTATGATTTAAACGAATTTCTTGCTATTCATGGCTTAGTGGATGGGGCAACACTTTCGTTTGAAGATAATGCCGTTGTAATGAGTAACAGTTCACAGAAGGTAAGATACTTCTTTGCTGAACCAAGTATTCTTACATCGCCAGATAAGGATATCACAATGCCAGAAACAGAAGTGAATATTACACTTACTGCAGAAGCTTTGGGTAGCCTTAAAAAGGCAGCATCTGTACTAGGGCATATTGATGTTGCACTCGAAGGTAAAGATGGAGTTGTAAAACTAAAAGCATTTGACTTTAAAGATGCATCTGCAAATACCTTTGAACTTGAAGTCGGTACTAATCCTAGTGCAACCGATTTTAATTTCATCATGAATATTGCTAATTTAAAGCTTATTGATGGTGATTATGATGTGTTTATTTCATCAAGGTTAATCTCTAAGTGGGTAAATAAAACAAAACCTGTAACTTATTTTATCGCTTTAGAAAAAACATCAACCTATGGTGTATAAATACAATAACAAATTCTCATTTAATTATGGGGATAATGGGAAGAGTGTCCAATGGTGGAGCTCTTTTAAATTAGTCTAAAGCTTTGCAAAGGAGAAAACATGACTGAAGAAGTAAAATCTGTAGAGGGACAGGAAAACCCTCAGTTGTCACTTCAAGATATTGCGACAATGGTTCAAATCATTGACATCGTATCGCGAAGAGGCGGGTTCGAAGGAACTGAACTAGAAGCCGTTGGCGGTTTGAGAAACAGAGTGGTAACATTTTTAAATGCTGCTGCTCCTAAAGGTGAACAGCCACAAGGTGCAGTTCCAGTTGAGGAACCAGCTGTAGATGAACCTACAGTAGAAGAAGTATCTGAATAAGATATTGTGTTTGGGGAATGGTCCGATCGGTGGTTCTGGTCCACCGGTTACCCCACGAAGAGGCCGTTGTAGTATATACATAACCGATCGGACCGCCTATATTATGGAATTATTATGCAAACAAATGAAGTCACAAAATTAATCGAATCACTCAGGGACGGAATCGTAACCGTTACCTTCAAAAAAATTAACACGGACGAAATCAGGGTAATGCCTTGTACACTCGATCCAAAAGTCTTAACAGAAAACGGAATTACTACAGAAATTAAATCCTTCGATCCAGCATCAGATCATCTTGTTGCTTGGGCATTGGATAAAAAGGCCTGGAGGTCTTTCCGACTTTCAACCGTTATATCATGGGAGGTAACAAATGCGTGAAGAATTTTTATGGGTAGAAAAATATAGACCGAGAACAGTCGAAGATACCATCTTACCTAAATCGCTTAAAGATACATTTAAACAGATTCTTAAAGGAGGTGAATTGCCGAATCTGTTATTTACAGGAACTGCTGGTATTGGTAAAACAACAGTGGCAAAAGCCATTTGTGAAGAACTCGGACTTGATTACATTATTATTAATGGATCAGAAGAGGGTAATATTGATACTCTCAGAAATAAAATCAAACACTTTGCCTCAACGGTTTCCTTACAGGGTGGATACAAGGTTGTGATTCTGGACGAGGCAGACTACCTGAATCCCCAGTCCACCCAACCTGCACTCAGAGGGTTCATAGAAGAATTTAGCAATAACTGCAGATTCATCATGACTTGTAATTTCAAAAACAGAATCATTGAACCACTACATTCACGATGCAGTGTGGTTGAATTTGCAATTCCTAAGAAAGAACGAGAACCTATGGCTGGTCAGTTTATGCAAAGGGTATCAGAAATACTCGACAAAGAAAATGTAGAGTACGAGAAACCCGTTCTTGCAGAACTTATTATTAAACACTTTCCAGACTTTCGTAGAGTCCTAAATGAATTACAACGATATTCATTATCTGGTATTATTGACTCTGGTATATTGGTTACACTTTCCGAAGTATCTATCCAAGACCTTATGTCAGCAATGAAAGCCAAGGACTTCAAAAAGATGCGTCAGTGGGTTACCGATAACATAGACGTAGAGCCTGCTGCTATGTTTAGGAAGATTTATGATAATATGTACGATTATATTGAACCAGCAAGTATCCCACAGGTCGTGCTAATACTTGCGGATTATCAGTACAAGAACAGTTTTGTGGCAGATCATGAACTCAATATGGTTGCATGTTGCACCGAAATCATGGCTGGAGTGAGGTTTAAGTGAGTCCATTTGAATATATAAACGATATTACCTATAACAAGAAAGGTATTATGGTTGACGATATTTCCGAAAAGGATTATAACGCCTTTATAATTAACCGTGGTTTATCCATGTACCAAGATACAATTTTATTTGCAAATGAAATGAATAAGTATCATCACTTGGATGCCCGTCTTCAGTACGATTTTTTTATAAATATAATTAAGAAAAGAAAAAGATGGTCCAAGTGGATTAAACCACAAGACATCGACAACTTGGAATTAATTAAAGAATATTATGGTTACAGTAATGAAAAGGCTAAATCTGTATTACCATTATTTAGTAATGAAGAACTTGAAATATTGAAACAAAGGATTTATAAAGGTGGAAAACGAAAATATTGAAATTCACGATTGGTCTCCGGCTAAAATGCTTGAGGTATCCCTTAACGAACCGGACGACTTTCTAAAAATCAGAGAAACACTTACACGAATAGGTGTTGCCTCTCGCAAAGATCAAAAGCTATATCAGTCCTGCCACATTCTACACAAACAGGGCAGATATTTTATAGTACACTTTAAGGAATTATTCTTACTAGATGGGAAACCATCCAATCTGGTACAGAATGATATTGAGAGAAGGAACACAATTGCTACTCTCTTAGCGGATTGGGGACTGGTTTCAATTGTAACACCAGCAAATGCTCAACCGTTGGCTCCATTGAGACAAATAAAGGTTATTCCTTTTAAAGAAAAAAATCAATGGGAATTGTGTCCAAAATATAATATAGGAAACTCACAAACTAAAGAGTAAACCTGTATAAATAAATGTAGAGATGCCGAGGGTTCGGGTCTCGTTTAACCTTGCTATTTATAGGAGGACATAAAAATGGTAAGAAATACTTTGAACGTTCCGCGTTCACTCTTCGTTGGTTTTGACACACTCTTTGAGGATCTCGAAAGAATCCACCAAAGTGCTAGGTCAGGAACTGATAACTACCCACCACACAATGTAGTAAAAGTCGATGAGGAAAAATTCCTGATCGAACTCGCTGTGGCAGGTTTCACTAAAGATGATATAGATGTCGAGCTTAAAGACGGTATTCTAAAAGTCAAAGGTGAAGTTGGAAAAGATGAGCGTGATTACGCATATAAGGGCATTTCATCTCGCAAATTTGAGAAGAGCTTCCGACTCTCAGAATTTGTCGTAATTGATGGTGCTGATCTGGAGGATGGAATACTAGTGGTGTATGCCAGAGTAGAACTTCCTGAAGAAAAGCGTCCTAGGAAGATCGATATAGGGTCTGCTGGGGCATCAAAGAAAAAATCTTTTTTGAAAGGCTAGTATCAGCGAACACCCAGTAGATAAGTACTAAACTTTTTTACTGGAGAAACAACTCATGATGGACATTATAAAAATGTTTATGAAATATGATGATGTAAGAGAGACCCTAGAAATGGTAATTATAACGGTAGTCACAATAGGGCTAGCGCCAATGACCATCTATCTAGCAAACCTCTCATTCTGATTAATTCATGCGGGGGTAAGAAATTACCCCCAACCTTTTTGTCAAAAAAGTGTTGACAAATCGTGCAAAATGTGATACAATATACATATTATTATTAAAAAGGTGACCTATTCGGTATGAAATTTTACACTAATGTAACTCGTTATGGCAACATGCTTCTCTACCGTGGCATAGAAAACGGTAAGAAAATAACCAAAAAAATCAAATACCAACCAACCTTATTTGTCAATTCGCCTAAAGGTGAATGGACTTCCCTAACTGGCACTCCATGTGCCCCTATCAAGTTCGAGTCCATGAAAGAGGCCAAAGAATGGATTGATCAAAACAAACAAACTGCCGGTCGCCAAATCTTTGGTAACGAAAGACATATCACTTCCTTTATCAATGACGAATTCCCCGGCACAATCGAATTTAATCGTAACCTAATTAATGTAACCACAATCGATATCGAGGTTGCCTCTGATGATGGATTCCCAGAACCAGAAGAGGCAAACAATCCAATTATCTCGATCACAATCAAAAACAATATTGATAATACCTACTATGTTTGGGGCCTAGGCGAATATGATGTATCCCAAACCATAATGAAAACCAATCGCGTTATCTACAAAAAATTTGATACAGAGGCCCAACTGCTTCTGGACTTTATTAACCATTGGTCTTTGCCTAGTAATTGCCCAGATGTTATTACAGGTTGGAACGTAACCTTCTTTGATATTCCCTACCTAATTAATCGTACAATCAAAATTCTTGGTGAGGATAATGCCAAACGGTTCAGCCCCTGGAATATGATTGACAGACGATCTGTTAAAATGATGAACAGATATCAGACTGCCTACGATATTAAAGGTATATCAACTGCCGACTACCTAGAATTATTCCAAAAATATACCTACACTGCTCAAGAATCCTATAAACTGGATCACATTGCAAATGTTATTCTTGGCGAAAAGAAATTGTCATACGAAGAATACGGCACACTCCATACTCTTTACAAGAATGATCACCAAAAATTTATTGACTATAATATCAAAGACGTGGAGTTGGTAGATCGCCTAGAGGACAAGATGGGTCTGATTACCTTAATGATGACCATGGCGTATAAAGGTGGCGTAAACTATGGCGATACATTTGGCGTAACCGTGATATGGGAATCCATTATCTATCGTTATCTTGCCGATAAGAAAATTGCAATGCCATTCGGTCAAGAAAAAGTCAAGTCTGCCTACCCTGGTGGTTATGTTAAAGAACCTCAGGTTGGTTTACACGACCATGTTATTTCGTTCGACCTTAACTCTCTGTATCCATCTATTATTATGCAATACAATATGTCGCCCGAAACCATATCAAACGGAGAAGTCATTAACATTAATATCGACAATATCCTAAAAGGTGCAGGTCTAAATAATTATGGCAAGGCCGTAGGTGGTAATGGCCAGTTATTCCGAACAGATAAAAAAGGCATGATGCCTACATTGGTTGACGATATGTACAGTGAAAGGGTAGTCATAAAACAAGAAATGCTTAAGGCCGAACAAGAATTACAAACAGTGGATTCTGCCGATAAACAGAAAGTGTATGACATAGAACGAAGAATTGCCGTCGCCGAAAATCAACAGATGGCTATTAAAATTCTACTTAACTCACTTTATGGCGCGATGGGTAACAGATACTTCAGATTCTTCGATCAGAGAATCGCCGAGGCCATTACTCTATCAGGCCAACTCACTATCAGATGGGCAGAAGTTGCCCTTAACCAATACTTAAACAAGATTATGGGTACAGATAAGGATTACATCATCGCAATTGATACAGATTCACTTTATGTAAATATGTCGGACTTGGTAAAACAAGTCAATCCTGCCAACCCAGTGGACTTCCTAGACAAAGTCGCCAAAGAAAAACTAGAACCAGTCCTACAGAAATCATACGATCGCTTGTTTGCCACTATGGGCGGAATCGAGAACCGTATGGTTATGAAACGTGAGGCCATCGCAGACCGTGGTATCTGGACGGCCAAGAAACGATATATCCTAAATGTGTTCGATAACGAGGGTGTCCGATACAAGAAACCTAAAATGAAAATCATGGGTATTGAGGCCATCAAATCATCTACACCGGCTCCTTGCCGAGAGGCCCTAAAGGAAATATTCAAGGTGATTCTGACTGGTGACGAAAAACTTACCCAAAAGGCTATCGACCAATTTAAACAATACTTTGCCACACTGCCACCGCATGAAGTTGCCTTTCCTCGTGGCGTTTCCAATGTTACAGAGTACTCTTCTGCCGAAACTATTTACAAGAAAGGTACGCCAATCCATGTGCGTGCGGCACTACTACACAACAGACAGATAAAAGAAAAAGGCATTACCAAAAGGTTTGAACCTATTCGTAATGGCGATAAAATCAAATTTGTATATCTGCGAACACCAAATCCAATCAAAGAAAATGTTATTGGATTTACCCAATATCTGCCAGAAGAGTTTGGACTGCATGACTATATAGATTATGAAACACAATTTGAAAAGACATTCTTGGATCCTATCGAACCTATCTTCAAGGCAATCGGCTGGAATACAGAGGAAATTAACACTATTGAAGATTTTTTCGGCTAGGGGTTTACAAGCATGTCTAAATATGATATAATATACCAAAATGGAGAAAAAAAATGAAACTAGTTAGATTATCCTCGGGTGAGGAAATTATTGGTGATGTAGAAGAAATCGCAGGAGCCATTAAAATTAAAAATGGATTCAGTCTTATTCCTGCTGGAGAAGGCCGTCTAGGTTTTATGCCTTTTATGGCCTATACAGAAGCCGATAAAGGTATTACAATTAGTGACAGGTTTGTCGTCTTTGTAGTTACCCCAAAAGAAGAACTTATTGATAATATCAGACAAATGAAATCTGGTATTGCAGTACCAAGTAATAA
>Ga0255781_10003565_pt1 | contig 12083 bp, 12 predicted proteins | sample 101ome_21_FD_179979 | JGI IMG/M metagenome (GOLD analysis project Ga0255781, IMG submission 179979) | Coastal salt marsh microbial communities from the Groves Creek Marsh, Skidaway Island, Georgia - 101413BT metaG (version 2) | ecosystem: Environmental > Aquatic > Marine > Intertidal zone >...
ACGCTTGGAAAGCGTGTTGGGTTAACGCCCTCAGGGGTTCGAATCCCCTATTCTCCGCCAACGAAGAATCAGCTGCTTAGAGCTGACCTCAATGACTGAAGCAACCCTTCAACATCCTCTTCAGTGGTGTCCCACGAGCACATCCATCTAACCTGACCAGTGGTCTGGTCCCATATGTAAAAGCGAAAGTCTTCCTGAACCTTTGTGGTCACGCTCTCAGGCAGTACCGGGAAAACTGCATTCGCCTGAGCAGGATTAGGAATGCTTACCTGTGGATGCTCTTTTGAGATTTCCTGCACACCCTCATAGAGCTTTGCCGCCATTGAATTAGCTCTTCGAGCATTTTCTAGAGCAACCTTCGCCCCGTCGGCGAAAAGCGCATTTAGCTGAGCTGACACAAAGCGCATCTTGGAAGGCAGCTGCATTGAGGTCTTTCTCAAGAAAGGCATGGCACTTGCAAGCTGAGCACCTCTCTCAGTCGTGACATCTGTCACTACAACCGCCTCCGCAGCCAGAGCGCCAATCTTGGTTGCACCAAGCGAAACTAGGTCCACCCCAACCTTGGTCGTGAAATCCGAAAACGGCAAGCCAAGGGCTGCAGCAGCGTTAGAAAGTCTCGCGCCATCCATGTGCAGTAGCAGGCCGTGCTTGTGGGCTAGATATGCGAGCGCCGAGATCTCGGCCGGCTGATAGACCGTACCCATCTCTGTGGTCTGAGTGATACTGACAACCCCAGGCGGAGCTCGGTGCACAAAACCAAAGTCAAAAAGCTGTGACTTTAGACCTTCAACGGAAAGCTTTCCATCGGGCGATGGCACGGTCCAGAGCTTGAGTCCGCCCATCTTCTCCGGAGCTCCACCCTCGTCCATGTGTATGTGTGCAGACTCAACGCAGATGACCGCTTCCCACCGCTTGACAGCAGACTGCAGAGCGATGACATTGGCTCCGGTGCCGTTGAATGCGGGAAAGCCTTGGGCGTTTTTGCCAAAGAGCTCTTTGACTACCTCTTGGAACTTTGCAGTCTCGGTGTCATCGCCATAGGCAACCTGGTGGCCCTCATTGACCTGAGCCATGCGAGCCATAACCTCGGGGTGAACGCCAGCGTAGTTATCACTTGCAAATCCGCGCTGATTAGCCATGGAACTCCATTCGAAAGGCGCGTGAAAAGGATAACGCTGTTATAGAGCCTTGAGGATGTCGCCGACTCTCTCCTTGGCATCACCAAAGAGCATTCTCGAGTTCTGCCTGAAGAACAATGGGTTTGCAACACCTGCATAGCCTGAGGCCATTGAACGCTTGAAGACAACTACATTCTCCGCCTCCCAAACCTTGAGCACAGGCATGCCAGCAATCGGGCTACCCGGATTCTCAGTAGCGGCTGGGTTCACAGTGTCATTAGCACCAATGACCAGCACAACCTGGGTGTCAGGGAAGTCGTCGTTGATCTCGTCCATTTCAAGCACGATGTCATAGGGAACCTTTGCCTCAGCAAGGAGCACGTTCATGTGGCCAGGAAGTCTTCCCGCAACGGGGTGAATACCAAAGCGAACTTCGACGCCCTTTTCCTTCAGGCGCTTTGCAAGTTCTGCAACAGGGTATTGAGCCTGCGCAACTGCCATGCCATAGCCAGGGGTGATTACAACGCTCTTGGCGCTGGAGAGCATCTCCGCCACCTGAGCCGCATCGATCTCGGTGTGCTCACCCGTCTCCTCATCGCTCTCCGATGGAGCCTCGATGCCATAACCACCAAAGATCACCGAGATGAACGAGCGGTTCATCGCGCGGCACATGATGTAGGAGAGGTATGCACCCGAAGAACCAACCAGAGCACCGGTAACAATCAACAGGTCGTTGCTTAGCAGGAAGCCTGTTGCTGCAGCTGCCCAACCCGAGTAGCTGTTGAGCATCGAAACCACAACCGGCATGTCACCGCCCCCGATAGACGCAACCAGGTGCCAACCAAGCGCAAGTGCCAAAACCGTCACCGCAATAAGCAGTCCTAGCTCTGGCGTGATCACATAGGCAACCGTGAGCGCAACAAAACCAATGAGAGCCGAGAGGTTCAGTAGGTTCCTACCCGGCAGAATCAGCGGCTTCGAGGACATCTTTGCCGAGAGCTTTAGGTAGGCAACGATTGAGCCAGTGAACGTCACCGCACCAATAAAGATGCCGATAAACACCTCAGCCCGGTGAACACCAACAAGCTCAGGAGCTAGGTCTCCGGTGTGAAGCGCGCCATTCCAACCAACTAGAACAGCAGTCAGACCAACGAAGCTGTGAAACAGCGCGATTAGCTCTGGCATACCGGTCATGGCAACGACTTTGGCTCGCCAGAGACCGAATACTGCACCAGCACCCAGGGCAACAAGCAAAAGCACAAAACCCGTGGAAGTGCTTTCGTTCCACTCCCCAGAGAAGGTCAGCCAGATGGTTGCCGACATGGCAATCGTCATACCGGCAATGCCATAGCGAATACCGGTCCGACCGGTCTCGTGCTTGCTGAGGCCGGCAAGGCTCATGATGAATAGAAGGGCAGCCGCAACGTAGGCGGCATTAGCAACAGCTAGAGCAGTCATAACTGGTCTCCCTTCGTGAACATCTTGAGCATTCGACGGGTGACAGCAAAGCCACCAAAGACGTTAATGCTTGCTATCAGGACACCAATAAAGGCAAGTATCTGCACCAACAGGATCGAGTCTGTAACCTGCAGAATGGCCGCCACCACAACGATGCCCGAGATGGCGTTGGTAACACTCATGAGCGGAGTGTGGAGGGCGTGGTGGACCTTACCGATCACGTAGAAGCCAACTACCACCGACAGTGTCAACACCAAAAAGTGCTGGGGTAGCGGTGGGGGTGCAATGGAAACTACGCCAAAGAGAGCGGCGAGTCCTGCTGCAATTAGGCCCCCCTTGGTACGGCCAGACATCTTTTTCTTCTCCGGCATCTCAGCTGGCTCTGCAGGTTTTGCTGCTGGAGCGGCCGAAACCTGAACTGGAGGTGGTGGCCAAGTAATCTCTCCAGTCTTCACGACCGTTACGGAGCGCTGGACGACGTCCTCAAAATCGAGCTCAAGCTTGCCCTTCTTTTTAGGCGTCAGGAGCTTCAGAAGGTTCACAAGGTTCGTGCCGTAAAGCTGCGAGGACTGGGCTGGAAGTCTTGATGGCAGGTCTGTGTAGCCGAGGATGATCACGCCGTTCTTGGTAACAATGCGCTTTCCGGCAACTGAGCCCGCAACGTTACCGCCCTGTGCTGCCGCCATGTCAACAATCACGCTGCCGGGCTTCATCTTTGAAACATCCTTGGCCGTAATTAGCTTTGGCGCTGGCCTGCCAGGGATAAGCGCGGTTGTGATGATGATGTCAACATCCTCCGCCTGCTCGGTGTAGATCTCAGCCGCCCTCTTGTCATAGGCCTTGCTGGTCGCCTTGGCATAGCCGTCCGAGGACTCCATCTGCTCCTCGACCTCAACCGCTAGATACTCGCCGCCAATCGACTTGACCTGGTCAGCAACCTCGGGCCTTGGGTCGGTTGCCCGAACAATCGCACCAAGACTGGAGGCTGAGCCAATTGCGGCAAGCCCGGCAACGCCAGCACCCGCAACCAAAACCTTTGCCGGCGCAACCTTCCCGGCAGCCGTAACCTGACCTGTGAAGAAGCGGCCGAATTCGTGAGCGGCTTCTACCACTGCTCGGTAGCCGGCAATGTTCGCCATTGAGCTGAGCACGTCCATCGACTGCGCTCTCGAAATTCTTGGAACCGCGTCCATAGCAAGTGCCGTTACACCCTGCTTTGCAAGCGCCTTCAGCAGGTTTGGGTTCAGAGCTGGGCTGAGAATGCCAACCAGGATCGCGCCTTTCTTCAGGCGCTTGATCTCTGTCGGGGTAGGCGCATTGACCTTCAGAACAATGTCGGCCTTCCAGGTTGCCGCCATAGTCCCAACCTTGGCACCGGCAGCGACATAGGCGCTATCTGGGAAGGCAGCCTTCGCGCCGGCTCCCTTTTCAACTAAAACTTGATAGCCGAGCTTGCGGATTGCTTTTACGGTCTCAGGGGTGGCGGCAACCCGAGACTCCGCTTGCGGCTCTAAAACAACACCGATTGTGGACACGATTCTCCTTAGGCGATCTCAATTATCAACTGAATAATCCCTGAGAGGCTTCCGAGAATGCGGGAACTAATTTTCGGAGCTTGGGTTCCCGCTGCTCTTTTTCTTTGCAAAAAATGCCTTGAACTTGGTCACAATTTTCTCGAGTCCCTGCATTCCTTGCTGGTTGAGCTCCCTGGCCCACTTGATCTCCAGGGCCAGTATTGAAAGGCCAAAGAAGATGAACAGTAAGCCTGGCCCGGGTGTAACGAGCATGATCAGGCCAATGCCCAACAGGACAAAGCCCAGCACCATCACCAGTGCCCACCTGATTGGGTGGGGAAGGTTAGAGAGGACTTTCTTTAGCTTTTCCATATTGCTCTTGACGCGGTTATCTCAGAAGTATGACAGTGCAAACTGACACCCAGCTGAAAAATCACAACTGTTCAGAGGCTGTTCAGCTGGCCCCTAGGTCCCTGCGATTGCCGGGATGATGGCTCCCGAGAAAACCTGCCAGGCAAGCACGGACTTCGCTACCAAGCTAAGGGTGATATAAGTTGCCTCACCGTAGAGATAGTTCTTCCAAGGGCCGATCTTCTTGTATTGGAAGGCCTGGTTGAACGCAAAGGTGTTGAAGAACAAAAACAGCGCCACGATGATGCCATAGACAAAACCTGGAATCTCTGCGGCGTTTTCACTGCCTGGCTGGATTGTGTAAACAATCAAAATAAGCCACGGCACGATACCCGTGATGGAGCCCATTATGAATGGCAAACCCTGGCCGTTTCCTGGCTCCTCATACTTCTCTTGCAGCGCACCGAAGAAAATCATCGATGCGTTGACAGCGAAGATCGCGGTGAGGGCAGCAAAGCCTGAGACTCCGGTGAGCTGGGCAATGAGCCAAATCATCACCGAGGAAGAGAGTGAGTACTCGACCCAGCGGAAGTAGTTTCGGTTGAGCTTCAGTCCGCCCTTATAGCGGGAGAAGAACCACGGCGAAGAGATCAAAAAGTGGAAGAACGCGGACAGCAGCAAGAAGCCAATCACCCCGGCACCTATGTTGATGTCAAAAAGCTCCACGCGCTCGGGCGGCAGTGGAACTCCAGGAGGGCCCGTCGGGTAATCAATGGTTACCGGGAAAAGAATCTGGTTGTCCAGCAAGGTGAGTACGAAACTCAATCCTGCAGCCTGTGCGAGGTGAAGGAATCCGGCTACTACGTTGTAGGACCTGAGCCTCGCGATGTATTCGTCTTGTGTTCGTTGTTTCTTGGCCATGAGCCGCCCATCTGTATTTGTTTTCAGGCTACGCCTGATTTGGCAAATTTGGCAGAAAAATGTTGGGGGTCTTAATTAGGCCTGGATTTAGTCCAGCCACCTAGAGGCCTGATACTCCGCATAAACCTTGCGCACAGTGCCGCTCCTGCCTCGCACGACAATCGACTCCGCGAAGATTATGCCTCCGCGTTTGCGTACGCCAGAGACCAAAGGTCCATCGGTAACTCCGGTTGCGACAAAGAAGGTGTTTTCTGAGCTGACCATGTCATCCAATTGATACACGTGGTCAAATTTCAAACCTGCAGCACTCCCACCCTCACGCTCATCTTCACTCAGAGGGTGCAGGATTCCCTGCATCTGTCCGCCAAGAGCTCGAACCCCAGCTGCGGTTATGACGCCCTCCGGCGAACCGCCAACTCCGAGTGCGATATCGATGCGCGATTCTGAACGCGCGGCCTGAATGCCAGCAGCAACATCGCCGTCTCTAAGAAGCCTTGTTGCCGCTCCAGCACTGCGAACCTCTTCCACAACACCTGCGTTGTAATCGCGATCCAAGACCGCTACAAGAACCTCATCAACTGGTTTGGCGGCGCTCTTTGCATACTCCCGAATATTTTCCTCAATCGACATCGATATGTCGCAAACACCAACTCCGGGCTTGCCAACTACTAACTTGTCCATCTTGAAAACCGAGGATGCATCAAGCATCGTGCCCCGGTCAGATACCGCAATCACCGAGATGGCATTCATCCTGCCGGCAGCGGTCAGGGAAGTGCCGTCAATCGGATCAACTGCGATGTCCACCTTTGGGCCCTTGCCTGTTCCAAGAATCTCACCATTGAAAAGCATTGGGGCGTTATCTTTTTCACCCTCACCAATCACTACTTTTCCCTCGAAGTGAACCGTTCCCAGGAAGGCCCGCATTGCATCTACGGCTGCGCCATCAGCGCCGTTTTTGTCACCTCGACCAATGAAGGGAAAGGACCTTATCGCTGCTGCCTCGGTCGCCCGGACCAGCTCCATCGCAAGGTTTCTATCGGGCTGAAATTCGAAGCTCATAAGTGCAACACTATCTGCCTCGTTTGTTGGGTCGATTAGGCGTAGTGTGGCAGAGGCAGATTCAAAGGTGCAAAAATGCGCATCGAACACGACCTAATTGGTGACTACGAACTTCCCGCAGCATCTCTCTGGGGAGTCCACACCGCAAGAGCTGTAGACAATTTTCCAATCTCAGGCGTTCCTATTGGCCACTACCGAAATCTCATTAGAGCGCTTGGCCTAACGAAGGCGGCAGCCGCCAGAGTAAACGCGGCTATTGGTGGACTGGATAAAGAAAAGGCCAAGTTCCTTGAGCTTGCGTGCATGGAGGTTGCTGAGGGCAAACTCGACAAGTACTTCGTAGTTGACGCCATTCAAGGTGGTGCTGGAGCACTTCTAGCCTGTTGAGCTTCCTGAGTGGCCTGAGTCGTTGGGGTTGCAAGAGCAGGTGCAGGTTCGTTTTTCAGTGTGACCGATTCCGCGGGTGCTTGGGTGGATTGGTTAGCGCCCTCAGACTCAACGCCCTGCTGGGTGCTAGATGTCGGTGCATCCGATGGAGCGTCCGCGGTTGCAGCGGCCGGGGCAGCGGCCGCTACGAGTTGATTTCCAAACGCATCTGTTTGACTGCTGGCATCTTGGCTTAGCGGAAGTAGCCCAGGCGAGGCTATGGCCGCAACTGAAGCCATTGAACCAATTGCAATAACGGCAGAGCCGATTTTCGGCAGTAGCGACGGCCTGCGGTCGTCGATCACATACTTCTTTTTAGACATGTTGCCTCCTACAGAGAAAAGGCAACCACCCCAGTGTTAGACAGCGGTTAAACGAGTATTAGTATTTCTTAATCTCAGCCGCTACGACCTTAGAGCTATTGCCAGCTCCCTGAAGGATTCAACAAGTTTGTCCATGTCGCTTTGCTTGTGGGCGAGCGACACTAGCCACTGCTCGTCAAGCCCTGGAGGGGTCAGGACGCCGCGGTTTACACCCCATAGCCAGGAAAGCTCTGCGACCTCAAAGTCAGTTGCCTTGAAGTCTCGGTAGTTCCTGACTGCAGTATCAGACCAAATCACAGCACCTTTGACTCCGAACCCGATGGTGTGGGCGGGAAGCTCATACTCGGCGATGATGGCATCAAGCTTCTTCAGCGTTGCAATGTTGATGGCCTCGGCCCTGCCTACCGCCTCTTCAGTGGCTACATCGTCAACGGCTATGGCCGCAGCCATAACCAGTGGGTTTCCGTTGTAGGTGCCGAAGTGTGCCATGCGCCCATCAACCACAGCGTCCATGTACTTCTGCTTGCCGCCAAATGCAGCCAGAGGGAAGCCCCCACCAATGCTCTTGGCAAGGCAAATGATGTCTGGCTCAACGCCAAGCTTCTTTGCAGCGCCGGCAACACCTGCGGTGAGTCCGGTCTTAACCTCATCAAAAATTAGAGCAACGGAGTACTTATCGCAGAGCTCACGAACACCCTTTAGATATCCAGCATCGGGCATGATGATTGAGAGGTTCTCTACTACTGGCTCAACCACAAAACATGCGATGCGGTCGCTGTGCTCAATAAAGATTTCCTGCAGTCTCTCTAGGTTGTTATAGGGAACAGTGAAGACCTCGCCAGGCTCAGCATCAAATGGCACCTGCGGGGTTGGAGCATGGGCATCTCCAATGTCCTCGAGAGCTGGCTTCACCGAAACCTGTAGCGGGTCATAGCCGCCGTGGTAGCCGCCCTCGACCTTGACGATTGCCTTCTTGCCGGTAACGGCCCTGGCGGTCCTAATTGCATACATCGTTGACTCAGTGCCGGAGTTTGTAAACCTGATCATGTCTAGGCCAAAGCGGTTCTTGAATCTCTCTGCCGCTTCGGTTGCAATTGGAGCCGGGGTTACAAATAGTGTTCCAACGCTGCGCATAGCCTTCTTGGCCGCAGCAATGACCTTGGGGTGCAGGTGACCGACGAGCATTGCACCAAAACCCATGGACAAATCAAGGAGCTTCCTGCCATCCACGTCCTTCACGTACGCACCCTTGGCGGAGACTATGGAGAGCGGGTACGGGTCCCAGTGCTGAAAGCTCGAGGTCACACCAAGGGGCAATACCTTCTTTGCCTTAGCGTTGTGTGAACCAGACCCCGAGGTCGTGCTTTCGAATCTTTCCCACTCTGCGGTGATAAGTTTTTCGATCTTGGCTCTGTCGAGTGGCTTTGAGGAAGCGGGGACATTTCTCCAGCCCGCAGGATCATGTTGCAGATTAGTCTCTGTTTTCACTGGTTACTCCTTTGTCCTGCCATTGTCACCTAAGCGGTGCTTTTTGGCGAACTTAGAAGCGTATTTAGACTAAATCAGTCGAAAAAAAGACTGTTTTGTTCGAAATCAATGGTTTCTAGTCGAACCACTCTGTTGGAGGTCCCAGGAAAAGTAAGAAGGCAAAGATAGCTGGCAGTACAACTGCAATCACCAGCACAAGAACCAATGGCCTTGCGATAAACCACCTGAATAGTTGGTCAATAAATCCCTTATCGCGAGGGTCTTCGCTCGCCTCTGTTCTCCAACCACCATCCAGAGCGTTCTGTCTGAGCAACCTTCGGTCGAAGGGAACGGTTGCAAATGGCACAACCGCCAATCCAACAGCGCCGGCGATTTTTCCCAATGCCCAACGCTGGTTAATGCCAACCAAAACCGCTACCGCGCAGTAGCTGAGGAACATGGCTCCGTGGATGCTTCCCGCCACCGTCACAGCGTGGGGAATCAGATCCCCGGCGGCCCTTGAAATAAGTGCCGAAATAAGTAGCCCCCAGGTGATTGCCTCACCGGTGGCAAAGAATTTGTAGATGGCTTTTGGGCTGGTTTTCAACATCGCTCCCTTCATACCAAGCCTATGCGACTCCCCCTAGGCTCTTAGTCGTGAAGACCACCCCCGCAAGGCCACTGGCCATAGCCAGTGCTGTGGTGGCTGGTGGTTTCATGGCGGTTCAAGCCAGGGTTAATTCAGGGCTGGCAGCCGAACTTGGTAGCGGCTTCTTGGCGGCCTTCATCTCTTTTTCAATTGGCCTCGCGCTGATTGCAATCGTCTCGCTGCCAAGAAAGAAATTTCGCCAAGACCTTGGGAACGTAGTGCGGTCTGCGAGCGCCGGAGCATTTCCATGGTGGATGTTGTTCTCGGGAGCTCTTGGCGGCTTCTTTGTGCTGACTCAAGGTCTGGTGGCTGGGATAACAGGGATAGCACTTTTTTCTCTGGGCGTGGTGACAGGTCAGACGCTATCGGCGCTACTTATTGACGGCCGGGGTTTATTTGGGCTTGACCGCAGGACCCTCAGCCTCAACAGGCTCATTGGTTCGCTGCTGGCACTTGTAGGGCTGGTGTTGGCCTCTAACCCAAATCTCGCAGGATTCGATCTTGTGCTGTTTGTGCCGCTGATTGCAGGGGTGGGAATTGGGCTGCAGGATGCAATCAATTCGCGCGTAAGCAAGATCAGTGGCTCCGCAGCGGTAGCAACCTTCTTCAACTTTCTCGCAGGCACGCTCTTTCTGTTTTTTGTAATGCTCACATCACCGATTCCAGAGGTTGATCTGTTCGGCGTCAGCCCGATCCTCTATATCGGAGGCCTTGTGGGTGTCAGCTTTATCCTCATTAGGGTCCTGGTGCTGCCGGTAATCGGCTCCCTCGCGACTGGACTATCACTGTTAGCAGGCCAGCTCTCGGTTTCAATCGCGCTTGACTACTTAGTACCAGTTACGATGCGCGAGATCACTGCATTGACCCTTGCGGGGCTTTTGCTGGTTTTCGCTGGCGCTACCTTCGCAATGATCCGGCGCTAGAGCTTCTCGATAAGGACATCTGGGTGCTCGTCAAAGCGATAACCCTGTCCTCGAGCAGTTCTCACGATGTCTTCATAAAGACCCAGCTTTGAGCGCAACCTGCGGACATGAACATCTATGGTTCGGAAATTCGGGGTCGCCTCGCCGCAGCGCTCGGAGATGGATGCAATTCTCTCTCTCGATACCGTCGCACCCTCATTCTCAATTAGCAAAGCCAATAGCTCATACTCTTTGCAGGTGAGCGGAGCCTGTGCGCCATCTACGAAGACCTTCTTGCGGCTCAGGTCTACAACTACTCCCGCAGCGGCTTTGGACTCATCGGGTTCTGGCTTGGCAGCGTGAACAGCCCTTGGCTCGCCAAGGGCAAGCCTAGTGATGTCAATTGGTCGCCCTGCGGCCTGCTCTGGAGCAATTGCAAGCGCGGCATAGGTCTCGGTAGCCGTAGCTGGAACCAGCTCAGCCAGTCGCGCTTTTAGTGCCGATGCCACATCGGCGAGTGTCAGGCCAGCTTCCTGGGCCTGCTGCTCAGTGATACCTACATAAAGTGCGAAGCCCTTGGCTTCGGTCTGCTTCTTTGTTGCTGTTGTCATTTTTATGAGTCCTTTTGTGAGTGCATGAAATTGGGTGCACGAATCACGTGCGTTTGTTGGGGTGCTGGTGCCTATTTGCTAATCAGTAAGCAAGGTTGATTAGCGGCACATGCGCATGCACATGCACATTGCCATCGACCAGGAGAAAGCAGCGCCAGTGGCGCGCACCTCGACTGAACGATTACTCATTGGTATAGATAATGGGCCAGCAAGGCACTGTGTGTCAAATTCTTACGCTTTGTTACGTGCTCTTTAGACCCTAGCCAGCAGCCATTCAAAGATGTCTTCCTCGACCTCGCTCTTGCAGAGGTCATTGAGAAGCTCGTGGTGTCCTCCTGGGTAGATCTTGAGCTCTTTGTCTGGGCTCGCGATCTCCTGGTGAAGTCCCATCGAGTTCAGGTGAGAGGTTGAAGTGTCCTTGTTGCCGTGAATGATCAGCGTCGGGGCTTTCCAGTTAGAGACTGCCGCCCAGACCTGATCAGAGACCTCAAGAACTGTCTTTGCAACCAGGTTCTTGGCTTTGCCCTCATAGAAAAGGTCGTCCTTTTGCACCTCAGCCAGAAATGCCTTGTCTCTCGATAACGCCTCAATGCCCGGCCTTGGAAGAGGCATCGGAGCGCTGGGGGCCAAACGTGTTGAAACGCTCGCCAAAATGCGCTCCCAGCGCTTCGAAGGCGTCTGCATGGCGGCAGAGCTGATGACCGCGGCTGAGATGTTGCCTCGTTCGCGCACGATGCTGGCAGCGGTTATCAGACCTCCCAGAGAGTGGCCGTAGAGAACCGTCGGTAGCCCAACCGGGAGTCTCGACCTCGCCTGCAGGTGAAGCGCGACACCTTGGTTCACGTCGACTAACCCCCGCTCACCTGCGGTTCTGCCGTGACCTGGAAGGTCAAAGGCATAGACGTCAATCCCCTGCTGATTCAGCTTGGGGATTAGTTCGCTGTAGTAGGTGAGGTAACGCTCGGAATACTCGCCGAGACCGTGCATCAAAAGAAGTTGTGCTCTAGGGCTAGCTGACTTCCAGGTGAAAGCCGCTACCGGAGCACCGATGTCCCATGTAGCCATAGGACAAGGCTAGAGCAGTTGCGGCCATTAGCCGGGCTTGCCAGTCGGCGAGGTCCAAGCTTGGCTTTTGCCCAGACAAATTGGGTCCCAGTTGGACTAACCTAGTAGTTACCTCAACGCCCAATGCTGCGCGCGAGACATCTTTAGCTAAGGAACAAAAACCAATGAGTGAAAAGGCAAATATCGGTGTCGTCGGGCTCGCAGTGATGGGGTCCAACC
>Ga0255781_10003570_pt1 | contig 12069 bp, 10 predicted proteins | sample 101ome_21_FD_179979 | JGI IMG/M metagenome (GOLD analysis project Ga0255781, IMG submission 179979) | Coastal salt marsh microbial communities from the Groves Creek Marsh, Skidaway Island, Georgia - 101413BT metaG (version 2) | ecosystem: Environmental > Aquatic > Marine > Intertidal zone >...
GCGGCTGCTGGGTGACAAGCGAATAGGGGCCAATCGAGCGGGCGTGAATCTTGTCATCAACAAGGTGATGCAGCTTCAGCATATAGATGTAGCCAACGGTTACCTGACGATCAAAGACCTCGCCAGTACGGCCATCGGTTAACCATTCCTGTCCGGTTTTGCTAAGCCCAGCCTTTTCCAGCAGCGAAATGACATCAGCCTCGCGCGCACCATCAAAGACAGGGGTTCCCATTGGGACGCCGCGTGCCAGAATACCGGCCTGCTCGATGATCTGATCATCATCCATCACCGCCAGCTCAGAGCTATATTGCTCGTCACTATAGATATCAGCCAGCATCGTGCGGATTGGCTTGGTGTCGAGATTGGCGCGTGCAGCCTCGGCGGCGGCGCCGATCTGTTTACCAAGGCCGCGAGCAGCCCAGCCAAGATGCGTTTCGAGAATCTGACCGACGTTCATCCGCGACGGCACCCCAAGCGGGTTCAGCACGATATCAACAGGTGTACCATCATCCAGATACGGCATGTCTTCCATTGGCACGATGCGGGAAATCACCCCTTTGTTGCCATGACGGCCAGCCATTTTATCACCGGGCTGAAGCTTACGCTTGATCGCCACAAAGACTTTTACCATCTTCATCACGCCCGGCAGCAATTCATCGCCGCCCTGCAGCTTGTCTACCTTGTCGGTAAAGCGTGCCTGCAATGCAGCAACAGCTGAGTCAAAGTTGGCAACCTGCGCCTCGACCAGTTTTTGGACATCATCATCCTTAACGGCGATCTGCTGCCATTGCGACTTTGGCAATTCATCAAGAATTTCCTGCGTCAGCACGGTGCCGGCTTTCATGCCCTTTGGCCCGCTGGCAACGGTTTGCCCATCAAGCAATTCACTCATCCGGCCATGGAAACCACGCTCCAAAATAGCGCGCTCGTCATCGCGGTCTTTGCCAAGACGGTCAATCTCCGCCCGGTCAATCGCCAATGCCCGCTCGTCCTTTTCAACGCCGCGGCGCGAGAACACCCGCACCTCGACAATTGTGCCAGACCCACCCGGTGGCAGCTTGAGTGATGTGTCACGAACATCCGACGCCTTTTCACCAAAGATCGCCCGAAGCAACTTTTCTTCAGGTGTCATTGGTGACTCGCCCTTTGGCGTAACCTTGCCAACAAGAATATCACCCGGCCCGACCTCGGCACCAACATAGACGATGCCAGCCTCATCAAGATTTTTCAGAGCCTCTTCACCGACGTTCGGGATATCGCGCGTGATTTCTTCTTGTCCAAGTTTGGTATCGCGCGCCATGACCTCATATTCCTCGATATGGATCGAGGTGAAAACATCATCGCGGACAATACGCTCAGAAATCAGGATTGAATCCTCAAAATTGTAACCATTCCACGGCATGAACGCGACCAGCACGTTCCGGCCCAAAGCCAATTCACCATCCTCGGTAGACGGGCCATCGGCAATAATATCACCGCGGCGAACCGTATCACCAACCTTCACGAGCGGACGCTGATTGACAGTTGTGTTCTGGTTTGAGCGCTGGAATTTCAACAGGCTGTAAATATCAACAGGCGATACGTTGCCTTCGGTATCTTCACTGGCGCGAACCACGATACGGGTTGCATCAACCTGATCGATAACACCGGCACGATGCGCAACGATTGTAACACCAGAATCCCGCGCCACACGCGCTTCCATACCCGTGCCGACGATCGGTGCTTCGGCGCGCAAAAGCGGCACTGCCTGACGCTGCATGTTCGATCCCATAAGGGCTCGGTTCGCATCATCATTCTCTAGGAACGGGATCAATGCCGCCGCAACTGAAACCAGCTGCTTTGGCGATACATCCATCAGTTCAATATCGGTTGGCCGGGCAAGGCCAATATCACCTGAACGGCGAACCGGGATCAATTCGCCAACAAATTTATTGTCGCCATCCAGTTCGGCATTCGCCTGCGCAATTGTGTAGCGGCCCTCTTCCATCGCTGAAATATACCGCACCTCAGCCGTCACCTGACCGTCAACAACCTTGCGATAAGGTGTTTCGATAAAGCCATAGCGGTTGATCTTGGCAAAGGTTGCCAACGAGTTGATCAGACCAATATTTGGCCCTTCAGGTGTTTCAATCGGGCAGATACGGCCATAATGGGTTGGGTGAACATCGCGCACCTCAAAGCCCGCACGCTCGCGGGTCAGACCGCCCGGCCCAAGGGCCGAAACGCGGCGTTTATGGGTAATTTCAGACAATGGGTTTGTCTGGTCCATAAACTGTGACAATTGTGATGAGCCAAAGAATTCACGAACCGCAGCGGCGGCTGGCTTGGCATTAATCAGATCGGCAGGCATAACCGTGTCGATTTCAACTGATCCCATACGCTCACGAATGGCACGCTCCATGCGAAGCAGGCCAATCCGGTACTGGTTTTCCATCAATTCACCAACCGAACGCACACGGCGGTTGCCAAGATGGTCAATATCGTCAATGTCGCCCTGACCGTCTTTCAGACCGACCAGAACCTTCAGAATTGCCATGACGTCCTGTTTGCGCAGGATGCGGAGATTGTCCTCGGTTTCAAGATCGAGGCGCGAATTCATTTTTACCCGACCGACTGACGACAAATCATACCGATCAGAGTTAAAGAACAAGCTCTGGAACAGGCCATGCGAGCTTTCCAATGTTGGCGGCTCGCCCGGGCGCATGACACGGTAGATATCAACCAGCGCCTCTTCACGGCAGGTGTTACGATCAGCCGCCAGCGTGTTGCGCAGATGCGGGCCAAAATTAACATTGTCAATGAACAGAATGCTGATTTCCTTGGTGCCATTGGCATCCAGCTTGGCAAGCAAATCCTCGGTGATTTCATCACCAGCCTCGGCAAAGACCTCGCCAGTTGTCATATTGACAACATCTTCAGCAGCAAACCGGCCCAGCAAATCTGAATCACCAACAAGAACCGCCTTCACCCCGGCTTCGGCCAGCTTGTTCAGCGACCGCGGGGTCATTTTGGTACCAGCGCTAGCAATGACCTTTTTGGTTTTCGCATCGACCAGATCACGGATCAGCTTGCTGCCTTTCAACGCATCGACATCAAAATCATAGGCCCAGCCATCGCCCTGACGGCGATAATTCACTGACTTGTAAAAATTGCCCAGAATTTCTTCACGGCTCATGCCAACGATCCGGCTTGGATCAACGGCTTCACCGCTTTCCTCACAGCTTGCCATATAGGCAGCCGAATCTTCATCAGGCAGTGCCATCATAAAGGTTGTTGCCGGCAGCTTGCGCTTGCGGTCGATCCGTACGTTCAAGATATCTTTGGCGTCAAATTCGAAATCCAGCCACGAGCCGCGGTAAGGAATTACCCGTGCAGCAAACAGCAATTTGCCAGAAGCATGCGTCTTGCCGCGATCATGGTCGAAAAACACCCCCGGTGACCGGTGCATTTGCGATACGATTACGCGCTCGGTGCCGTTCACGATGAAGGTACCATTCGATGTCATCAACGGCATATCGCCCATATAGACATCCTGTTCCTTGATATCGCGGATTGAACGCGATCCGGTATCTTCATTTTCTTCCCAAACAACCAGACGAAGTGTGACGCGCAGCGGCGACGCAAAGGTCAAACCGCGCTGCTGGCATTCTTCGACGTCATATTTTGGGGTTTCAAGGTCATAGGAAACAAATTCCAGAATTGACCGACCGGCGAAATCCTCAATTGGAAATACCGATTTGAAGGTTTCCTGCAAACCCAGATCAGCCCGCTCGTGTGCGGCCACATCCATCTGCAAGAAAGTATCATAGCTTGAGCGCTGAACATCAATAAGGTTGGGCATTGGGGTCACTTCTTCAAGTTGACCGAAAGTGCGGCGTACCCGTTTGCGGCTGTCCAGAGTGCTTACATGCGATACCATCAGTGATCCCTCGTCATAACTCAAGCCGCCAGTGGCAAAATCTACAAGCCATAGGCGCTTTTTCAAGTGGGTTTCGGACCGGTTAAAAACCGCCGATTATTAAACGACCTTGCACCGGACAGCCGAAACCGCCCGGTGCAAATATTTTAGACAGCTAAAAAACCAGCTGTACTGCCAAGTTATTTAACTTCGACAGTTGCGCCAGCTTCTTCAAGCTTTGCTTTGATCTGGTCGGCTTCGTCCTTAGACACGCCTTCCTTAACAGCCTTTGGTGCGCCTTCAACCAAATCTTTGGCTTCTTTCAGACCAAGGCCGGTGATGCTGCGTACTTCTTTAATGACGTTGATCTTTGACGAACCTGCGGACGCCAGAACAACATCAAATTCAGTCTTTTCTTCGGCTGCGCCGCCGGCGTCACCACCAGCAGGCATTGCAACAGCCATAGGAGCAGCAGCGGCAGAAACGCCCCACTTCTCTTCTAGCATGGTTGCCAATTCAGCAGCTTCAAGAACTGTTAGGTTAGAAAGGTCTTCTGCGATTTTTGCGATATCAGCCATTATATACTCCATTAAGGCTTGAACTTCTGATTTTGGGCATTATGCCCCTTGCTGCAATTGGTCTTCGCGTGCCTTGATTACACGAGCGAGTTTGCCGGCCGGAGCCTGAGTAACCCGTGCAATTTTGGCTGCCGGAGCTTGGATAAGCCCGACAAGCTTGCCACGCAATTCGTCAAGAGAAGGCAATTTGGCCAATGCTTCAACGCCAGCTTTGTCGAGAATTTTCCCGTCCATGCTGCCGCCAACAATGGTCAGCTTTGTATTTCCCTTGGCAAAATCAACGAGGGTCTTGGCGGCTGCGACTGGGTCTTGCGACATACCAACGGCTGTTGGTCCAGTAAACAGGCTGTCAAGATCTTCGAAGCGCGTGCCCTTTAGCGCTAGCTTGGCAATCCGATTTTTGGTTACCTTGAAGCCAGCATCGGCGTCCCGCATTTTTTTGCGCAGGTCACCGCTTTCCGCAACGGTCATACCAACCTGATGCGCCACAACAATTGTTGATGACTCATTAAAGGCTGATTGCAGCGTTTCGATCAGTTCGGCTTTTTCTGTTCTATTCACCGATCGTCTCCGCTCTCGATTGGGCAGTGTGGGTCACCCACTGTCTGCCTAGTTGCAAAATGGACCGACGGTCACCGCCAGTCCGCTGGCCTGCCCATAAGAAGTTCAAGCGAAATTCTTCGCCCTTGCTCCCCGTCTATTACGGGTTATTAAGTCCTGCCGATGGCAGCACCCCCGTAGTCTTGGACAGGTGCGGGGCATTTGTGTGTAAACACATCTGCCCCTGGTCTCCAGCCCAGCCAATGGCATGAGCTGAAGAATTCTTGTCACCCCAGCCTTATTGGCCGGCTGCTTCCTCAACGAACACACCTGCGCCCATTGTTGATGAAATGGTGATCTTTTTTACATACTGGCCTTTGGCACCAGATGGACGTGCTTTGCGAACCGCATCGATAAATGCTGATGCGTTCTCGACAATTTTTGCCTCGTCAAAGCTGGCCTTACCGATACCGGCATGAACAACACCAGCTTTTTCAGCGCGGTACTGCACTTCACCAGCCTTGGCAGCGGCGACCGCGGCTGCAACATCGGCAGTCACTGTGCCCAATTTCGGGTTTGGCATCAGGCCGCGTGGGCCAAGAACCTTACCAAGACGACCCACAACACCCATCATGTCAGGTGTCGCAATCACCCGGTCAAAGCCTGACTCGCCGTTCTGGATTGCTTCGGCCAGATCTTCGGCACCAACAAGATCGGCACCAGCGGCTTTTGCCTCATCCGCCTTGGCGTCTTTTGCAAAGACGGCAACCCGCATGGTCTTGCCAGTGCCATTTGGCATGGCAACAACGCCGCGAACCATCTGGTCTGCATGGCGTGGATCAACCCCAAGATTCATCGAAATTTCGATGGTCTCGTCAAATTTTGCCTTGGCATTGCTCTTTACCAGCGCAACAGCTTCGGCAAGTTCATACGCCTTGTTCCGGTCAATCGCCGCGTAGGCTGCTTTCAAATTCTTGCTATTTCTTGCCATCTTCTTAGCCCTCCACGACTTCGAGGCCCATGGCACGGGCAGAGCCGATCACCATTTGCATTGCGCCTTCAACGTCAACAGCATTCATATCGCCCATCTTCTGATCGGCAATTTCGCGCACCTGCGCCATTGTTACCTTGCCGGCAACCGAACGGCCCGGCTCTTTTGATCCACCCTTCAGACCGGCAGCCTTTTTCAAGAAATAGCTCACTGGCGCAGTTTTGGTGACAAATGAGAATGACTTGTCCTGATAGACGGTGATGACAACCGGCACTGGCATATTCTTTTCCAGCGAATCTGTTGCCGCGTTAAACGCCTTACAGAATTCCATGATGTTTACACCGCGCTGGCCCAATGCTGGGCCAACTGGTGGCGACGGATTGGCCGCGCCTGCCGGAATATTCAGCTTGATGTAACCTTGGATCTTCTTTGCCATCTTAATGCTTCCTTGACATAGGTACCGCCTGCCATCGACAGGCGCGATGTTCATTTGCCGCCCACCGAGTGCGGCACTTTAAAAATCTATATTTTTTCGACCTGACTATATTCCAGCTCAACCGGCGTTGACCGGCCAAAGATAGAGACCGCCACTTTCAAGCGCGCCTTATCATCATCGGCCTCTTCGACATAGCCGTTAAATGATGCAAACGGCCCGTCAGCCACCCGCACCTGCTCGCCGATATCAAAGGTGATGGTTGTCCGTGGACGCTCAACCCCTTCGCTGACTTGCTTGATAAGCCGCTCGGCTTCCTTGTCGGTAATTGGGATCGGGCGACCCTTGCCACCAAGAAAACCGGTAACCCGCGGCTGGCTTGTCACCATCTGCCACGCTTCATCGCTTAGTTCTAATTTCACCAGAATGTAGCCGGGGAAAAATTTACGCTCACCCTCAACGCGGACACCGCGCTTGACCTCGACCACGTTTTCGGTCGGAACCATGACGTCTTCGATCTGATCTTCCAATCCATGCGTAGCTGCTTGCTCACGGATAGACTGCGCGACCTTTTTCTCAGATCCTGAGAAGACATGAAGGACATACCAGCGCTTGGCCATTACCATTCTTTCCCGATGCGATTCGCCAAGGCGAAACGACAAAAAACCACTTCGCTCTTAGCCACCAAGGCCAAGAACAAACTGGACACCATTCGACAATACCCAATCAACCAACAGAAAAAACAGCGCGGCAATTGTTGTCATTATAAACACAGTTAGTGTGGCCGTGCCCGTCTCACGCTTGGTAGCCCAGGAAATCCGGTTGATTTCCTGACGGACCTGCCTAACAAATTGTGCGGGCGACACTTTAGCCATCGATATCTGCCAATTCAAGTTCAAATTTAGTCAAGGCAAAGCAATCAGCACCCGACGGTTTTTCGTGGGTTTTCTATCAGGCTAATGGCCAGCGCCCTCGCAAAAAGGGTCTGGCTATTTATACCGTGAAAGGCTGGTCGCACATCCTTGGATAGCGGCTTCTATCAAAACCACCGCAGGAAGGCAACCATTTATCGCGCGTCCGGCGCCATAAAAGATGACAATGCCGCGCATAACGACATGATCAAGAGGCCGGTTGCGGTCACGACAAATTGATTAGCACCACCAAGCGCGATAATCACGCTGCCTGCAACGGCGCCAAACAGCATCTGCATCGCGCCTAAAATACCAGCCCCCGCCCCACTATTTTTGCCCGCTGCCTGCATGCTGCAAATCATCGAATTGGCAATGACCAAACCATTACAACAGCCAAAGCAGAAGCATAAAAAAGACAACAGCAATGGCGTCATAACCCCGCCAAGCGCCACTAACAGCATCGTCAACGGCACCAGAACCGTCAGCAGGCTGCCTAAAAACGCCATGCGGACAACGCCAACGGAACCGACCAGCTGGCGATTGGCAAAATTCCCGAAAACATAGCCAACCGAGGTCATCGCAAAGAACAGTCCATATTCCAGCGGGCCAACACCCATACGGTCGAATTCATAGGGCATCGCACCGCCCATGGCGAAAAACATCCCAACCGCCAGACCGCCGGTTAACCCGTGAAACATCACCCCCGGCGTGCGAAGCAACTGCAAATAGGCTGTAATCACCGATATCGGGGCGGTTGGGGCGGGGTCACGCTGGTGCGATTCGTCAATGAACAGATATGACGTGACGGTGATCAAAAGCGCGCCCATGACCATGATGCCAATGCTGCCGCGCCATCCGATAAATTCGGCAATCACCCCACCAAAAGCAAAACTTAATGCAGGAACAATGGCCTGCGCGCTGCTGACGATTGATAATTTACGCGCCGCCTCGGCCCCCTTGTAGACATCATTTACGATGACCCGCCCCATGGTCATACAGGCTGCCGCCCCAACCCCTTGCAAAATACGGAACCAGATCAACATATCGATATCGCCAGATAACAGCGCACCAAAGCCGCCAACGGCAAAGATGACCGCGCCGCCGACAAGAACGCGTTTCCGGCCGAACCGGTCAGATAGTGATCCACTAATTAACTGGCTGATGGCAACCGACAGCATAAAGGCACTAAGCACCAGCTGTGCCTGATCGGCCGAGGCGTCAAGATCATCGCGAAGACCGGTGATAACCGGCGATAATATGGACAGGCCAAGATTGGCGCTAGACGCGGCCAAAATCAGCACCCCAATGGGCGGCATCCTTACGGGCAGTGCCTTGACGGCAGGCGGGGCAGATTTTGACATGAGAACTCCACAGAAAATGGCATCCGATGCATCCGGTGCGCCCGGTGTAACGAAAAAACCCAAAAAATCCGGCCAAACATGACGCTCCCGAAATAGGACGCCAACCCAACCTTTGGCACTTCTTAACGGCAATTTCAAGATCACACGGGCCGCCGTTACGTCAAACCATATACCGGCACCTCATCACCGGTCACGCCCGCAATTCGTCATAAGATACGATGATATTGTTTTGATAGGCTGGCCGGCGACACAGCAACTCGTAATAGCGCCGTAGATGCGGCAAATCACGCCGCACCACATCAATATCGTAATAGCGGTAGAGGCAATAGCCAAAGGCGATATCAGCAAGGGTAAACGCATCACTGGCAAGATAGGTGCTGGTGGCAAGCCTAGCATCAGCCATCGCCAGAATATCTTCGAGGGTGACCAGCGCCGCCCGAACCGCATCATGATCAACCTTATCAGCTGGCGTGCGCACCAATTTCCAGAATGCCGTCATGATAAAGGCGTGACCAAAATTCCATTTCGCCCATTCGGCCCATTTATCGACCTGCGCCCGCGCCGCCGCCGCCGATGGCCAGAAACTTTCATCACCATATCGGCCAGCAAGATAGCGCAGGATCACCGCCGACTCAAAAATTGGCGGCGCATCGCCATCAATCAATACCGGCACACGGCCATTCGGGTTCATCGCCCGAAATTCGTCAGTATCGACCACCCCATAGATAAAACCGGCGTCGAGGCGTTGATATGGCAGGCGCATCTCGTCAAGCGCCCATAACACCAATTGGACATTGACCGAGGATTTACGCCCCCAAACGGTGATTTCACTCATCAAAAACCTCTCTTGGACGGGCATCTTTACGCATTGTCATACGCATTCTCATATGATCGTCTCGCTTGGCCGGCTGTTTCCGGTTTTGAACGGCGACGAGCACATCTTGGCAAGCGGTGCATCTTGGCGGCAGGCGCCGGAAAGATCAAGCCGAACTGGCGTTCGTAATTTGCGCAGATGGCAGCATGTAAAGCCGCAAAACAGCGTTTACCAGCGATATCAAAATAGGCTAGCGTGCTATATCAATTATTTTTCATAAAAACCATCACCTGCTCAAACGGACTGGCTGGGCGATCCGAAAAAGGAACTGTAAAACATGAAATCAATTGGGTTTGTTGGATTGGGCGCGATGGGATCGGTTATGGCGCCTTTGCCTGTTCAGGCAGGGTTTAGCGTAACCGGATTTGATCCGGCGGCGCGGCTTGACGATGACACTGGCGTCATCATGGCGAACCAGCTCGTTGATCTTGCTGGCTGCGATGCAATCGTCTTAATGCTTCCCGACGGCAACGTTGTTACCAAAGTTGCGACCAGTCTGGCTGATGCTGGCTTTTCCGGCTTGATCATTGATATGTCGTCCAGCCAACCCGAAGGCACCATCGCCCTTGGCAAGCAGCTAGCCGACCGCGGCATTCGCCTGATTGACGCGCCGGTATCAGGCGGGCGCAAGAAAGCTGCGCTTGGCACATTAATGGTGATGGCTGGCGGCGATGCTGGCGATCTGGAAACGGCTGGCAAGCTGCTTGCTTGTTTCGGTACTGTCGCCCATGTCGGGCCATTGGCCGCCGGTCATGCAATGAAGGCGCTAAACAACTATGTTTCAGCCGCCGGATTACTGGCCAGCATGCAGGCACTCGCAACCGCACAATCATTTGGCATCGCGCCAGAAACATTTACCAAGGTGATTAACGGATCGACCGGCCGCAACAATACCACCGAGGTCAAGCTTGAGCCATTTATCATTTCACGCCGATACGATTCCGGCTTTTTCCTGCGCTTGATGGCGAAAGATGTCGGTATTGCCAGCGAATTGATCAAAAATGCCGGATTTGATGCACCAATAACGACAGCATTAAATGAGTATCTAGCGGTTGCTGTTGACCAGCTCGGCCATGACGCCGATCACACCGGCCTCTATGAAATGGTCAATCCGGCCACATCATAACCCTGTTTTGCGCCGCCGCTTGATAGGCTGTCTAAAGATTATTTTGGCGAATGAATATTTTAGCAGGGCGCTAACGATACGCGCCCATCGCTTGCAACGCCTTCTCGCCATATTCCATTAATTCGTACTTCAGCGATAAAGCCGCCATTTTTGCGGTCACCGCATCGACCGTTTTAGGTAACGGTGGGGTGGGCGTAAAAAACCCTGTGGCGAGGCCTCGTGACCCGTTTTTGGGCGCGCCAATCATCCCAAGCAAATGGTCGATATGCTGGTTTATCTCGGTCTCGATATGCCGTGTATCACCCGCAAGGCTTTGCACCGCCAACGCGTTTGCAGTGCCCATCATGGCAAGTTCGGCGCGCAGTTCGTCAAGGTAACGCGGCACATCATCGCGCGAAAATGGGACGCCGGTTTTACGTTCAATCAATTCCATACCGGCAAATTCAAGCCGAAGTTTACGGATAAAATAACGCTGACGGGGCTTCTGCCGCGTTAGGGTCTTTCGCGCATTTTCTGACGCGTTGAAATTGGTATCGCCGCCGTCGTCGCGTCCCGAATCATTGGCAGCATCATTGGCCGCATCACTTTGGCTATCATTGGCAGCATCATTGGCCGCATCACTTTGGCTATCACTGGCCGCATCACGGCTACGCGCCGAAGCGCTGTCATCATCAGCACTCACCGACGCCGATGATGCGTCACTGCTAAAACCCGGATATTGGGCTGTCGCCGGCGACAAACCGAGCGCAAAAATCACGCAACTCATCCCAATTAAGCAACGCCATTGGCAACGCCGCAGCCAGCACTGGCAAAAACCAGGATCAGCTTGACTGTTTCTTTTGGGCGCGCGCATCTGTCGGTTATCCTTTACGCCAGCGTTAAATGCGGCTGGCCTGAACATTGTCTGGCTAAGCAGGCTTAACGTCAGAACCAGTCCCATGTTTAGGACAAACCTGTGGCCGTTGGCGATAAATCACGCCTCGCATCAAAGAACTGGCAACGAAAACCATGTCAGAAAAGGCATCTGGCGACAAACAAAAACCCCCCTCAACCGCTTCGGGCTGAGAGGGGCTTTACTGTATGCACTACAGCTTTATCTGGCAGGAGTGGAGGGGCTCGAACCCCCAGCCCCCGGTTTTGGAGACCGGTGCTCTACCAATTGAGCTACACTCCTAAATGATCAGTGCCTGATAATAAGACACATAAATCACCGTTCGTCGATAGGCGGCCTTACTTAATGACCGTAGCAACGACGCCGGCACCAACGGTGCGGCCACCTTCACGGATCGCAAAGCGCAGACCTTCATCCATCGCAATTGGTGCGATCAATGTCACGGTCATTGCAATGTTATCGCCA
>Ga0255781_10003597_pt1 | contig 12017 bp, 10 predicted proteins | sample 101ome_21_FD_179979 | JGI IMG/M metagenome (GOLD analysis project Ga0255781, IMG submission 179979) | Coastal salt marsh microbial communities from the Groves Creek Marsh, Skidaway Island, Georgia - 101413BT metaG (version 2) | ecosystem: Environmental > Aquatic > Marine > Intertidal zone >...
AACGACAACCTGATGGAATTGCTCATCATCGCCGATACCCTGCGCCGCTCCTCGGCCGCGCGTATCACTGCGGTAATCCCCTATTTCGGCTATGCCCGCCAAGACCGCCGCGCCAAGGCCCGCACGCCGATCTCCGCCAAGCTGGTATCCAACCTGATCGCCGAGGCCGGCATCGAGCGCGTCCTGACAATGGACCTTCACGCAGCGCAAATTCAGGGTTTCTTCGACATCCCCGTCGATAACCTCTACGCCGCGCCAATCTTCGCCCTCGATATCAAGCACCACTTCCGCGACAAGCTGTCAGACGTGATGGTCGTCTCTCCCGATGTTGGCGGCGTGGCCCGCGCTCGTGAACTGGCACAGCGTATCGGCGCGCCGCTCTCGATCGTCGACAAGCGCCGTGAAAAGCCCGGCGAAGTGGCCGAAATGACCGTCATCGGCGATGTCACTGGCAAGACCTGCATCATCGTCGATGACATCTGCGACACTGCTGGCACGCTCTGCAAGGCCGCCGAAGTCCTGATGGAAAAAGGCGCAACCGAGGTCCATTCCTACATCACCCACGGCGTGCTTTCCGGCCCAGCCGTCGAGCGGATTTCCAAGTCCGTCATGAAATCGTTGGTGATCACCGACTCCATTGAACCGACCGAGCCGGTAAAAGCGACAAGCAACATCCGCATCGTGCCCACCGCCCCGATGTTCGCTCAGGCGATCCTCAACATCTGGAATGGCACCAGCGTTTCGTCCCTATTCGAGCACGAAACCCTCGGCCCGATCTACGAAGGCATGTACCAGTCTTCCTGATTTAGTAGAGATCCCATTCATCAGCATGGCGGGCCTCACCAATGGCCTGCCATCCTACACGGGCACGGGCGACCTTGGTGTCGCCCCATGTCTTTACGACAATATCGAAACCCGCCTTGGTGACATGCTCAACCACGATGTCCAGCCGTGCGGTGTCGTTATTGGCAATATCCCACAGGGTAAATCACGCCGTCACCGCAGGCTCGCTGCGGAACGTTTCCGAGAATGTTACGCTGGTGCGGTGTTCGCGATCACCGCTGCCGCTCCACATCGGGCCATCATCTTCGAAATCCGAGAACAACAGCAGGTCGCCCTGCTCGACGCCCAACATGTGATTTCTAAAACGCTTCATCCAATCACTCGTTCAAAACCTTTCGGGCAGCATATACGAAGATCAGGCAAATTTTGGTTCAAAAAATGAAAATGGCCCCACGAAGGGGCCATTTCTCAATTTGCAAAGCGAACTGGGCCTTAGCTACGCGCGGTCAATCCGATGTGACCGCCCATCGCCACCATGTCAGAGAGCAGCTTCGCTGCATCATCGACTGGGCCAGGCTCGTTCTTGAATGTCTCTTTCGCCTTGTCCAGAGCCGTACGCGCATCTGCGACCATCGCGTCAAAGACGTCTTGGGTCACTTCCGCGCTCGGCATGGCTTTCTCGGCCAGAACCGAAACACCCTTCGCGGTGATCTCGGCAAAACCGCCGGATACCACATAGTCGTCGGATCCACCCGCATGCACGACGCGCAACACACCCGGACGGAGCGTGGTGATCGTCGGCGCATGGTCAGCCATGGCCGTCAGGTCGCCATCGGCGCCTGGGATCTGGACCTCGCGCGCCTGAACAGAAGCGAGCTTCCGTTCAGGAGAGACGAGATCGAATTGCAGAGTATCTGCCATGATTTCCCCTTAGGCCGCGGAGGCCATCTTTTCGGCTTTGGCGATCACTTCGTCGATGCCACCGACCATGTAGAAGGCTGCTTCCGGCAGGTGATCGTATTCACCAGCGACAACTGACTTGAACGAACGGATGGTGTCCTCGAGCGGAACCTGCACACCCGGGCTGCCGGTGAAGACCTGAGCAACGTCGAACGGCTGGCTGAGGAAACGCTGGATCTTACGCGCACGGGCCACGGTCAGCTTGTCCTCTTCGCTCAGTTCGTCCATGCCGAGAATAGCGATGATGTCCTGAAGCGACTTGTAGCGCTGAAGCACACCCTGAACGTCACGCGCAACCTGGTAGTGCTCATCACCAACAATGGCCGGGTCGAGAATACGCGAGGTCGAGTCGAGCGGGTCCACAGCAGGGTAAATACCAAGCTCGGAAATCGCACGCGACAGAACGGTCGTTGCGTCGAGGTGGGCGAACGAGGTTGCCGGCGCAGGGTCGGTCAAGTCGTCGGCCGGAACGTAGATTGCCTGAACCGAGGTGATCGAGCCAGCCTTGGTCGAAGTAATACGTTCCTGCAGCGCGCCCATGTCGGTTGCCAGCGTCGGCTGGTAGCCCACAGCGGACGGGATACGGCCCAGAAGTGCGGACACCTCGGAACCTGCCTGCGTGAAGCGGAATATGTTGTCCACGAAGAACAGAACGTCGGTACCGGACTGGTCACGGAACTGTTCTGCAAGGGTCAGACCCGAAAGAGCAACACGCATACGCGCACCCGGCGGCTCGTTCATCTGGCCGTAGACCAGCGCCACTTTGGACTCTTCGAGGTTATCGGGAACGATAACGCCGGATTCGATCATCTCGTGGTAGAGGTCGTTACCTTCACGGGTCCGTTCACCAACACCAGCGAACACGGAGTAACCCGAGTGCACCTTAGCGATGTTGTTGATCAGTTCCATGATGAGAACCGTCTTGCCCACGCCGGCACCGCCGAACAGACCGATCTTACCACCCTTGGAGTAGGGCGCGAGAAGGTCCACGACCTTGATGCCGGTCACGAGGATTTCGGATTCGGTGGACTGTGCTTCGAACTCCGGTGCTTCCTGGTGGATCGCACGGGTTTCTTTCGCATTCACGGGGCCCTTTTCGTCAACCGGCTCACCGACGACGTTGAGGATCCGGCCAAGGGTCGCGTCACCAACCGGAACCGAGATCGGCTCGCCAGTGTCTACGACCGCGGCGCCACGAACAAGACCTTCGGTCGCGTCCATCGCGATGGTGCGGACAGTGTTTTCGCCAAGGTGCTGGGCCACTTCAAGAACCAGCTTCTTGCCGTTGTTTTCGGTGTTTAGTGCGTTGAGGATCGCCGGCAGGTGATCGTCGAACTGCACGTCCACAACGGCGCCAATCACCTGCGTGATCTTGCCTTTTGCGTTTGCCATATTCGTTTCTCCGGTTCTCTTAGAGCGCCTCGGCGCCCGAAATGATTTCGATAAGCTCGTTGGTAATGACCGCCTGACGCGAGCGGTTAAACTCGATGGTCAGTTTATCGATCATGTCGCCTGCGTTGCGCGTGGCGTTATCCATCGCGCTCATCCGTGCGCCCTGTTCGGACGCGCCGTTTTCCAGAAGCGCCGCAAAGATTTGCGTCGCAACACCGCGCGGCAGAAGGTCGGCCAGAATGGCTTCTTCGCTCGGCTCGTAGTCATAGAGCGTCGAAGCACCTTCCTCTTCACCTGCCTCGAACGAAGCGGGGATCACCTGTAGCGCCGTCGGCACCTGGCTGATCACGCTCTCGAAGCGGCTGTAGAAGATCGTCGCCACGTCGAACTCGCCCGCATCGAACCGTCCAAGGATGTCCTTGGCGATGTCCTGTGCGTTCGCGTAACCGACGCGCTTGACCTCGGAGAGGTCGACATGAGCAACGAAGTAGTCGCCATAGCCGCGGCGCATGTTGTCGCGGCCCTTCTTTCCGACGGTGATGATCTTGACGGTCTTACCCGCTTTGACCAGCTCGTCGGCCTTTTGCTTTGCAAGCTTCGCGATGTTGGCGTTGAAACCACCGCACAGGCCACGTTCCGCAGTCATGACCACCAGCAGATGGGTCTGATCGCTTCCTGTTCCCGACAGCAGCTTCGGCGCGGAATCCGAACCACCCACCGAAGACGCAAGCCCCGCCATCACAGCGTTGAAGCGTTCGGTATAGGGGCGGGCCTGCTCGGCCGCATCCTGTGCCCGCCGCAGTTTCGCGGCGGCCACCATCTGCATGGCCTTTGTGATCTTGCGGGTCGATTTGACCGACTCGATCCTGTTTTTCAGGTCCTTAAGACTTGGCACAGCCGTGTCTCCTTATCCCAAAGCCAACTTAGGCGAAATCAGCGGCGTATTCGTCCAGCGCAGCTTTGATCTTGTCCTCGGCTTCACCTTTGATCTTCGGATCTTCCTTAGTCAGGTAGTCCAGCAGATCCTGATGCTTCGTGCGCAGGTGCTTGATAAGACCCTGCTCGAAACGGCCCACGTCACGCACAGCCACTTTGTCGAGGTAGCCTTTGGTACCTGCGTAGATGACAACGACGATCTCGGCGTTGGTCATCGGCGAGTACTGCGGCTGCTTCATCAGCTCGGTGAGGCGCGCACCACGGTTCAGCAGCTGCTGGGTCGCGGCGTCGAGGTCGGAGCCGAACTGCGCAAATGCTGCCATTTCGCGGTACTGGGCAAGTTCCAGTTTAACCGGACCAGCAACAGATTTCATTGCCGAAGTCTGTGCCGAGGAGCCCACACGAGACACCGACAAACCGGTGTTCACAGCAGGGCGGATACCTTGGTAGAACAGTTCCGTTTCAAGGAAGATCTGGCCGTCGGTGATCGAGATCACGTTGGTCGGAATAAACGCGGAAACGTCACCACCCTGGGTTTCGATGACAGGCAGAGCCGTCAACGAGCCGGAACCGTGCTCTTCGTTCAGCTTAGCAGAACGCTCAAGCAGGCGGGAGTGGAGGTAGAAAACGTCACCCGGATAAGCTTCACGGCCCGGCGGACGGCGGAGCAACAGAGACATCTGACGGTAAGACACGGCCTGCTTGGAAAGGTCATCGTAGATGATCAGAGCATGGCGGCCATTGTCACGGAAGTATTCTGCCATTGCAGTTGCCGCATAGGGGGCAAGGAACTGCATCGGCGCCGGATCGGATGCTGTTGCAGCCACAACGATGGAGTAGGCCATCGCGCCGGTTTCTTCGAGCTTCTTCACCAGCTGCGCAACGGTCGAGCGCTTCTGGCCGACAGCCACATAAACGCAGTAGAGCTTCTTGCTCTCGTCGTCGCCTGCGGCTTCGTTGTATGATTTCTGGTTCAGAATGGTGTCGAGCGCGATTGCGGTCTTGCCGGTCTGACGGTCACCAATGATAAGCTCACGCTGGCCACGGCCAATCGGGATCATCGCATCAACGGACTTGAGGCCGGTCGCCATCGGTTCGTGAACCGATTTACGCGGAATGATGCCCGGTGCCTTAACGTCAGCAACGCGGCGCTCGGTCGAGGCGATCGGGCCTTTGCCGTCGATCGGGTTGCCAAGTGCGTCGACAACGCGGCCCAGCAGCGCTTCACCAGCGGGAACGTCCACAATGGCGTTGGTCCGCTTAACGGTGTCGCCTTCTTTAATGTCACGGTCAGAACCAAAGATAACAACACCAACGTTGTCAGCTTCGAGGTTCAGCGCCATCCCGCGGATACCACCGGGGAATTCGACCATTTCACCGGCCTGGATGTTATCGAGCCCGTAAACTCGGGCAATACCGTCACCGACGGACAGCACCCGGCCTACTTCGGCCACTTCGGCATCCTGACCGAAGTTCTTGATCTGCTCCTTAAGGATAGCAGAGATTTCTGCAGCTTGGATCGCCATTATCCGACCTCTTTCATGGTGTTCTGGAGAGCGCTGAGCTTGGAGCGTATCGACGTATCGATCATCTTCGAGCCCACCTTAACGACAAGACCGCCAATGAGGGATTCATCGACGGCCGCATTGATTTTCACATCGGAACCAACCTGTGCCTTCAGCACCTTGGCCAGCTTGTCCGATTGTGTCTTGGTAAGTGCCTTGGCCGAAACCACCTCAGCCGTCACTTCGCCCTTTTCGGCGGAGATCTGGTCACGCAGGGAAGCCAGCAGCTGCGGCAGCACGAACAAACGGCGCTTGGCAGCGAGCAGACCCAACGTATTGGTCATGGTTTCGGAGAGTTTCATTTTAGAAGCGACGGCAGTCACGGCCGCGGCTTGATCTTCACGGCTGTAAAGCGGCGAGGAGATCAGATCACGGAGATCGTCGCTTTCGGCAAGAGCCACGTCGAGTGCTGCAATATCGGCTTCAAGGCCAGCAAGGCCCTTCCCCTCTTTGGCAAGATCGAACACGGCTGTGGCATAGCGCTTGGCAATGCCGGTTGAGATCGAAGCTGGTTCGGACACGTCCACCCTTCCGATTTTTGTGGCCCATACCGCATGATCTAAGTGCGCAGCAGGGCAGCCTTCTTTACCTCGGGCAGTCCCAAGGCGCCAAAATCAGGGGGGATGTAGCAGAGCATTTTCATTGGGGCAACCGCCTTGCTCCGGAATATGAACCCCTGCCAACACCTTTTAACACTGGGTTTGCCGCTAACTGCGACTCTATGCGCCATATCCTGCGTCAAACTCGGCATTTCCGATGCTGTCCTGCCGTTGCTGCGGTGCAGAATGATTCTATCGCTGTGGCAGGCGCCCAACGGGCTTCGGCTCGGCCACGCCCAACCCCTCGAAGGCCCGCAAAGGCCGCCGCACGGCTTCGCCCAGGCCGGGCCTCCTTGGTTGCGGAACCTGCTTCGTTGCCTCAACGATCAGCACCCCCCCCGCCGCGAATACCGGAATATGCCGCCCGGCTCGCTCCATCACCGGCGCAAACTTGCGCCAAACCGGCCGTGCAGATGGTGGCTGGTACAGTGTCGACAAAGCCCGGTTGGGGATCAGCCCATGCCGCTTCAGTTGTGCTTCAAGTTGCAACAGCGAATATGGCCGCCCGAAGCCGAAGGGCGTATCATCCGTCCGCGACCACAGCCCCGCACGGTTCGGAACGATGAACACAGCATGGCCCTGCGGCGCCAGAACGCGCCAGCATTCGTCCAGAACGGCAGAGGGGTTCTCCGATGTTTCCAAACCGTGGAGCAGAACCAGACGGTCAACCTGCCCCGTTTGCACCGGCCACAGCATCTCCTCGCACAAAACGCTGACATTCGGCTTCCGATCCGGCCATGCCATCACCCCTTGCGGCCCCGGCATCAGGGCCACCACCCGCCGCGCGTCGGTCAGGAAAGGCCGCAACAAGGGATTGGCAAAACCGTATCCGACGATGGTTTGGCCCCGCACGTTCGGCCACAGCTCGACAAGCTGCTCCCGAACCACTTTCTGCGCCGCACGGCCAAGGCGGCTGCGGTAATAGAAATTTCGTAGGTCATGAACGTCCAGATGCATTGATGATCCCGCGCGTCTGCGTCACTCTCACTGTCGACATTAACAAGAATACGGGAGTTTGGAATGCCTTGGGAAATTATCGTTGTCCCCTGCCTCACGGATAATTACGCCTGCCTGCTTCACAATTCCGAAAAGGGCTTTACAGCGCTGATTGATGCACCAGAGGCTGCGCCGATCGAAGCCGAACTGGCAGGGCGCAATTGGGGGCTCGATGCCATCCTGATCACCCATCATCATTACGACCATATCGATGGCGTCGAAGATCTGCGCAGCAAAACCGGCGCGCGCGCCTACGGAGCCGCCGCCGATGGCCACCGCCTGCCGCCACTCGATGTTGCTCTGCATGACGGTGACAGCTTCGAACTCGCCGGCTCAAAGGTCAACGTGATGGATGTTTCGGGGCATACCGTCGGGCATATCGCCTTTTACATGGCCGACGCGGCTGCGGTGTTCACCGCCGACAGTCTGATGGCCCTCGGCTGCGGCCGCCTGTTCGAAGGTACACCGGCACAAATGTGGGAAAGCCTCTCCCGTTTGCGCAGCCTACCGCCCGAAACGATGGTCTATTCGGGCCACGAATACACGGCCAGCAACGCACGCTTCGCCCTAACCATCGAACCGGAGAACGCGGCCCTTCAGGCCCGCGCCATCGAAATCGAACATCTGCGCGCTGCCCAGAAATTCACCGTTCCGTCGTTGTTATCACTCGAATGTGACACAAATCCTTTCCTTCGTGCCGATTTGCCAGAGGTCAAAGCTGCAGTTGGCATGAAATCGGCAAGCGATGTTGACGTTTTCGCGGAAATCCGAGCAAGAAAAGATCGATTCTGACAACGCAACCGTTTGACAACTGGACGACAAAGATCAACCATCAGACTACAAAAGAAACCCGCGCAAATGACCGCAAGACCCTTGAAGATTTGAGCAGAAAACCAAACTTTAAGGGAAACAAGCCACGGTGTGACGAGCAACCGCCGAAACACCCCGGATAAAGGAGCGCATATAGTGCCGTCGTTTTCGACAACTTTAGAGCAGTCCATCCATGCAGCCTTGGCCCTCGCCAACGCCCGCAGACACGAACTGGCAACGCTCGAACATCTGCTGCTCGCCTTGATTGACGAGCCGGATGCCGCCCGCGTGATGCGGGCCTGTGCCGTCGATCTCGACGAGTTGCGCAAAACTCTTGAAGAATTCATCGAGGATGACCTCTCCACTCTGGTCACTGATGTCGAAGGGTCGGAAGCCGTTCCGACAGCTGCGTTCCAGAGGGTGATTCAACGCGCCGCGATCCACGTTCAATCTTCCGGACGCACCGAAGTCACTGGCGCAAACGTGCTCGTCGCCATATTTGCCGAGCGCGAGTCGAACGCGGCCTATTTCCTGCAAGAGCAGGATATGACCCGTTATGACGCGGTGAATTTCATTGCCCACGGCGTCGCCAAGGATCCGGCATATGGCGAAAGCCGCCCTGTCACCGGCTCCACCGGCGAAGGCGAGGAAGCTGTTGAAGCGGCCGATGCCGGTGATGAGAAAGAAAGCGCGCTTGGCAAATATTGCGTCGATCTGAACACAAAGGCCCGCAAAGGGGATGTGGATCCGCTGATCGGCCGCGACCACGAGGTCGAACGCTGCATTCAGGTGCTTTGCCGCCGCCGCAAGAACAACCCGCTTCTGGTTGGTGATCCCGGCGTCGGTAAAACCGCAATTGCCGAGGGCCTTGCGTATAAGATCGTCGAGGGCGAAGTTCCCGAGGTGCTCTCTGAAACGACGATTTACTCTCTCGATATGGGCGCCCTTCTCGCGGGCACCCGCTATCGTGGTGATTTCGAGGAACGCCTGAAAGCAGTTGTGACTGAGCTGGAAGAACACCCAGATGCGGTCCTGTTCATTGACGAAATTCACACCGTGATTGGCGCTGGAGCCACCTCTGGCGGCGCGATGGATGCCTCCAACCTCCTGAAGCCTGCCCTCCAAGGCGGCAAGCTGCGCTGCATGGGGTCCACCACATATAAAGAGTTCCGCCAACACTTCGAGAAAGACCGCGCGCTAAGCCGTCGCTTCCAAAAGATCGACGTGAACGAACCCACTGTCGAGGATTCGGTCAAAATCCTGCGCGGGCTGAAGCCCTATTTCGAGGATCACCACTCGATCAAATACACGCACGATGCGATTCGCAGTGCCGTGGAGCTTTCGGCGCGTTACATCAACGATCGTAAACTGCCTGACAAAGCGATCGACGTGATCGACGAAGCAGGCGCCGCGCAACATCTCGTTGCCGAAAGCAAGCGCCGCAAGACCATCGGCATCAAAGAAATCGAAGCCGTTGTGGCCAAGATCGCCCGCATCCCGCCGAAAAACGTCTCAAAGGATGACGCGGAAGTGCTCAAGGATCTCGAGCGTTCGCTCAAACGGGTCGTGTTCGGGCAGGATACAGCGATCGAGGCGCTTTCCGCCGCTATCAAGCTTGCGCGCGCTGGTCTGCGCGAGCCGGAAAAGCCCATCGGCAACTACCTATTTGCTGGCCCCACCGGCGTCGGCAAGACCGAGGTTGCCAAACAGCTGGCCCACACGCTCGGTGTCGAACTTCTGCGCTTCGATATGTCCGAATACATGGAGAAACATGCAGTCTCCCGTCTGATCGGTGCGCCTCCGGGCTATGTCGGCTTCGATCAGGGCGGCATGCTTACCGATGGCGTAGACCAAAACCCGCATTGCGTGCTGCTGCTCGACGAGATCGAAAAGGCGCACCCCGATGTCTACAACATCCTGTTGCAGGTGATGGACCACGGCAAGCTGACCGACCATAACGGCCGCACCACGGACTTCCGCAATGTAGTCCTGATTATGACCTCTAACGCCGGCGCATCCGAGCAGGCAAAAGAGGCCATAGGCTTTGGTCGTGACCGCCGCGAGGGCGAAGATACCGCCGCCATCGAGCGCACTTTCACACCTGAATTCCGCAACCGTCTGGATGCGGTGATCTCCTTCGGCGCCCTGCCGAAAGAGGTAATTCTGCAAGTGGTCGAAAAGTTCGTGCTGCAACTCGAGGCACAGCTGATTGACCGCAACGTCCACATCGAGCTGACCAAACCGGCCGCCGAATGGCTGGCTGACAAGGGCTATGACGATAAGATGGGCGCGCGGCCCCTGTCGCGCGTGATTCAGGAACACATCAAGAAGCCGCTCGCCGAGGAACTTCTCTTCGGCAAACTGACAAAGGGCGGCTTGGTCAAAGTCGGCGTTAAGGATGGCGGCCTAGATCTGCGGATCGAATCGCCCGAGCAGGGCAAGATCGGCAAGAGCCGCAAGCCCCCGCTCCTAACGGCGGAATAACCGCACAGACAATAAAACGCCCGCCCGACAACGGCGGGCGTTTTCTTTTGTCCTAACGCTCTGTCAGTTTCAGCTCGATCCGGCGGTTCTGCGCCCGTGCCTCGGCACTGTTCTCGGCATTCAGCGGCTGGAACTCCCCAAACCCGTTAGCGGAAAGGCGGCGCGGCGAAATGCCTTCCTCCTCGATCATGTAGAGCACGACCGAAAGCGCCCGCGCTTGGCTCAATTCCCAGTTATTGGCAAAATCGGCATTGTTGCGGATCGGCACGTTATCCGTATGCCCATCCACGCGGATCACCCAATCGATATTTTCCGGAATCGAGCCGGAAATCCGGCGTAAAATCTCTGCCACAGCCGAAATCTCCGCCTGCCCCTGCTCGGAAAGCTCCGCCTTACCCGGCGCGAATAGCACTTCTGACGAAAACACGAACCGGTCCCCTTCGATCCTGATCCGGTCTTGCCCCGCCAAGACCTGCCGCAACTCGCCAAAAAACTCGGAACGATACTGCGCAAGGTTCTGCGCTTCCGCCTCCAGCCGCGCCCGTTCCTCTTCCAGCCGGCGGCGCTCGGCCTCCTCCAGCTCTCGGCGGCGGCGTTCTTCGGCCGCCACGCGCGCCAAAGCGGTGTTCAACTGGCTGCCCAACGCCTCGATCTGCACCTGCGAGTCCCGATCCGCCTCTTCTGCCAGATTGAGCAGCGATTGCAGCTCCGCCACCTGTGTCCGCAACGCGGCAACTTGCTGGTTCAGCACTGTGACCTGCCGTTGGCTGCGGGTCGAGATCTCTTTCTCGTCTTCCAGCTCCCGCTGAGCCGTCGCAAGCAGTGCCGCTTGTCGTTCGGCCTCAGTCATTTGATCGAGCGTTTCCACCTCCGCCGCAGCGATCGCGGCCAGCGCCTCGGCAAGCCGCGCTTCCAGATCGGCGCGCTCAGCTTCCGTTTCAGTGCGGTTCTCCGATAATGCCCGTACCCGCGCCTGCAAACTTTCCTGTGCCAACAAGGCCTCCGCCAAGCGCGTCTCCAGATTGGCCCGCTCTTCCTCGCTGCGATCACCGGCAGCGCGGGTGGCGTTCAACTCTGTTTCAAGCGCGGTCTTCGCCAAGAGCGCCGCAGCAAGCCGCTCCTCAATCTCTTCACGGCTCACCGATGCCTCTGCCAAAGCCTCATCCAGCGCCTTGCGCACAGCATCCAGATCGCTCAATGCGTCTTCCTCAGCGGCCAATGCCGCGGCAAGCCGAACCGATAGCGCCTCCTGCTGGTTTTCCGCTTCTTCCAGTGCCGTCTCAGCCGCTGCCAGTTCGGCCGCCGTATTCTCCTGCAAGCTCAACGCCGCCAACAACCGCGCATCCAGATCATCGCCCTCGCTCAGCGACCGCTGCAAATCGTTCTCGGCTTGCTGCTGCGCCAACAACGCTGCCGCCAGTTTCATGTCGAGGGTATCACGCGCCGCTTCCGCCGCAGCCAGCAGGGAGAGCGTATTCTCTGCCTTCTGCCG
>Ga0255781_10003607_pt1 | contig 12001 bp, 3 predicted proteins | sample 101ome_21_FD_179979 | JGI IMG/M metagenome (GOLD analysis project Ga0255781, IMG submission 179979) | Coastal salt marsh microbial communities from the Groves Creek Marsh, Skidaway Island, Georgia - 101413BT metaG (version 2) | ecosystem: Environmental > Aquatic > Marine > Intertidal zone > Salt...
CAACAGCAGCAAGTAACCAGAACACTCTATCCAGTGGCAACTTTCTTACAACTTCTTGAAGACACCACCGAGGCACCAGGATGGTGGAACCCATGATACCTGAGGAAGGTTCGTTCGGACTCAAGCCTGCCCACCTGGACTCGGGCCCATTCAAGAAGCCCGCATTTCCAGCCGATACTCACTTTTTGTTTTGTAATAGTTGTAGGAAGATGTACGAAAACTACCAGTACGCTCCTAACCACATAGTGGTTGTGGTTCATAGCAACGCAAAAGGAAATCAAGCAAAGGGCATGATGCCCCTTCTAAAAGCCTGGGCAGCATTCATTGAATACTTCTCAGGTCACACTGTCACATTTACGATTGGCAAGCCGAAAGAGTCTACTGTAGAAGTTAACAGATGGACAACAGACCATCGAGGCGAAGTGAAACTAATACCCCTCGGGCTAAATGAAGTGGTCAAGGTCGATGAAACTAAACTCAAGGATGCACTAAATGCAACACTAATACACAGGTACAGTGACATTATCCATATGAGCATCATAGATGAACCATTCGACTATGCAGACTCAAGAGTAAACCCATCCTACGCATACATGAATGGGGTTTTGGGTAACTTAATCCTCTTCAAAACAGGAGTTCTACTAAACATTTCGCCTGGTGCTGCTTTGACCTATATGGTTCACGAGTTTACGTCTCACAGGTATGACAAAGACCACAGTGTTGCGGATAAAACAAGTCCAGACTATTACAGGTTCACCACTCACTACTCAGATGAGAGCCCCCATGAGGGTCACTGCGCGACGAGCCCGCGCGGGAAAAGTAAGTGCTTGAATGGTTTTATTGACTCCCCCCACGCCAACTTCAAGAACGCCGTGTCATTCTTCACTGACTGGTACAACAAGCACAAAGGACACAAGATTACTATGTTTGATACCAGCGCCCCTGCTCCCCCTCCGAGGACGGTGGCTGTGCCAGCGCCACCCACGGGGCCTCCGCCTCCCCCACCGAAGAAAAAGAAGAAGCCATCAGTCGAGGAGCAACTCGACAAATTTGTAGACGGAGAGGCACCCATTGAGGACCCACCTGAGCCCGCGCCACCACGCAGAAGAGGTGCGCCGAGTCCTGTGCCGGGGCCACCGAGTTTCCAAGTCAGCATTCCCAGGCCCCCAGAACCTCCCGAAATGACTCCAGCCGAGTTGATGGAGCGACTTGACGCCGCAGGTGCCCGTTTCATGTACCTAACAGACTTGCTATCGGTGGAGGAAGTATAATGGCTGACACAACAATGAGGCGGAAGGGGTCGCTTAAACTTGAAAAGAGACTCAATTTCTTGTATCCTGTGGGTACGGAGATAAAGCAGTACCCGTCTGACTTAGGAGATGGATATGTAGCTCACTACAAGTTACATATAACACTAAGTGAAGAGACCTATGACAGAGATTGTGAATTTGTAATGAGCTTTCTGCACCAATACAACCATAAATTCAAGATGGTTTCTCCAAGTGACATGAGCGAGCTGAGAGAGGAACACGCATTTACTATCTACCCTGAAAGGGAAGGTGAGCTACTGGATGTAATCGCTGGAATTATGAATCTCCAAAGAGACCTGGAGGAGGTTTACTTCGGCGTTGGTTTAACTGCCGGAAGCCCGTCAGGTAATGGATGGGTAGTTCCTGGAACCAATGGACTGTTTACATACGAGGTTGAAAGAATAAATCGGAAGATTGCAGATGATATGAATAAGTCACACAACTTTGACCCATACTTTCTAAAACGGAGCGTTGGACTGGAGGGCGTGACCCCGAGTAAGGGGCCGATGCTGAAGTCCGACGGACTCACTGAGCACTTTTATGCAAACTTATTCGACCATGATAATGGCTACATAGGCAAGGAAATACCAAAACTGTTTAGGCTAGAAGCAATGAAGTTCCTATTCGGGCGAGGACCCCTCGACTTCTTGTGGAGCGAAGACATCAACACCGAGCTGCCTCCGCCGCCTGAGCCAAAGAAACGCGGGCTTAGGAAAACGAAACCAGGACCACCTCATAACAAAAACAATCACTTCAATGGGAACGCCACAGTACTAGATAAGAACAACAAACCAACAAAGCGAGTTAGGCGACTGGACCCGAAAGTGCGGCCAGGCAGTATCAAGGACCCAGTTTGCTCATACTGCCTCGACAAAATGCGAGAAAAGCACGACTCACCAGATAAAATCCTCAGGGACGGAAGGCCCCCAGCGTTCTTGTTCATCGTTCAGGACCAAAGCTGGAAAGAGTATTCCCCAAGTAAGTTACCCGGAATTAAAGAAAGAGTAGAGGCTATCATGAAGATAATACCACCGTTCACTAAGTACCTCACAGGCTCACACATCAGGCCAATCACAGCTGGTCCTATACTGTGGTCAGAGTACAGTAAAATCACAGAAAGCAGCGACCCCAACATTGGGCCAGTCACAGGACTTGATTGGGAAAAGATTCAGAGCGAATATCCTCAGCTTACCCACTATCCTGAAGCATACACTGTTACAGTGGTGAGAATCGGCTCCAGTCCCCCAAACGCATATGCTACAACAACCTCATTGAACTTCAACAAGAACTTTACACCAAAAGAGTGGGGAGTCATATATGCTCACGAGCTAGGACATGACTTTGGTAACACAGGCTTTGGACTCTATGAAAAGTACCACAAGTGGAAGGGCCCAGGCGATAAGCACTGTCCATACAACTGCCTATTCCACCATTATATGTCCTGTGGAAACATCGCAGATGGAAACGAGGAAGCCGTCTACGATACCTTTGTCCGCCCCCGACCCAGGCGAACCAACTAGTTCTTCAACGAAGAACCCCTCCGATTCACTATGGCGGACCCCACTGCGATGCTGCAAGAGTTCGCCAAGGTCGTTGAGCAAATTGAACTCGATGGAAGAAAGCCCAGCGAGGAAGACATCGACTTCTTCCTTGAAAACTTCTTTGACCCAAACAAAAGAGCCTTTCAATACGGCACTCAGTACGTTTACACAGCAACGCGGGTGGGCCCCGATGGTGAGCCACTTTACGACAAAACAGGTAAGTCCTATCAAGAACTCCTCGATGAAGCCAAGCCAGTTTTGATGCAAAAGGTAACTGAGGCATTCAATGAGGTCTCTGACTTCACGGGACCTTGGGACTGGCCTACAGCACCCATGTCAATCGACGAAGCAGCACTACTGTTTGCTAAGGAAATGAAGCAAGAAAAAGAGTACCTCTCAATCAAGGGAGCAGACCGACGCAACCACAAAGCCTACCAGAAAGCCATATCCCACATAGGGAGAATCAAGTATAGAATCAAGCAGTACATGAAGACCGTGATGCCCTTCACAGCAAGAGTCACAATGTATCACCCGTTGGCGGGAATCCTTTACTTTACCAACAACGGTGGAAGCGAGTTGATTCAAGGGCTAACTATCGACTCAGAAGAAAAGCTCCTCAACTTCACCACAGGTAAGTCCATCAACAGTTTCCCAGGAGCAGACCACGATGGACTGCGCTCTATTTGGTGGGTTCCTTCTACTTCAGGTAAGGGCGTTAAGATGGGAGTTGTAGATATCGACAACCCAGAAGATTCAGTCTCCGAAAAGGACATGCTAAGCGCGACCCGTAAAATCGAAAAGCGGCTCAGCGACTTAGGTCATCCGACCATCATTATGTTTACAGGAAGCACCTACCAAGTTTGGTTTGGACAAAATGACCGAGAAGCACTTGAGAACTACCGTGAGATGAACGATTACCTACAAGGAATCCTCTTTCAGTTTGGTTCCTTTGATAGGGATGAGTCTATCGAGTTGGGAGTCCCTTACTTAGATTTGAAGACCAACAAGCCGGGAGGCTTGCTTCGCACTTTCTTTTCACTACATTACCCAGCCAAGACAGGAGCCAGAAAGAAGTACACAGGGCTGGCAGCAGTCCCTGTTGCACCCGAGGACCTGATGAGTTTCAACCCAGCGAAGTATGCGCACCCAGAAACTGTTCTTGCTAACTTCGAGGTTTACTCAAACTATGTAGCTGCATTTTATGACCGAGTTCAAATCGGTCAAGACTACGAAGCCCCAGGTGACACCGAGATGACACCAACTTGCTCAAGGCTTGAAAAGAAGTACCCGGACCACAAACTCTTGAAGAAGTTCCTGCATGCAGAAGGCGACCTCAACAAAATCGACCATCGAAACGCCGGGGCTGCACTAGAAGATGAAGAAATGGTAACCACTCATGCAATCGCGAGAGGTGTTCTCGCAGTGATGGTCTACGACCCAAGTGGCTCACTAGCTCCAAAGGGAATGACCCGCCAAAGGCTAGTCAAAGACAGAACAGGCAAGGCCAGAGCAGTGACAGAAGCACCACATGCATTCTACATAACCGCCAGTGGCTTGGTTGTCTACGATGACTATATTTGCCGAGACCTCGAAAGACTCTGCACCAGCAAAAAGATTCGGGACGCAGTTTTAGTGGGAAGAATATCTTCAATTGACACCTTTGGTAACGAAGAAGGTGAGGCAAATACCCGCTTCAAGTTAATCGCTAAAGAAGGCATCAGACCGACCGACTCGCGTGTCATGAGATTCACTATCAATCGCGCGCCGGTTGTTAATAGCAAAGTTATTCCTATACAAATCATGGGAGAGCAAGTCAAGGAGTTCACTACAAAGCGCATAGTTCCAACTGAGTACTTTACTTTCGAGGCACCAGTAGGACAGAAAGTAAAGCATATGTTCAACTCATTTGTTGCAGATAAGCGTTCTGGGGCTATGATGATTTACGGGAAAGAAAAGTACTTGCTTACTTCAACTCGAACGCTCAGAGCAACTATCGTGGGTATTCAACTTTCAAGTGCTTACAACCGAGGAGAGATACCAACTTCTTGGATTGCTTTAGCAAAGCCCTCTCAAAAGTACGGCTTAATTTACTACATTGTAGGCAAGGCTCAGGTGGCACTAAAGAAAGAGGACCGAGAGAGGCTCCTGCAAATAGTTGTAGGCGAAGAAAACCGCAATGTCATTCCTATGCCAAGAAACTACGAAGACTACAAAGAAGTAGCAGCGTTTGTAGAGCCTATTGCAGTAGTTGAGATTACATATGACGATGTATCTCCGTATAAGCAAAGGACGGCGGGCTTCACTTTCACAGGAGGTAAGTTCAGACCAATTCCACCACCACTAACCATCAACTCACTTATCAATGCTAAAATCACTGGCATCTTAGAAGGCTTTTCAGTGAAGCGAACAGTGGACATTAACATTCGCCAAGAGCCACTCATCGAGATTGACAAAAAGTTAGACTCTTCTGGCTCACTTATGGCTGTCCTACCGAATCCAAGCGAAAAACTTCCAACCTTCATCCGACGCAACCCAGCGTTCTTCGGGGTTCCGTCTGAACTAGAAACCTATGCAACTTGGACAAGATATATCCCGCCGGCAAAGAAGGTTACCTATCCTGGTAACTTTGAGGTTCTTGAACCACAAGGATACGGCGGAAGAAAAATCCAAGTCCCACTACTTGAGGTAACTGCAAAGACCCCAAGCATAGACGGACAGAGGCTTGAGCCCGAACTCAAGGCAGCAAGTAAGCGACTGCTGACAGGGGAGCCAGGATTCACTGCCTATGTTGAGCCAAAGAGCTTGCAGAAGTCTCCCTCGCCACCGCACTACAGGCAAACTAACTTGGGCTTTGAATACAACACCGCAGTGGACGACCCCTACGGCTCTGGGCAAGACGGTAACATGGTGACCTCGTTTAACGGGCAACTAGAAGAAATCAGAAACTACTCTGACGTGATGGAGTTGGCCCACTTGATTAACGAAAAGCAAGCCGTTGAGGATTCAAAGATGTACGGAACCACATTCAGAGAAGTGCCAGGGAACGTCAATTCAGAGGTAGCAAACTACCGCAACTTCGACACCGATTATCAAGAATCCTATACGCTATACGGTAAGTCCCTAAAGGCAGCAATCACGCCGCAGAAGATTACCAAAGACTCCGCTCAGATGCTAGTTGACGATGTTCTAGCAAACCCCCGCCCCGTCCAAGAAGACGCTCTCAAGTCAAGGCTTACTGAGTTTACAGAAGACTTCAACAAGTGGAGTGCCCTCCCAGAGCCCAAGGAGACTTGGGAAAACTACGCCTTTGGCAAGTACCTCTCTTGGGAAGTCCCAATTCTTGAAAAGGAAAGAGTCGTTGCAGGAGCAAGAAGCGCAAACGAGTTAACGGAAGAAGAAGTAGCAAGCATCGACCTAAACTACTCTACCCCAGATGAAGGCAACCCATTCGAATCACTACTCACAAAACTGTACGAGGTGAATGAAATTGATGACGACTCCGAAGCAGTCTTCTTCTGACATTCTTCGGGCACTGCGGTTCCCTAGTGCCGGAGATGTGCTGGGCGACACCAAGGTCGTTAGCGCAAAGCACAACTTCCTCAAGGGCTCCATTTTGAGGTATCAAATCGTCTTCCCAAAGGGAACCCGCGAGAAAGACATACCAAGCCTTCTCGGGCCGTTCTTCAATACTCAGATGCTGGAAGGCGAGCACAACATGATTGTGAAGCACCATGACTACACCGTTAGACCACACGAAGAGAATGTCGCAGTAGTTGGTGCTATGCACATCGTACCAATCGCCTTGGCTAACCCAGGAGCCCAAGAGTTCGATGAAGACTACTCTAAGATGGAGATGAAGAACCCGGAGACCTATTTCCGCAAGTTCGACTGTAAAGGATTCAGTGGAGCCCAGTTTAGAGCAAAATTGTTTTCACTTGTCTCATACATGGGCGAAAACTATGGCTACTGTGATGACAACCACATTTATCATCGCAGAGCAAGCCTTGTGATGCCCAAAATCAAAATCACCAAGGCCGTCAAAGACGCTAAGACGATGTACCACACGCACCCCAAGAAAGACGAACCTAGCCTTTCTTCCGCCGACGATTACTTGCTTTACTTTGACTTGTCACATGAACCAAGGAATGTTCGAGACTTTTACACCGTCATGGCAGACCGAATGGACCACTTCAAAATTACGCCAAAGAAGGGCAGTAAGGAGAACTACCTCAAACTGTCTGAAGATAAGTTCCTTGACGAAGTGAACGCCAAGATGGAAGAGCTCGAAGTCAAGTGGACGAAAAAGATTCCAAAAGAAGGAGCCACCACCGAAGACGACTTAGCGTTCTGTGAAGGCATCACGAAAGACTTGGTCGCTTGGATGAATAAGAAGTACGGTAAGATGTTCACTATCAAATACAAGTGTTACTACAAAGTTAGGCAAAATCCACCCAAACTAGAAACGCAGGACTTACACTTGAACGACGAGTTCCTCAAGAAGGCACTAGTAGAGGTCTCATCTGAAGATTACACCTGGCCTGGGTTTAAGTCCGACATTCAGCCACACGAGAACTATGCCTACTGGCACCAGAGATACTACACTGAGCATGTTAGGGACTCTTACATGACGTTAGGAGTTGACTTGTTTGGTAACGACAACCGGCGAAGAGACCAGTATCTCGAAATGCGCTTTGGGGAGTCTTCAGTCAGCAGACTCCGAGCCCTAAACATCCTCAACCTTTCTTACGACATCTCGAAAGCCGATGGTAAAATCCGAGACGGAACAGGATTCATGTCTCGACTTGAAGACTTGGCCGAGTACCTTGAACTGAGCCAAGATGTGTACGAAACTCTGAAACTTCTTGAGGAAGTCATTCACAGCGGAGACGTGTTTAGCGAAAACGCCAAGACTTTGTCTGGGGACTACTATGCACTAGTCCTACTATCATTCTACTCTATTCAAGCAGTAGAAATTATGAAGAAAGTCAATGCACAAGAGATGAACCTAGAAGTGGCGAAGTTTGAGGTATACAACCAACTCAAGGCCAAAGTCGGTGGTGAGTTGTCTTCCTTTCTGCGCGAGCACATAAGACTCTTTGAAAATGGGTTCATTGCCGGCGGCTTTCACACTGCAAGTAACCCACCAGTTCAACTGAGGAGTATCGAAGCATACACTCAGTACCCTCCTGAAGCATTTGAGTGGCCGGAATTACTCCGAGACGCATTCGATGAACCCGGTAACTCGTTCAATCCCGAAAGAACTGACCTCAAGAAGAAAATGTTTGGAGCCAAGCAAGTCGTGCTCTATGTGCCTACCACAGAAGGCCGAGTCACCATGATGATTTATCGCTCCACAGGTAAAGCCCAAATCAAAGGGTCATCGCTTGAAGCCTGTGCCGAGGCAGCAAAGAAAGTCAACCAGCAACTCTACAAGTATGGTGCAAGGGGAGTCAAGTTCGACGACGAGTTTGACATCTCCGAAAAGATGTACGCCACCAACCCAAGCAAGGCGCAAGTAATCACCATCAGCGGACCGAGTGGGTCTGGGAAGTCATCAATGATTCGAGGACTCCTCAAGATGCTGCCTAACTCCAAAACAGCACCAACGATTACTACGCGCCAAAAGCGAAAGTCCGATAAGCCCGGCGAGAGAACTTTTGTGACTGTTGAAGAATTCAAAAAGATGGCCAACCGAGGAGACCTGGTGGGCGTTCAACTTCAAGCGTCTGGTAACTACTACGCTAGAAAGAAGTCTGACTTCGAGAACGCGAGTTATGTCCTGGTCGATGTGAGTTTGAAGGGTGTAAATGACATCAAGTCAGCGTTCCCAAACACCTTTTCAATCTTCTTGGAACCAGCAGAGGACCCAGAAGTCATCCGACAAAGACTACTTCGTCGTGGTGACATCAGTGCAAAGGAGGCAGCAGGGCGAGCCTCAATCATCCCCTCACAAATAGCGGCCAGCAAGAAAATGAACTTTGATGCGCGGATTCAAACCCAGCAAGGTAAGTTTGACTACGCTGCGCAGCAAGCATATGAACTGATTCCAAAAAAGAACCCCGACCATGACTCGGGAAAGTTAACTGACCTACACATGCTGGCTAAGTACACGGTCGAAGAACTTGAGAACGACAACGACTTGCCCACAATTGCTGAGTGCGCTGCCGCAGTTACGAAAGAAAACTACATCGGAGGTGGGGCATTTGGAAGAGTCTTTCGAGTCCCAGGCACAGACTACCTATTCAAGGTAAACAAAAGGCACGACCCAAATCTGTTCAAAGAACTCATCAAGTATCTCGATGGTAAGTCAAAGACCTTTACTTACCCAACTGAGGGCGTTACTCGCTATAGAGTAGACTACCGGATTCCTTTCGAGTGTGGACAGCCGCGAGCGTGGCTGAGGAGAGAAGGTGGAGGAAGTGAACCCGACACCATTATGAAGAACTTGGAAGGATTCACTATCGGTGACAAGATTCCCCAGTCTCGCTTCGCAAACACTAAAGACAGATTCAAAGCCCAACAGGGAAAGATACCATTCTATAGAGCAGAGAATATCAAAGAGTACTTCGAGTGGGTAGAAGAGATAAGCAACATACCCCAAGAGAACTTGAACGAGACTGTTCGTCAGATGCAGTACCTCATCAGCAGAGGCATCCCACAAGACATTCACTCATACAACATGATTTACAACCCCAAGACGAAGAAGATAACCATAACTGATTGGTTCTGGGACGAGAAGGCCGTTGGGAAGTCAATCATAACAAACGCTCCAACCTTAACGGGCATCTTTGAGCGAGTCTCGATGCCCAACTGGGTTAAAGGAATGTCAGAGTACTTTAGCATCCACAAGAAGAAAGAAGTTCAAAATAAGCATGCTGCAGCCTTCAAGAAAGGCGTGGATAAGGCACTAAAGAGTCACTTAAAGTACTTTGAAAAGTGCTTGAAAGCCTTTGAGGCAAACAACGTCCGGCCCTCACAAACGGATTACTTAGATTCATTCTTCTACACTTACAAGCGAGAGACCGAAGCCTATGTTGACATGATTCGCAGACTACTATCAGAAGGCAAGTTCCTAGACTTTTACTACGACTTTGACGAAGTTCAACGAGCAGATGCTGTGGCCATCAGTAACCCAAAAGCGCCCAAAAAGCAACTCGTTCAAGGAAAGTTAGAGCAATTTGGCGCAGACCTTGAAACTAAAGAAGAGCAGGAAGAGCGCGAGGCACGACTTACCGAAAACAAAAAGGAAATCGAAGAATGGAATGAGCGGCTCAAGCAAGAAATCAAAGAACGTGAAGAGCGGTTCAAGCAAACAAGTTTGGATATAGAAGAAAATCCAAAAGAACTCTTCGATTGGTTCGAAGAGTGGGTCGGCTTAGTCAACATGAAAAACAAAGAACTCAAAGCGTTTATCGACTCTGACTGGGGTAAGGTAGCTGGGTTGTCTAAGCAAGAAGCAGCAGACTGGAACAACATCAAAAGTGGTCGAGTTAGCGCCCAGCGAATCATCAAGATGCGAGCAAAGTTAGGACTTACTGGACCGAAAGACTACATCGACCCAAAGAAGCCAAGAATCTTGGAAGACTACTATGAAAAAGCTCTCAACAACTGGACAGGACCAAGCGATGACGCACTCAAGGGCGAAACCGATTGGGACTGGTGCAAGCGCCAAGTGAGGTTCAATAAGCGAGCCAGCGCATTTCCTTACAACCCTAACGCAGAAGAAGCGAAGGGGCCGCTAGTTAAAGAAATGAAAACTTACGCTAGACCCAGCAGAAGACTTCTTTCACTTTGGATTTGGGGACACGACCCTTGGAGGTGGGCAAGAAAGAACGGATTCGAAAGAATGTCACCTTGTCCCAAAGTCCCCTGGATTGGCATGACTGAAAAGAAAAAGTGGGGAACAATCGAAGTTGAAATGGGTCCACGCAAGAAGAATCCATCAAGAAGAGTCCCCAGAGACAACTTCAAAAAAGACTTTAACCCGTTCGGGGGGAAGGAGTCACGGAAGAAAGTTCAAGAGCGGCAAATCGCAAATCTTGACTTCAAAGGTGACCCACCAAGATACAAGTTACAAAACGGTGAGTACTTCTTTGCAGACTTCACTCGTAGCCCAACGATTGTAGTCACCACTCACTTCATCTACCGATACTTTATGCGAAAAACGTCGCACGTTGGCGAGTCTGCTAAGGCCGTTCACGAAGCCATGAAGTCACTTAAACAAGATGGCTTTGGTGAACTGCAACCCAGAACTGAAGAAAATGACAAGATGTTTAGGCAGGGACTTAACATCATTCGAGCAGCAAATTACCTGAAAGGTAACCCACTTGCTCAGCGTATAGAAGATAAGAGTAGAAACTACATTCACTTAACGACTTACCTCACAAGAAATCCAAGCGAGGAGTTGGAAAACCCCCCAACGATTATCGGAACAGGCTCACCAAAGAAAGTAGCAGAATATCAAGCACTGCTCGGAGACGGCTACACTTACGACGACCAATATGACCTCCCCGAAGTGGTAGGTGACCCAAAGACCGTCATCATCCATAAGGCAGCACTTGCTTACAAAGTATGGGGAAAGCCAGTTATCGTTGAAGACACCACGCTTCACATTGAAGGCATGTCACTTGAAGATGCGTCAAACATCAAGTGGATGGTCGACGACCTACCAGACCATGTAGGTAAGAAAGCAGTTGAAAGAGTCTCCATAGCGTATGCTGATGGGGTAAATGTTTACGCCTATGTTGGGCGGACCGACGGAAAGCTCGTTACCCGAAGAGGCACCAAGGGCTTTGCCCACGACTTCTACTTTATGCCCAAGGGGTCGACCAAGACTTACGCAGAGGAGAAGAAAGTCTCCAGCAGAACTAAGGCCATCAAAAAGTTTGTTGCCGATAAGCCAGACTTTGCTGTCGATATGCCTGAAGACTGGACAGGAGCTTGGCAAGAAAACTACACACCGGAAGACATGTTTAAAAAAAATCCTAGTAAGACTCCTGAAGGAAGAAAAATCCCCAAGCGATATCTGAAAGGACTAAACAAAGAAGAGATGATTATCGCTGCCAAAGAAATCGACAAGGGCTACAAGTACGACATCAACGACCCAAAGGCCTACGAGTTTTGGAAGTCCGATATCAAAGCAACTGCTAG
>Ga0255781_10003608_pt1 | contig 12000 bp, 20 predicted proteins | sample 101ome_21_FD_179979 | JGI IMG/M metagenome (GOLD analysis project Ga0255781, IMG submission 179979) | Coastal salt marsh microbial communities from the Groves Creek Marsh, Skidaway Island, Georgia - 101413BT metaG (version 2) | ecosystem: Environmental > Aquatic > Marine > Intertidal zone >...
AGGGCTTGGTTCTGCCTGAAGACACGGTGTTGACGCCGTATGATGCGTACAAGTTGGGTGGTCTTGACTACAAGATTGCTAAGTGTTTGATGCTTGATGCGCAAACGTATGAGCCGATCCCTGGTCGTTTCGTGTTGAAGCGTCAGGAGAGTGAGCGTTCTACGATCGAAGATGCGTTGCATGACAAGATCATTGGCAAGCATCCGCAGATTGTGTCGGATCGTTACGAGATCATTCAGAACTATGAGATGGTTGATCTGGTGAACGAGCTTGGTTTGCCTGTTACTACGGCTGGCACCATGTTCAACAGCAGCATGGCTTGGATGCTGCTTGATCTTGGCGAGTCATTTGCGTTTGCGGGTACTGAAGAAGCTACGAACCGGTTCTTGCTGGTTGCGACGCATCACGGTACTGGCAACTTTGTTGTGTACGTTGTGACTGTTCGTGTCGTGTGTCAGAACACGTACGATATTGCTACCCAGATGGGTGATCTGCGCTGGTCGATCAAGCATACGTCGTCTGCCAAGGATCGTTTGGTTGAGGCCCGTCAGGGTCTTGAGCGTGCGTACCGTGCGATGGATGACATGGATCGTGAGATCATAGAGTTGCTTGACAGGCCGTTCCGAGACTCGCAGTGGGTTGAGTTGAAGAATACGATTCAGCCTGAAGTTCATGCCAAGGTTGGTGAAAAGCGTAATGGTGAGTGGGGTCAGCTCAACACCAAGGCTTTCAATGCGGCTAAAGAAACCCGTGCGCAGCTTGATCGTATCTGGCGTAATGACAACGGTACGATCCCGAGTCATACCGCATTCCATGCGATCCAAGCTGTCAACGAGTATGAGCAGCATTACCACGGGCACGGCAAGAATCGTGACCAGCGGATGATGCAGAAGTTCATTAAGGGTGACATGCCGATGACCCGTACAGCTACCAAGCTGGTGAAGGAACTAGTAGGAGTCTGATGAATATTTCAATCAATAGAGTTGGTGACAAGTTCACTGTCCGATTCGATGTGCTTGGACTGGATGGTTGTGTGATGACCAATACTTTGGAACTTGGTTGGCAGGAAGCTGATGAGATTCAGCGGCTGCTTAATCAGCATTTGATGGACTGGCAGTTTGAAAACGATCCTCATTCGTTGAAGGATGGGGAAGTGCTGCCGTTCTAGTCCGAGCGTGCATGGTGCGTAGGGAGATCCTACGACGGGATTTCTTCATGGTTCCTTGTGAAACACACGCTTGTTGAGAGGGGGGTGGGTTGTTTTCTCCTAATTCGCAACCCATCCCCCTCGTTTTCTGGTACAATGGCAATAACAAACAAGGAGGCCATATGTTTGACGTAACTGCCGAATGGTATGACTATAAAGTCAAGCAAGAAGAAGAAGCAGGGCCAAAGCCTACGGCTGCTGGTACGTTGCTTCGGTGTTCAGATGCTGGTTCGTGCGAACGTCAGCGTGCCTTCAACGCCATCAATGCTAAGCCGACTGAGCGTCGGTCAGCCGAAACGATGCTTGCGTTCGAGCTAGGTAACGCTATCCATGCAAGCCTTCAGGACATGATGCTGGCATTGGATGACTTTGACACTCAAGTAGAGGTGCCAGTTGACTTGTCACCTATGGGTGTGTCGTTGTCAGGTCATTGCGATGCATTGGTTACAAGTAAAGATGGCCGCAATGTCGTTGTTGAAATCAAAACCATGTCCGGCTATGGGGCTGTGCGCACGTTCGGTAGTGAACCAAAGCGTGAGCATGTGGCCCAGGCTGGCCTGTATGCGGCTGGGTTGGACGCTGATGGCATTCTGATCGTGTATGTGGCAAAGGAAGCTGCGTACCGCAAGAGCGCCAGTGTACGGCCTGGTGAGGTTGCTCAGTGGTATTACGAATTGGATGAGGAGGTTTACCCTGGTGAATCTGTTCGTGATGTAATGCAGATGGAACTGCATCGCTTCGGTCGTGTTCAGCGATCTATTGAACAGAATCAACTGCCTGAACCGTTAGTGCAAGATGCAGAGAACGACTACGAAATGTTTCGTGTTGATCTGCCTGGTCCGTTTGACCAACCGTCCAAGCATCACCATTGGGAGTGTCGCTACTGCGTTTACAACACTGCTTGTGTTGAGCTTGGACCTAATAAAGTCGATCTATCTGAAGTGGAGGTACTTCAAATTGGCTGAGAAATATCCGAAGAAGATTTTGCTTGCGCTAGACGAGCGAACCTATGACTATCTGGCTGCTGTAGCTGAAGAGCAAGAGCGTTCGTTGTCTGCGCAAGTGCGGTTCTACATTAAGGAAGGAATGCGTAATGAAACAGCTTACTGATCTGGCTAAGCGAATCCCTGATAGTTACGTCAAGACCAAGCCAGGTGGTTTCCAAGCCGATTATGTGTCTCACGCTGACATCCAGCAAATTCTGTTGGCAAAGCTTGGGCCGTGCTCACAAGAAGTTACTCGTGTAATTACAAACGCTGAGGGTGTAGTGCAGGGCTGCGTGTTGCGTGTCTTGTACCACATTGATGGAGAAACATATGTTATTGAAGAAGCCGGAGATGTCGAACGACCCGGTTCAAACAATGGCGCGAATCTCAAGAACGCCGTTTCCGATGCGGTCAAGCGGTGTGCGATGCGAGTGGGTGTTGGACTCCACTTGTGGTCGCAAGAGAATTATGTGCTGGACAAGGTTCTAACGGAGGATACCGATGCCGATCAGTGAAGGTAGTTTCTATGTGCATGGCAATCTAGGCCGTGACTGGGAACGCAAAGAGATTACGTCCAAGGGACGCCCGACTGTTATTTACTCGAACAGTGTTGCGTATCAGGAGCAGAAGGATGGCCCGACTACTTGGGTGAACCTGACTGTGTGGCCTGATCGTGATGGCGGTGAGCTGCTTGGGCAGACGATTGCTCAGACGACGAGTAAGGGCACTCGTGTGTTGACTCGTGGCCCGATCCGGTTTGATAGTTATGTGAACAAAGATGGCGAACAGAAGGGTTCGTGGTCGCAGAATGTGTATGGCATCGGTGCTGAGATTCGTGCTCCGCAGAGAATGAGTGGTGCAGAGTTTGTAAATCTGCGTCCATCTGCTCAGATTGCTCAAGATGTTTATGAGCAGTCGCAGATGCCTAAATCGCATGAGCCGTTCTAAGAAAGAACATATTTGCGATTTACCTGTAGGTGAATGCGTTCAGGGGTCGGTCTATGTGCACGGTGAGGTGCGTGTAGTCCGGCCCCTTTGCCCTTGTTCGTGCCATTTAAAACCAGGAGAAAAGAAACGATAATGCCCTTGAAGAAAGAAGAAGCAGACAAGCTTGTTTACAAGTGCAAAATGCTTTGGAATAACCCATTCAAGATTACGTCCAGCACGTCGTTTGAGTGGGCGCAAGCTGCTGGCGATCTTGACCATGACGAAATTGATCGTGCGTTGGATTCGTTTGCAGAGCAAGGCGATAAGTTCCCGCCTTCAGTTGCAGAGTTGATGTCTCGCGCTAAGAGTTATCGTACGTCTAGGAAACGTCAGCTTGTTGGTGCTGTATGCAATTATTGTGGCGGTCCGTTCTGGTCTGGTGATGTTGGTCAAGAGCGAATTAAGCATCATTATTCGTGGTGTCATCTAGCTACTAGTGATGAGCGCGGGTCGTTTGTTCAGCACCAGATGCACATCGATGCTGTAGACAACGACGAGCATTGTCCTCCAGTTCAGCCTGCTAATGTTCAAGCTGTCCCTATGCCGCCTGAAGTGCGCACCAAGCTAAGGCTGATTATCGATGATCGAAAATCCTGACGAGTTTGAAATTGATTATTTGGGAGAACGGTATCGTCCTCTTATTATCATCGGTTGGGATACGTTCAAGAAGGCTCCTTGTGTGTCTATGGAAACACGCGACTGGGATAATCTTGATTACAAAGAAGAACAAATGGTGTTCGCAGCAGTTGCCGCTTTGGCTATTGACTTTGCTCCGTTGATGGAGTTGGAACGCTTTGTTGAAGGAGAAGAATAATGTCTAAAGAACGTTTCATTTTTGAAACAGATGAAGACTTGTTTGGGCCTGGAGAACATGACATCCGAATTGATGAGCATCCCGAAGATTGGGTGCGCAGGATTCTAGGATCGCGTCGTTACAGGTATTACCGAAACGGAACTTGATGGAATGGGATCTTAGTTGGCAGGATCATGCAGCCTGCAAGGACACGCCAACTAAAGTATTCTTTGATGTCGAATACAAGAAAAGGGCACTCGCTTTGTGTAGCAAGTGCCCTGTTCAAGTTGATTGTTTAAATTATCGTTTTGAAACGTTAAACGCGCCTGATGAAGACGCAGGGATTTGGGGAAATACAACCCCAGCAGAACGTTTCAGAATGCAAACGTAAGCTACACAGGTAGAGGGCCAATAGATTCTTCAAACTATTGGCGTGTAGCTCCTCTAACTCGGTTTGTGTATTCGCCGGGTTAGAGGTGACCTCTACTGCTTGGCTTCCTCACGGATCTTGCCAAGCAAAGCTTCCATATGTGGCGATTCATAGATGCCAGTCATACGGCCCTTCGCAATAACTTCACGCCAATGGTCAGGCGATTCAATGATCGCAGTACCCTCGCCAGGAATAGCAACCCGGTACTCGTCGTGTTTGGAATCGTAAGTCAGAAACATGCCTGAACTTTCTGGTAGAGGGCCGTCAACCCAGCCCGAACTTGTGAGTGCCTGGACATGCCACCACTCGCTACGAACGGTCTGCTTTAGACCCCACTTAGCGAGATACGGCTTGACCGCCTTGTCAGCCTGAGAACGACTCACGCCCCAAGGACGCTTCAAGTCTACAGCGTGGCCGTAGCCGTCCGCCTGCTCCATATGCCACGAGCCACGAGGCTTCCACGCATACGGAAACTTGCGGCTCGTACGCAGAATACGGTCAGGATTCGCAGCTAGGTTGCCACGTCCTGCCTTGTACTTGTCGTACAAAGCCTTTTGCTTTGAGTAGCGACGCACCGCAGGGTACGTCCCATACCGTTTCAACGCAGGCTCTGACAGCAACCCCCGAATACGGAACTCCAAAATAGGGTGAACCCCACGGAGGTTGGCGTCCAGCGACATCAGTCGTTCAGGTCAAGGTCGGTAGGCGCGTCGATGTTGACCATCGACGGGTTGCGTCCACCGATCGGCCCCTTGATCGCAGCGTAGGACTTGACGATGGACAGCAGGCCAGCGATGGCAGCAGCCTTCAGCGAGTCTGCCAGACCAACGTCAAGCATCCCAGCACCGTCAGTGCCGACAAGAGCAATAAAAGTCTGAGCAGCAGTAGATACAGCACGCTCGCAGGTGTCCTTAAACAAAGCAGTAGAAAGCATGTCTTCTAGTTTATTCAGTCTTGCTTCTAGAGTCCACAATTACGCCAAGAATATGCAGCGCAAGTGAACCGCCTGAAATCCAGAGTCCCCATTTAAGGGTGTCTCCAGACATGGTAATCAGGACAAGTCCTACGCCGCCTACTGTCCACGCAAGTGCGTAACTCTCAAAGAAAATCTTCTTAATCATTTTTTCTCCGAGTAGTAGGGGAAGAAGGTCCTCCTGATGTTGTCGATGTTGTTGGTACTGGAGCTGGCGTAGCAGGCCGTGCGGCGGCCGCTAATGCGATGCCAGCACTCTGAACAGCAATGATAACCCGCCGGTCCTCGACGGACACTGTGGAGCCTACAGGGACGTATTGTTCGGTTGCCCCAGCAAAGATGTTTACTTCTTGTTCGAATACTTCTTTGATTTCGTCGTCTGCTTCTTGGATAGCTTCTGCGACTTTTTCGATTTGAACGTCTGATAGCTCGTCGTAATCAATCTCTTCGATGATTTCTGCTGTGATTTCTTCAAAAGAGGGTAGGAGAGTCGTCGTCGGGGGGATCGTAGTGGGGGCCACGGTAGTTGAAGTTGTAGTCGTAGTAGGTGGCTGGGTCGTTGAAGTCGTAGGCGGGACCGTCGTCGTAGGCGGGATCGTTGTCGTTGGGGGAAGGGTCGTTGTTGTACTCGTAGTAGTGGATGTTGACGTGGAGGTGGTCGGCGGAATCGTCGTCGTCGGCGGCAATGATGTAGTGGTCGTGGTAGGCGGCACTGTCGTAGTTGTCGTGGGCGGTAAAGTGGACGTAGTAGTCGTTGTCGTCGTTGTTGTTGTTGGGGGCGCCTGAGTAGTCGTCGTTGGCGGGGGAGGCGGCAGGGTTGTAGTTGTTGAGGTCGTCGTCGTAGTGGTAGATGGCGGAGCCTCCGTGGTAGTGGTCACTGGGACCGTCGTAGTCGTCGGTGCAACCGTAGTCGTTGTCGTCGTTGTCGGTGCTGCGGTAGTAGTCGTAGTCGTCGTTGTAGTCGTCGTCGTAGTAGTCGATGTCGTAGTGGTTGTAGTGCTGGTTGAGGAAGTTGGGGTGTATCCGTCGGTTGACCATGTGACAGTTCCTGAGCCTGAAGGAATAGCTGTTCCATCTTCTTCTTGGTACGTTCTGAATCGCAAGACATAAGTTCCTGCCTCTGGAGTAAGGTGGAGCTTGGACCCATAACAGTTGTTGTTGTAGTTGTGATTTCCATCGTCATCGTCAGCCACGATATTGCCTTCTGAATCGAATAGGCGTAGCCACGGATCGATGGTTGTATTGAAATTAAAGGGGCAAGAAACGTTGCTGTCGAAAGTCACATGCAGCAGGGTTTCGCCGTCCAAAGTCATGGTGTGGTCCAAGTATGGCGTATCTGCATCAAGCGAAACGCTGTCAAATGCAGTTGCAGCAGGTGCGAACCATGCCGATATGTAAAAGAAAACGAGCAATCCTTTGCTCATTCTACGCCATTGCATTTAGGAAAATTATCACAAGGAAATTATGAGTAAAGCCCGAGACAAAGGAACTAAAGGTGAAAACGAAATCCTTGATTTATTGCAGAGAGCGGGGTTTGGTGACGCTCACCGAACCGAATCGTCTCGTGAAAGCCATGACATTCATTGCGAACCGTTTGTGGTCGAAGTTAAATTTGCAAAGCGGTGGATGCTATTCGAGTGGATACCGAAATTGCGCAGGGTGGCGCAAGACAGACCGTTCGTGCTGTTCGCTATCCACGGTGACCGCCGAACTCAGACGGGTTCCGAAGTCGGAAGGGTCGCAGTTTTAGATGCGGATTTTGCTGCTGAGCTTATGCGTCGTTACGCTGACGAGTTGCACGAAGAATAATCCCGTTCCTATCATGTCGCCTGAAGGCGTGAAGAAAGGCTTTGCTGGGGAAGTTACGGTTTCAACAGGAAACGCGGGTTCAATCCCCGCCACGTCCACAACAGTACCCGTTACGACAACAAGTACCACGACGACAACCACAACGACGACAACTACTACCGTCCCCGTTGTTTTCTTTGACGCTGTTGAGCGTTGGCGACCAGCCGTGACAGAAGCAGTTTTTGCATTCGGGGGTGACGAGGCTGATGTCCATCGCTTTCTCCGAATCATGCAATGCGAGTCATCTGGACGGCCAAACGCCATCAACCCAGATAGTAGCGCATCAGGTTTAATGCAGCATCTGCCCCGCTACTGGCCCGACCGGGCAGCAAAAGCAGGCAGGCCAGGGGCTAACGTATTCGACCCTTACGACAACATCTGGGTCAGCGCATGGCTAGCACTCGGACCGGCAGACGGACACGGCCGAGGATGGCACCACTGGGTGTGCAAATAAACTTGTGATATAGTTTTATCCCGTGGACGCAGCAACCGGGCTATTAGCAATACTAACTGTTCTTTTGTTACCTTGGATGGCCTGGGTAAGCAAAGTTCTGATTAGCATTCAGATTCGTCTGGCTCGTGGCGAGGAGAACTTTGATCGGGTTCGGGACACGCTAGACGATCACGAAGCCAGGTTGCGAGCACTAGAAGCGCGTTAGACATAATTAGGTCGAGCAGTAGGCTCAGCCACGCGACTTTTGCACCAAGAGCTGCAAGCCGTGCAACGATAACGTCGATACTCCATCGTTTTTGTGCGTCGCGTACCGTTTGATTCCATCGTGCCAGTAGCTCCGCATTGCGGGCACGCATCGGGGCGGTCGTCGTAAAGCGCCACGTTGGGATGGTTAGGAATCCAAGGAAGAAGACAGTTGTACAATTCTTCTGTGAGCCTGACATCTTGAATATTGTACTTCTTCATCAACGCCCAAGCTTTGTCGTCGCCAAACATGCAGTCACGCCACAAATCAAACCCTGTGTGCGGCGTTTTCTTACCGATCCCCAACGCCTCAGAAACGTGCGTGAGTTTATTGGACGGAAACTTGAACTGGGACCGCACCGTTTTCAACAGGTCAATGTCAACGTGAGGCGCAGCAGGCCCCAACCCAGCTAGCAAAAACTCTCGCTGAAGATGTTTCACATCAAACGCTTTACCGTTGTAATGAATAAGAGCGTCAGCTTCGGACAGTAGTTCATGTGCAGCCCGCACCATTTCGTCGTGGCCGTTGTGATAATCCGAATAGAACATCACTTTCTTTGCCCCGTGCCACTTCGCCGCAAACGAAATCACCGAACCAGTTTTCTCAATCTGGTTCAGACCCACATTCTGGTTCCATAACGACCAAATATAGGCCAAATTCGGCGACGTCTCGCAATCAATCACGAGCTTCTTCATATCCACAACCTCCCTGTCGTGTTGTGCATAAGTCTACGGCAACGTCAACAGCCGGACCGTCATGGTGCCTTCCCACCAGTCAGCATCATCAGCCAACCGGTCAGCACTGAACTGCACCTGATCGACAATCACATCGTCCGAATAGTTCCCTTCCTTGTACGGAACCACCGTCTTCGCAATCATCAACGTGCGGATAGCGTCGTAAAGCGCCCGAGGGTCCTGCGTCAACGCAGCACCATGGCCCCGAGAAGTAGCGACACGCTGCCTCAACACCAACGGCAACACAATCTCGTCAATACGAGTCGGAGCCGGGAACGCCTGCAACTGCCACGACTCCAACACCGGACCAACGGTGTTGTTCAAAGCGTCACGTTCCAACGTGAAGATCACGTCGTACTTGTCCGACAACGAGTAATCAATGTTGGCAGCAGCCCGGTCATTCAACGTCAACGTCGTCAACCCGACACCAGCACCGGTCACAAACCTGACTTTCAACGTGCCAGAAACCGCCGACAACAAACCGTTGTAAATGTAATCAGGGTCGTCGTAGGTAGTCCCAGACTGGTCATACGACGTAGCGCCAGTCGTCGCCAACGTCGCCCGCAAATCGGCCTTGATCGTCTGCAACACCTTGTCGAACAAAGAGTTCCAACGCACCGACCCGACATTCAACGTGCCAGACTCAACCCGCTCGTCGTCATGCCGTTCACCCTGCACACCATTTGCAGCGTCAACGAAATACGTTTTGCCGTCGACACGAGCTACCCACGTGACGTTCCCAGGCGACGCCTCAACAGACACCACATCCGTCGCCCACGCAGGCACCAGAGTGTCCGTAAACACCGACAGATCAGCCCGGTACACCTGGCCGCTAGCCGTCCCGAACCACACAAACCGGTCATCGGTAGCCAACGAGTACGCTTCGCCGCCGTTATCAATAACAGGTCCGTAGCTGACGCTGCCGTCCTGGTTCATCACAGCAACACGCAAACCCTTGCTTGTCGCCATAATCAACAGCCCGCCGTACGACTCAATTGCGTTGATCGTTTCGCCACGAGGTAAATCAGCAACCTGGGCAGGTTGATTCAACAAACCATCCGTGCCAGTGCTGCAAAAGAAGATCGACCCGATGTCGTCAGTGTTCGCAGCCGCATACACGCCAGTCGGACCGGCACACATATCGACCCACACCAACGCATGCTCAATACCTTGGAAATGAAGCGACCCGCTGATCGGCTGACCATTAGCGTCCAGCTCGGCAATGTGGTTGGCGTCTGCTTCGATCAACCGGCCTGACACAAACCGCAACACGTCAGGACGTTCCGAATGGCCCGTTAACGGCGAAGGCTGCGTCGTCGTACCGATCGTAGTGGTGTGCGGTTTCGCCGCAGAACCATACGCGATAAACACGGTTGATCCGTCCGACGTGAAATCAACAATCGTCAAAGGGCTAGCAAGCGCCGTAACAGCCGTCCACGTAGGCGACGCCGCATCAAAGTCGGTCGAGTAGTACAGGTCAGTGCCCGACGCCACATACATGTAATCGGTGCCGTTCGAGACGAACACCTTCATGATCACGTCGTTGCCAGTGTTGCCCTTGTCCACCGTCTTCGGCAGCAAAGACACCTCGCCCTTCGTCCAGACATCAACTCCAGACGACGTGTAAAACCTGCGACGATCCGAATCCGCATTGTCCAGGAACGGCTGCCCAGCACCGTACGACCAGTCCGTCTGCGACCTGATCCACATCTGCGTGTTCAACTGCTGCTCGCCAGCCTCATCCGACGTGTCACGCTGCTCACGCAACACAGGAATCGTCGTGCGACTGTAGCCCTCGACATCAACCATGAACGACGTGCCGTCAATCGATACCGGCAAGTACTCGGCAGTGCTCATGGCTTACACCCCTCGGTAAATCGAAGTTTGTGTCCTGCCTCCAGAACGAGTCCAAACAGCCGGATACTGGCCGTTCAACCGGGTCGCTTCAGCGTTCATACGGTCCAGACGCAAAGCCCGCAGATCCCGCATCGACGCCGACACGGCACCAGGCGGCACCTCATCAGCCATACGCGACGAACCCTGCTCGTCCAGAAACTCGCGACGGATAGGACGCGACGACATCAGCCGCAACGCCGCACCCAGCACCGGCAGGTCGTACGCTTCAGAATGCAGCCCGGTCGTAGACAGCGCCGTAGTAGCCGAAGCCAACGTCCCGAACCCGGTCTTGTACAAGACACGTACCGTTTCACCAGGCCACGCATCCGAATGCAGAATCAGGCCGTACCCCGACGGAAACGCTGACGTGTTCCGGTCACGCCGCAACGCATACTCGGTAATCGCAGGCTCTGACGCCTCCGACCCAGGATCCGAATACGTCACCTGATAGATCGACAGGATGTCGTCGGTGACGCCGGTCAGGTCGTAGCCGTCCTGCGCTGCGTTGAACGTGACCTCAACCGTCTTGATCTGGAACAGGCCGTTCTGCGGCGACGACAGATCCCGCAGCTCGTGGTTGAGCGCGTCGAGGATCTGGTAGGTCGGGAACTTCGGGTTGATCGTAACCAAAGCACCCAAAGCGTGCGTTGTTGCCTCAGACCCCTTGTAGCCCCGAAGCACAGTCGCAGCACCCGACGTCACGCTAAACACGTACATCAACTCTGCGCCGACCTCAATCGTCGCACCGGCCACAACCCCAGCAGGAGAAGTAGACGGCAACGCAAACGACACCACAGTCTCCGTAGCGTTCAGCGCAGCACCAAGCGTCGCCTGCTCTTCTACATAGTCCGTGAGCAACAAATCACGGGTTTCGTCAATCCAAGTCTGAGCAGTCACTGGATTATATCCTTAATCAAATTCTTATTACGCTTGCGATTATTTGCGTTAGAAAACGCTTGACCCGAGTTTACCTCAAAACTTTCTTCTGCTCTAGACTCAAGTTTAGCAGAACCATTAATAGACGGCGGCTGCACACCGTTCTGACGCAAACGCTTGTACGCGTCCATATCAGCCACCTTGTCCTTCTCAGCCTGCTTCGTCGCAGCAAGATCAATCACGTTGTTACGAGACGGCACAGCAGACGGCGACACATACGGCATCCCCATCATGCGGCCCATCACCGCACCACACTCCAAACAATGCATCTCAGGGTCTTCATCAAACCCGTGCACCGTTTCTTCAACCGCACCGCACACCTTGCACCGGTAGTCATACCTCGGCATCAGTTCACCTCTACTGAATATCCAGCCGCGATCAACGCGCTCAACTCTGTCGATGTTAGATCATCCGGCGATTCATGCCCGCCAAACAACGTGCGACTAACCAAAGCCGGATCGGCAGGCTGACGGGTCGTTACTGAACCAGTCGTCAAAATAAACACGTTGCGG
>Ga0255781_10003617_pt1 | contig 11977 bp, 10 predicted proteins | sample 101ome_21_FD_179979 | JGI IMG/M metagenome (GOLD analysis project Ga0255781, IMG submission 179979) | Coastal salt marsh microbial communities from the Groves Creek Marsh, Skidaway Island, Georgia - 101413BT metaG (version 2) | ecosystem: Environmental > Aquatic > Marine > Intertidal zone >...
GCGGGCCGAGCGCACCGAGCGCACCGAGCGCACCGAGCGCACCGAGCGCACCGGGCGGGCCGGGCGGGCCGGGCGGGCCGGGCGGGCCGGGCGGGCCGGGCGGGCCGGGCGGGCCGGGCCGGGCCGCGCCGGGCCGCGCCGGGCCGGGCGGCAGTGGCGGGAGGCACATCTACCTGTTCCAATGTCGCCCCCGGCACATCTACCTGTTGGAAAGCCATGAAGGTAAAAACAAGCCCCACGCCAGAGATCAACAATCACCGCTGGGCAGGGCTCATGCGCCTGAAGCGGTTCCCTACACACCAAGAAATTCAGATCGTGGCAGACCTCCTGAACATGGACCCGGGGGGGCTGTACCTGCGTTGGCTAATTTTTTGGTCCATGAGAGACGGAGCCGAAATGGGAAAAAGCGTTACGCCGGTCAGAGAACCCGAGTCGGTGCGGCTGGAAATGGCACAGACATGCTTCAGGTATGCCTGCCCCATGTACATTAGGCGCCAAGCTCTGGGCTGGTCACTAGATACCCTTGCCGAAAAAAGCGGAGAAGACAAAGCTCTGCTGTCGCGGATCGAAACCCGAAGCCGGAACCCGACGATCCGGGCGCTCGGAAAAATCGCGGGAGCCCTGTCCGTGCCGTGCGGGGTGTTCGCCGAGGAGATGACCCACTGGTGCTCGATCAGTATCAGCGAGGACAACGCGGCGGACATCTTGCTGATGTCCTTCGACGCCTATTGCGTGTGCGTCGAGAAACTCCAACAAGAATGGGAGCAGCCCATTCGCCAACGGGAATGGATCGCAAATGCCTAGACCCGACGACATTGAAGAGGCTACGCGCCGCCGCCTCGAAAGCGCGGCGGAGCAAGAAGAGGAGCGGCGAGAAAAAGAGGCGCAACGGGGGGGATGGCGGTCTGAATGCTGCCAAGCCCCCATCGCACGCGCAAAACAAGGGCAATTGATCTGCATGGTTTGCGGAGAGTGGGTGAACTAGTGGCGATCACGCCGGAACAACGAGAAGCGCGGCGCACATCTATCGGTAGCAGCGATGTTGCGGCCATTCTGGGCATCCACCCGTCGCTGTCGGCTGCGGATGTGTGGGCGACCAAAATGTTCGATGTCGAGGACCACGAGCACAAGCCGGACTGGTTTGAGGTGGGGGACGCGCTCGAACCCGGAATTGTGCAGTGGGTGGCCGATCAGCTAGGGCAAGAAGTCGAGCACAGCCCCGAGACGCTTCGCAAGGAGCCAATTTTTTCCGCCAACCTCGACGGCAGGCTCGCTGACGGCAGCATCGTCGAGGCAAAAACGGGCAACAGCGAGGGCTGGGGCGAACCCGGAACCGACGAGGTGCCTGCCCATGTCATGGTCCAAGTGCAGTGGCAGATGTTCTTGGCCGACGCCGAGGTCGCATATGTCGGTGCGGCTCTCGCCAGCGATTACGGCATCCGCCTGCGTATGTACGAGGTTCGGCGCGACGAGAAGATCATTACCGCGCTGCGGCAGAGGGCGGTGGACTGGTGGGAAACGCACATCAACCAGCACCAACGCCCCGGAGACACGCCGCCAAAGCTGGAGCTGCTCAAGCGCGTGCGCCGAGAGCCCGGCAGTCGCGTGCATGTGGACGAAATGCTGATCGAAGCGTATGTGCAGGCGGATCGGGACCAGAAAAAGGCCAACGCCGCCGTCAAGCGGGCGAAGGCTGCGCTGATTGAGGCGATGCAAGAAGGCGAATCCACCATGAGCGACAAGTACGAAGTCACCTACCTGTCGCAATCGCGCAAAGAGAGCGTTATCAAAGCCTCGACCTTCCGAGTGCTACGCTACAAGCGCAAGAAAGAGGTGGTAGAGTGAACATCTTTGCCGTGTCCGATTGCCCCGCTGCGTGCGCCGAAGCTCTCGACGACAAGCGCGTCGTGAAAATGGTTCTAGAAACCTGCCAAATGCTGTCCGCTGCCGTCGAGCGGCGCGGCGGCACCCCTTGGTACAAGACGACTCACGCTAACCACCCTTGCACGCTGTGGGTGGGCGAGACTCGCGAGAACTACCTGTGGACGGTAAACCTGTTCTGGTGCCTGCTCGATCAGTACGACGAGCGGTTCGACCGCGAACACCGCTGCATGGGCTTTCTGCAAGACGCCATCGACGCTGCCAAACTTTTCCCTGAAGGACCGCGCACGCCGTTTGCAGACTGTTCCGGCGTCGAGCCCGAGTTTCGCCACAAGTCCGTCCACATGCGCTACCAAGAATGCCTCAAGCGCAAGTGGGCCACCGACAAGCGCCGCCCCACTTGGCGAAACAAGTCCACCGTCACTAACTAGCCGAAAGTTGCCCCCTCGTCGCGTTCCCTCTGTGTTAGAGGGCCGGTTTGCCAGCCTCGGATTCGACGCGGCGAGGGGCAACATGAGAGGAGAAGCACATGGTTCAGAAGCAGAGGGTTCCGGTTCCGATCCAGATCAAGGCCGAGATGTACGAGATGCGGAGGCAGGGAGCCACGGCTGCACAGGTCGCCGTCCGTTTCGATGTCTGCGAGAGCACGGTCTATCGGATCTGGCGCAAAGCTGGGCTCACGGAGGGCCGCAAGCTGGGCAAGCGGAAGCGCAAGGCCGCCAAGAACGGGATCTCGTCTCAGGCTGAGGCGCTCGCGCTTATGCCCAAGGTGCCCAAGAAGTACTTCGACCTGCCCGACCGGGAGATGGACATCCTCGCCCGTCTCTCCGAAGAGCACGAGATGACGCAGCGCGAGGTGATGAGCCTGCTCCTGCGCCGCGAGGAGAAGCAGCGTTGGCTGAAGGATTACCGCGAAATGATTGAAGGTCTGCTGTGAGCAACGCCATGCAGGTTTGGGTGGAGAACAACAAGGAGAAGATTTTCTCCCTGCTCCCACCCCATGTGTCGAAGGAGCGGTTCGTCAGGAACATGGTGTTCCAAGTGGCGAACAACCCGTCCATCGCGAGCTGCGATCAGAGGTCGGTGGTGGAGAGTTGCCTAACGGCGACCCTCCACGGCCTCGACATCGGAGTGCTCGGGAGTTGCTACCTTGTCCCGTTCAAGGGCAGGGCGCAGCTCATTATCGGGTACCAAGGGCTGCTCGATCTGGCCCGCCGGGCCGGGAGCCTGAGTTCGGTGAATGTCGAGTGCGTGCGGGAGAACGATGTGTACCGCCGCACCGCCACCGAGTTCGAGCACGAGTGGAACCCGTTCGGGGAGCGCGGGGAGATCATTGGTTTCTACGCGATTCTGAAGCTGAAGGACGGCGGCGAGCAGGTCGAAACCATGAGCAAGGCCCAAGTGGACGCGATCCGCAGCCGCAGCCGCAGCGGCGGGCGAGGGCCGTGGGACACCGACTACGAGGAAATGGGCAAAAAGACCGTTCTGCGCCGCGCCCTGAAGAAGATCAAGCTGAGTATCGAGGACGCCACGGTGATCGACGCCGACGACAAGGCGAGCTTCGAGCACGCCGAGGTGGAGGTGTCGAAACCTACGGCGAAATCCAAGATCCTCGACGCGCTTTCGGCCCCGGACCCGGCCCCTCAACCAGAGGTGGACCCGGAAACTGGCGAAATTTTGCCTGCCGACCTCGGCGTGGAGGCACCGGAGCCGCCGGGAAAGCCGCAGGGGGCCTCCCCACCGAGGCCCCGTTCTGACCGATCCAAAGATGACCTTCTCCACCTCCAACGGGCCAACGCGATTGCCGAAAAGCTCGGGCTGCCCCGCTGGATGCAGATCAACGACGGCAGGCGCAAGCTCATCATGGCGCGGATGAAGGCCGAAGGCACATCCAACCTGTCGGAGTTCTGGGACCAAGCGCAGCGCGTACTCGGTCAGTTGGATGAGTCGTACTACGAGGGCTGGTCGAGCGGTGCAAACCTCGACACCCTGCTGAGGGTGCCGACGCGCAGCGACACAGTGGACCACTACCAACGAATCAAGGAGGGGGCGGGGAAAAAGCGCGTGGTGAAGGATGTCCAAGTGAACCTCACGCAAGAGGACAAGATGGACAGCGACATTCAGGCGCTCTGGGACGCCGCCGAATAAAATGAGACTAGAACCCTACGAAGTCATTTTCTCCGGCAGCATTGGGAGCGGGAAAGTACCCGTCAGGGTCATCAAGTCCCTGTGCTGGGTCGAGATCGAGGTGCGAAACACTCTGTACTGCGCTTTGGGTAGGTCCGCCAACCCGAATCACCTGTGGCTCTACGACGATCAAGGGTACCGTTCGCTCGCGACCCTTGAATTGGTGCTCCGAAACATTCTACGATGCCCCCCGGGCGACGATACATTTCGCTCGCGACTGAGCGCGGTCCAACCCGTGATTGCGGCGTACCGAGAAGCGAAAGCCAAGGCGCATCACTTTGACGAGCACTGGAGAGAGGCGGAAAACGAAAATGACTTGGAGCGGGAAATTCGATCACGGCTACAAAATGCAGAGCAACGCCGGGCGTCCACCCAGCTCCCCGGAGCAGGAGTTGACGACGAGCTGGTCGCTCTACGGGCGCTTGTCTCCGTCAATGGATCTGAAGCACCTAATCGCAAACCGGCAGTTTCACGAGGACCAGAAAATGGGCAGGACGAACGGCAAAGAAGTGATCGAGTGGAGTGACGAAGATGGGCACATCGAAGAACACCTGCTCGACTTGGTGTGGGACGAGAAAACAAAAAGCTGGTTAGCCGTAACCCCAAACCGTATTCTCCGCTTGAACCCCAAGGGGAAGCGGGGAGATGGCAAAAAGGAAAACGAGCGCACCTAGCTACGGGTCCCACCTAGAGGCCCGCGCAAAATTGCTCCTTACTGCGGCGGGGTTGCCAGAGGCGAAGCGCGAAGCGCGTATCCTCGCACCCCGCCGCTTTCGTTTTGACTTCGCTTGGGACAAATACAAGGTCGTCCTAGAAGTGCATGGCGGCCAGTACACGAGGGGGCGGCACCAAACCGCGACGGGGTTTGCGAAAGACCGCGTGAAAATGAACCTCGCGCAGCTTGCGGGCTGGATCGTCATCGAAGCCTGCACCGAGCATGTGAAATCCGGGGAGTTTGTCGAATGGGTGGAAGCGGCAATCGAGATGAGGCGCTGAGGCGCCGCTAGGTAGCCTTAGTCTTTCGGTAGTTCCGGTACAGCACCGCCGCCGCGCCGAGCAGGGCGCCCACCAGCAACCCCCAAGGGGCAGGTAGAGCGTGCTGCGCCACCTTGGCCGCCTGCTCGACAATGCTCTCCTCGACCCCGTTCAGCACCGCCGGATCGTCAGCCCCGGTCAGCCAATCAATCGCGGCGCAGCCGGGGAGAAACAGCAGGCACGCCAGCATGGTAAGCCTAGTCGTCATCTTCACGGCTCCGCCCTTCCGCCTTGATCGTCGCGGCCTTAGTCCAGCCCCGGATCGTCATGTACGCCGAAACCATGCCGGTGATCCCGAGGACAAGCTCCTCCTCGCCCACCACCACGCCGGACTCCGGCCAAATCTTGCCGACGACAAATCCGACGATGACCGCCAGCGAGCCGCCGACCAACGCCTTGAACTCGGAAGTGTGGCGGCCTTCCTTTTTCGCTCCGTACATCTCACTTCCCTTCAAGGATCTGCCGGATCACGGCAACATCCGTTGTGATCTTGCCGATCTTATCCTGAATCAGCTCGTAGCGCCCGTCCATTCGGCGCTCAAGAATTTGCGCGTCCTGAATCGTGAACTGCTCCGCCTGCATTACCGCGATTGACCGCTCGTTTTCCACCACCTGAGCGAGCGACCAGCCGATGTAGCCCAGCGTGAGCGGGACCATGATCTTCAGAATCACAGACCAAATGCGCTGACTGAACTCTGAGTCTCCGTTAGGCACAACAACCTCAATCGTAGTTGAAGACCCGGCCCTGAATTGGCCGCCAATCTTCGTAGTACCCACCGCCGTCCAACACATTGGGCGCAACATCCAGCAAGAGCCTTGTCCCGTACCAGTTTTGCCACGGGATCATCCGGCGCCACATGTTCGCTTCTCCCTCGGTCATATCAAAGTCGCTGACACCGGAAATCGCCATACCAGCGTCGAATGTGTAGCCGATTGCCGGACCGAGGATCGCCTCGACGGGGCCTCTGGAGCGGAAACGGCTCGCGGACTGCACGCCCATCAACCCGGCGGGGCCGGGAGCCCCGAACCGCTCCAGCGAGTTTGCGACCTCCATGCCGATGCCCAAAATCCCCGAGCGGTCCAAGCCCTCAAAGACCCATTTCCGCCAAGCGCCACGCCTCTCGCCGTCCCGCCCCTCGATTGCATCGAACGGGTCGTTGCCCTTCATAAACTCATTGATCGCGTACACGCCCATTCCAAGAATCCACATGCTCACCATCTGAGCGGGCACCGCCATGTCTCTGGTGTGCATGAATTTCTGGATCGCCGGAACAATCATTCGGCCTGACGCAGCGATGGCGAACCCTCGGAACTGAAACAACATGCGCCCAAGCTCGCTGGTGCTCGCCCCGGTAGGCAACTCCCCAGCGCCAACGGTAACAATTGTGTCGTTCACATGCTTTACGATGCCCGAGTCCCACATCTGGGCGAGCTCTCTGTTGCTCCATGTCGAGGACTTGGCGTAGTAGAAAACCCGACCGTTGACCACTTCCTCTTCGCCGTGCTTGGCGATCTCGTAGCCGAATGCGCGGAGCTGCTCCTTGGTGAATCCCGCGACCATGACGCGGCGCAGGTCGCGCTCCGAAACATCCCGCCCCATAGACAGCCGCACCGAAACATCTGCCGCTTGGTGCTGGAGCGCCATCGCAGCGATGCCCTTGTTCAGCCCGTTCCACTTGTCCAAAAGCGTGGTCTTGCCGAACAATCGAACCATGCTGTCCGTTTTGTCCGCCATGTACCGCATGGTCTTCTCCGAGCGGGTCCCGCCCTCCACGGGCTGCAACGATCCGTAGTCGGACGGGTCCACGCCGAAGTTCGTGCGGAGCCGCTCCTGCCCAACAATTGTCTCCATTGACCAAAGCAGGATCGCTAGGTCGTTGCGCCCCTCCGGGGTTTCCGACGCAATCTTGAAGTCCCGGCGCATAAACCGAGCGAGCGTTCGCATGTAGTTGATTAGCCCCACCTGCCCGATAGCCATCGCCGCGTCGGGGATGCTGCTAATCGCCACAGAGCCCATAGCTCGGGTAAAGTTCAGATCCCGGACCATCTTCCCTGCGTACCGCCAAGCGTCCGCTGAATTGCCATGCCGCATCCGCAGCCGCTCGACGATGGTCTGCACATCGTCAACGGCGCTGCCCCTCCGTGGCTTATCCGGCATGGACAACCCCGTAATTGGGTCAGACCCGTACAGCATCTTGTTGGCTTCGGCTTCGGTCATTTCGCCAGCCCCGACTCGGGCTCTCGCCTCTCTCTCCATAAGCCGGGAGAGCTGCGTTGTGTCCAAGTTGTGGCCGTGGCTGGCCGCTCGGCGGCCCGCGATTTCCTGCTGGAGCCGGTCAACCGAGAAAATCAGGTCCGCCCGGTCTTCGCTCACTCGCCCCGTCCACTTTGAGTGGAACCGCGTTGAGTGAAACGACAGCTCCTCAAACTGCTGGCCGATGTTTGGCCCGTTCTGAGCGCGGACTTTGCTCGCGATGGCGTGGAACTCTACCGTGTTGTTTTGGATTTGGTTCCTGACCGAGCGCTGAGTGTCGAGCGCCTCGAAATACCCGGACAAATCCTTGAGGGCCTCCAGCAAGTCGATGTCGTCGATCTGCCCGTTTTCCGCGTACGCCCGCATAGCCCGCAAGCTGCGCGGTCCATCGCCAGCCCTCTTGTTCCTCTCGATGGCCTCCCTGACCATAGAGAGCGCGGTGCTGTTGGCGTCTGCCTCTCGGATTTCCGCCAGCTCTGCTTCTCGGAGCTCGTACTGAAGGTCGTTTCGCTCGTCCCGCAATTTGTAGAGATAGGACTGGAGCTGGTGGGCCGCCTCCTGTGGGTTCTTGCTCAGCTTGCCCCAAATCGGCGACTCTACCGGCTTTTGGATGGGGCGGGACCCGCGCTTGATTTTTCGTAGCTCTTTTCTGAGCCCGTCCAGCTCCGGGTCCTCTACCGGCATTTCCTGCTTCTTCTTTTTCGGTCGCCGCACGCCAGAGTAAACAGCCTTGTCGTCGCTCTTGATTCTATGCCCGGCCTCGTTGGCGACCCCCGTGAAAGGAGCCACCGTTGCGCCGCCGTCTGTAAGAGAGTTGCGGGGTACCCGAACAATGACAGAACCGGGTGTGTTCGATTCCGCCGCCAGAATCCCGCCGAGGTTGAAGAACTCCAGCTCCCTAGAGTTCTTGGTCGCCACCCGAGCCATTTTTGTGTCTAGGTCGCCAGATTCGGCTTCCGCAATCAGGGTGTAAACGAACCCGTCGTCCCGCAGCGCACCGTCTTCGTCTGTGTACCGAGCCTTGTGCGCCTCCAAGTCGCCCCGAGTGATCGCCCGATAAGACGCCGCTTCGTAGTCGGCATGGCCCGTAACTTCTCGCCAAGCCTCCAGCGCGTCTCGGTAGTCCGCCTCCAACTGCGCGATTCGGTTCTCTGCGGTAAACGCTCGGTACTGGTCGTAGCTAAATTTTCCGTTCTCAATGGCCGCCTGAAGATCCGACTCGCCGCGAGCGACTCGCCCCATCTCCTTTTTTTGCTCTTCGCTGTACCTGACCCCGACATACTGACGCTGCTTCTGTCGCGATGCCAAATCGACGGCGACCTCTTCGCCTAGCGCCGCGTAGTCTTTCACAAGGCGCACATAGTCGATCAGGTTCATGTAGGCGGCGTCGGATCGGATCTGGTCCGCGAGATGGGACAGCTCCGCGTGCTCTTCCATCGTAATCGCCCGCCCGGACTCCTCGATCTTCTTCACCCTTTCGGTGAGCTCGTTTAGCGCGTCGTTTGTCGTCTTGCTCAGGTCCAGCTCGTTGTACATCTGCTGGAACATGCGCGAGATAATCATGTCGGGGACCAAGCCGCGAGCCGCGTTGGCGGCAAGCAGGCGGACATCCCGCACGAGGTACGGCTCCAAGAACTCGTCTCGCACGCGGAGCACCCGGGCGGACAGCATCGAGGCGGTCGCGCCGGTGCCCATAGGGCTGCCGACATCGCCGACATAGCTGGAGAAAATCCGCTCAACAACATCGTCAATTCGGTCGTGGAGCTGATCGCGAAGCTCGTGCATCTCCTCGATCTCTCGCTCTAGCTGCGCGATAGCCCGGTTGTTTTGCTCGATGTCCCTAGCGTATGCCGTGTGCCCTTCAGCTTGCTGCTCTTCCAGCCAGTCGTGGTTCTGCTTGGTCTTTCGGTCGATCTGAACCCTGTTGGCGTCTTCCGCTCTCTGCATTCGGCTCGGCTCGCCGTTAGGCCCAGCCTTGAACCACTCATCGCGACTCGTGTTGAGCCCCAGCTTGATGCGCTCTTTTGCGGCCTCGCTGTTGTTCATCATTAGGGTCTTGTTCACGAGCCGCCGAACATAGCGTTCGTCCAAGCCCAGCGCCGCCCACTTCACGCCGTCAGCAATCAGGGCGCTCAGAGTAAACGCGCCGCCGTCAGACCCGATTTTCAGCAGGTACGAGTTGAAGTCGTCGTATTCCTTGGCCGCCTGCTGCACAAGAGACTGCGCTTCCGGGTTGCCATCGACCGGATCAAACACACGGCGCGTCCCCGACCCGTTAGATCGAGGGCGCTCAAGGTCTAGGTCCAGCGGCTTATCGGGCGAGGCGTAACCGGCCATGTCGAAGAACATGGACTCGTCGATGTCCTTCAGTGCGCCGCCTTTGTTCTGCTCGTAGAGGCCCTGCATACGCGAGAGGAACTCAAATGTCTGGACCTGCTGAAGCTGTAGCGTCGGCTCGATTGCCGCAACTGGCACATTTTCATCGACCATGACGCCCCGGGTCAGGACATTCCCGAGGATGTTCGCCGTCTGTAGGCGGTGCGTCCCCAGCCTGTAGTTGGGCGTAAAGAACATGACCTTTCGCAGCGTCTTAGTGACGGTTTCTGAGGCGCTCAGAAGGCGGGCTAGGTTCGGGTTGTTTTCCGCGACCGCCGCCATAAGGGCGCCATCAGTGACCGACCAAGCCTCTTGGAATTCTTGCTGATACTTCGGGTTGTCTGGGTCTTGGGCGAGTTTGGCTGCGGCCTCCGAGGCTCTGCGCTTGCCCTCTTGGTACCGAGCGGCCAACTTGGATTCGTCCGGGTACGGCTTTGCGACGGCTGGCAGCGTGGTCGTCTGCTCGGTTTTTTGCGCCGCCTCCCTAGCGGTGGGTTCTGTTTTTTGGGCGGGCTCTTGCTTGGCGGGCTTGGCTGGGCCGCCGCCCCCATGCGCCTCGCCTCCGGGGTCAGGACTCCTGAGCGGCCCGCCCTGACCGGGAATGCCGGGAGCGCCAGCGCCGCCGCCCGCCCTTGCCCGCGCTAACCTCGCTTTTTCGTACTGGTCCCGAGGAATAGGGACCATATCAGCGGTTATGCCCTCCGGTGGCGGCACATCCCCAGCGGCATACCGGCCCTCTAGCACAAGCGGGTGTGCTTTGTCGTACTCCGGGAACAAGGGGGACAATTTGTCGATAAGGTAAAGCGCAACCTCTTCACCCTTCCCGGGGAAATCGCGATCAAGATACTTTGCGGCGTGAGCGAGATCAAAAATGCCGCGCATGTGGTTCCTGACCGCATTTGTAATCCCGGAATCACTGGCCTCCGTAGTCACCACGACAGGCTCGGGCGGCGGCTCCTGCGCGGCGGGGTCTAGGGTTTCAGCGGGCACCTGCTCGTCCTCGGGAATGACCGTCTTTGTGCCATCGCCACGGCTCTCGTTTCCGTGGATAACCAAGTCGCCCGGCTTGATCGGCGGCACGATGTCTCTGGCGCCCGAGAACGGCGCGAGGTCTTCGGTAACATGTACGGCGCTTGTTGCTCTCCTGCTCAGTTCGGCTTCAAGGCCATCGATCAGCTCTCTCAGATGGATGCCGCCGATCCCCGGCTCGTCCTCTAGGGCGCCCTTACCCATGTTCCGCTTGCCGTACCTCAACAACCTGCTGTAGTTAGAGGCGCTCTCATCGGCGCTGGGCTCCCATGTCATTTCGTCGTCGATGCTTCTCTGCATTTCCTCGACTCGGGACCGCAGGTCGTCGTCTGATTTAGGTCGGAAAGTGAAATCAGCGGCCAATTCTCGCGCCTCGAAGGCCAGATCCTTCAGGTGCGCCGTAGAATCGATGTCGGCCAAGATCCGCAAGAACCTGTTCCCGCCGACAAAGTTCACGCCGTTATTCAAGTGTTCCGTTTTGTCGAACATGACGCTCATGCTCATGTCGTCTGCGTCTGGGTTGAAATTTTCGAGGTGTGAAACATAGTCCAATCGGTCAGAAAGCCCAGACAGCCACAAAACAGCGGATCGCGCATCATGGCCCGCGATCAACATGCGAACCCGGTCCTCGGTTAGCCGTTCCTTTGGGGGGATTCTCGTGGGCTGCGTATAACCCAACCAAGCCCTGATCGGATGTCGCGCCCTCTCCCACTTGTCGTTCGCGTAACCCCTCTTGCTCTCTAGACCAGCGCCATGTTGTCTTTCCATTTCCGCGCGATACAAGGCGGTCATGGACGGGTCTGCGTTCTCGTAGATGCTTTTCCGCTTGGCGTTATCAACAGGATCAAGGCCGAAATTCGCGGCTTCCTCGTTCACCACCAATTCCTGCGGGTCGTGCAAAAGCAGATCCGCCATCCTAAACCTACCAGTAGTGTCAATTGGCAGGGTCATATAGGCGTCTGTGTAATCTGGGGTTATCGAGGCTTCCAGCTCATCGGGGTGTATGTTCCAGCTATCGAAGTCCATGACAAAGCCGTGCTTGTACCGCACTCGATGTGTCGCAGGGTGTATCAAGTGGCTACTTGTAATCCCACCAAGCTGCGCCGCAGCCAAGTACATCGAGTTGGTGGCCCGCATGGACGCCGTGGCCAACCCCTTGTTCCGAGCGCTACCCCGGGTCTGCGTATTTGTCGTAAACGAAAACCCGAAAAACCC
>Ga0255781_10003628_pt1 | contig 11968 bp, 16 predicted proteins | sample 101ome_21_FD_179979 | JGI IMG/M metagenome (GOLD analysis project Ga0255781, IMG submission 179979) | Coastal salt marsh microbial communities from the Groves Creek Marsh, Skidaway Island, Georgia - 101413BT metaG (version 2) | ecosystem: Environmental > Aquatic > Marine > Intertidal zone >...
TTCTTTCAACATTTTTCTTTGTAATCTTAAACTAATAATTTCGCTTTCTAAATCACTATATCTTCCTGATGATACTATTGCTACTGCTAAACTACCACCAATACTACCTATTAATAAACCTATTGTAAATAAAATCCATTCCATTTTTATTCCTCCTCTAAGAATTCACTATTTTGATGTATTATAATTAACGAGCCACTATCTTCGTTTGGATTTTCTTCATAATCCAATCGGACATTTACTGCTTCATCAAAAATAGTTTTTTTTAATTTAGTTAATTCTTTATCAAAATTTAACTTGTTTTTGTTCTTTGTCTTTTTGTTCTTTAACTTCATATAACCTCTCAAAATCATCTTTACTTGGTATTTGTTTTTTAAAGTAAAAATATTCTTTTGCTTCTTCCATATCTGTTAAATTATCTTGGACATCTACTACTTCTTTTGCTGTTTTGTTAACTAATCTATATTTACCCATATAATTTCATTAAATCCGTATAACCACCGATAACTTTTTCATTCACAACTATTGTTGGAATTGCTAACCTACCGGTTAGTTCCATTAACCTATTCCTACTAATACCTTGTGAATCAATATTAATTTCTTCATAAGGTATGTTTTTTTCTTCTAGAAATCTTTTTGCGGATACACAACCTGAACACCAATCTGCTGAATATATTACTATCTTATCCATTGAATACCTTTTTCTTACCACCATCATATTGGTATGCGTGTCCATTTTCTATTAATAGTTCGTTCAATGATTTTTCTTCACCTTCAATAAATATCTCACCAAGTAATCTACCATATTTACCAACCCCGTGTGATTTTACTTTGAACTTACCATCATTTCTTGATAACATTTCTAAGGTATATGCTTTCGCTTCTAAACCTTTTTTCTTTTCTTCTAAATCTCTTGTTCTACTTTCCCAAGTATCAACATTTACAAATCTAATTCTTTTCTTTACTGATATACTAAAGCCTAAATCTATCCACGCGTCAGCGGTATCCCCGTCAACTCCTTTGATTAATCTTGCATTGTATATCCACGGGTCTAATTTTTTACCCATTTTATTTCTCCTGATATTGTGAACATTTCATATATTAATAAATATATGATTGCCTAATTTTCAAATGGTATTTCTATTTGATTTGATGTGAAAGCTCTTGAATCACTTTCCCAATCTTTTTCTGGTCTTACTTCTAAATTAGTATTGACAACACCATTTAAAGTATTTAAATTTAAACCTAAACTTTCACCAAATGATTTTAAAGCATTTATATCTTTTGGTAAACAATGTCCACCAAAACCCAACTTTCCATCTGGTCCTGGAACTTGATAGTGTGATTGTCCTATTCTACTATCCATTAAAAATCCTTTGATAGCAACATCCCAATCCACTCCACATTTTTCTGAAATTTGTTTCATTTCGTTTAGAAATGATACTTTTGTAGCGAGAAAACAATTATTCATATATTTTGTTAATTCTGCTGTTTCGTAATCAGTTTGTAAAAGTGGAACTCTTGGAAATCTGTATTCAAATAAATCGGCTACCTTTTCTGTATCATCTAAATCCCCACCCAATATAAATCTATCTTGATTTACGAAATCTGATTTATGATTACTTTCTGTTAAGAATTCTGGATTGAATACTAAATTTAAGTTTTGATATTTTTGTTGAAGTTTTCTTGTTGTTCCAGGTGTTACGGTACTTCTTAATAATATAATGTTTTCTACGGGAGTTCCAACCAAATCTAATTCAGAATATATTTCTGACATTTCTTGTAATGCAGTTTCAACATAACTTAAATCAATACTTCCGTCTGAATTTGATGGTGTTGGAACTGATAAAAATATAAAGTCTGAATAGGCAACTACATCTTCTAATGAATGAACTGATTTTGATTCATCTTTGTCATTGATAAATAATAAATATTTTCTTTTGTCTGAAAATCCATATTCAACGGCAGAACCTACAAATCCTCTACCAACTATTCCAATATTACAATGTTTTTTATGCATCTAGACCTAACTCCTTTTTATATCCAGGAACCCAGTCTTCAATATTCTGTGTTGGTTTCCAACCCAATAATTCTTCTGCTAATGAATTGTCTGCGAGTGTTTCTTTTGGTTCAATAACTGGTTCTCTATGAATTCTTTCTCCACCAATCATATCTGCGATATCATTAATAGAACGATTATCACCATTACCAATATTGATTACTTCACCATTACCAACTTTCGTTGACATTGATGCGAGTATATTTGCATTAACAACATCACCAACATAAGTAAAATCTCGTCTTTGTTCTCCATCTCCGTTGATTGTCATCACTTCACCCCTTAGTTTTTGGTCTGCGAATATACCAATAACCATCGCATAAGCTCCACCAACATTTTGTCGTTCTCCATAGATATTAAAATACCTTAATGATACGGTTTCTAATCCATATACTTCGGAAAACATTTTACACATAACTTCACCATAATATTTTTGTGCTCCATACGGGGACAATGGATTTATCGGGTCTGATTCTTTTGATGGTAATTTCTCGGTATTTCCATAGGCAGAAGAAGAAGCACTATAAACTACTCTCCTCACCCCTGCGTCTGAAGCACATTTTAAAACATTTAAAGTTCCTATTGTATTATTGGTTTCATATTCAACAGGATTTTCAATTGAAGGTTGAACTCTCGCTTTAGCCGCTAATAAAAATACGGTATCAGCACCTTTCATACAATCTACCAAACATTCGGCATTGTGGGGTTTCATAATATCAACCACACACAATTTTGCTTTTGGATTTACATTTTCTGATTTACCAGTTGATAAATTATCTACTATAACTACTTCGTGGTCTTGTTCTACAAGTTTATCTACGATATTACTACCGATAAAACCTGCTCCACCTACTACTACATATTTCATTTTTTCTCCTATAATTTGTTATCGTATTTATCTGTTTCTGATTTATTGTTTGTTCTGTTTTGTGGATGCATACGATAACGATATAATGGCATTCTTAAATAATAAATCTTATACTTTTCTTTAAATCTTTTGTCTAACTCGTGTCCTTCTCTCATTTTGAAATCTTCATTATAAAAACCAAGATTTGCAAGTGATTCGTAAGTATACATTATTCCATTAGCTAAAAATTCTTCTTCTGCACTATGTCTTGATAATAATTCTGCTGTTTCATTAACTTTAAAGTAATCACACGCAACAGCTTGATAATTACAATCTGTATTCATTACTCTTGGTCCAGAATTGTAATATAAAAAGTTTGATAATGTTGATAAGAAATGACTTGAAACATAATCATCACAATCAACACGAACAAAATATCTTGACATTGAGGCTTTTAAAATTTTATTCAATGATGTTGGTAAACCTAAATTTTTTCCGTTGTTTATCAATTTTATATTAATATGTTCTTTAAATACATCAACAACATCTTCCAGTCTTTCATTAGGGTCATCATTAACCACAATGACTTGATACTTTGATTTGTCCATTGTTTGAGTTGATAAACTTCTTAAACATCTATGTAACCAATTTTTCTGTTGGTAAACACAAACTGCTACGGTAACATCATACATTTTTTTTCTCCTATAACCTTTGGTAATAAATAGTAATTTATTTTCCCTAATTAAATTTTTTCTTCACTTCGTGTAAGTTTTTTAGTGAAGTAATGTTCAAGTGAAATATTGAGTAAGCCATTTCACCAAGTTCTCCACTATCAGTTAATATTTCTCCAAGATTAATTAAGAAATTATACAACTCATTTGTAAGTTCACTACCATCAAAACGAACTACTACTCCATTGTTAATTTCGTCATCATAATGACCGACCCTTTCTTTCAAAGGTCGTGTTGTATTTTTTTGTTCTCTACCAATATACAAATCAACTTCTACTTGATTGCAATCTGTGTAGATATTAGAACACCAAGGCTCTAATTGATACAACATATTTAAATCACAATTTTTAATCTTGAACGCTATATCATACTTTGGTTGTATAATTGGATACATAAGTGCATCGTGTTTAACTATACTACCCCATTTTCTAATGAATTCTCTTGTTGAATTATTCATTAAATTCTGCCACTCTACTGATTTCTGTGAATGGTCTTTTGTTAATTTTCCGTGTTGAAATTGTCCACCCCTTGCTGTTAAATGATAAACAAATGAATTCCAAGACTGAATTAAATTCATACCACCCAATACCATACGATTAAATAAATCAGAGTCTTCTCTTGCTGATTTAAAACGATAATCGTGTCCACCAATTTTCTCTAAATCTTTTTTGTGAATTAGCCAAGGAGCGAAACAACCTTGAGTAGTTTTTTCTCCATATTGTTCTTTACATTTTTCAACATATTCATCAAATCCTTTTTCATCAAAACCTTCTTCAACATCTTGTTCAGGCCACATACCAAAGTTTTCAACTATTTTTTCTGGTCCTTCCGGGTGTAGTGGTGGTTCAATTCTTGTTGAACAAACTACATTTCCGTGTTTCCAATGTTTGAACGCGTGATAGTCAGCATCTTTACCCAACATCATATCTGCGTGAAATATCATACCAATGTCTGTTGGTGCATTGTAAATAAGATAATCATACGCCTCTCCAATACCATACAAACCATCTCTTTCGTTTAACTTGACGATTGTGTTTTCGTCTTTGTTTTCCATTAACCACTCATAACATTTATCTTCATTGGCATCAACCAAAATATGTATGTAATGGTCTTTTCTAAATGCATTTTTTCTAATACTTTCTATGGCTACTTTTACATATCTCAAATTGTTTTTACTTGGAATACAAAAAGTTATTCTTGGCATATAAGGTTCTTTTTTCAAATGATGTGGTGGATTACCAAATTCATATCTTCTTTTTCTGTGTTGTTTACTTTTTGCCATTATCTGCTCTTCCCAATAACCCTTTTGTTATTGATTTGTCTTTATCATATTCTGGAAGTATGTCTGCTATCTCAATCACTATTCTTTTTACATCATCTTTTGACATATGTAAATGTAATGGTAATGATATTAGTTCTGAACTAATCTCGTGAGCGTTTTTACAAGTTCCGTGTGCGTAATTATACATTGGATATTGTGTGTTGTCTAAATAATGAACACCACAATAGATATCTCTTTTTGATAATTCTTCCATTACAAAATCTCTTAGACCTTTTTTAATTCTGATTGGATACAAATGTCTTGAATGAATTCCCTTGACTAATGCATTTTTTACTGATTGTATTGATTTTAAACCTAGTAATTCAAAATAATAATCATAAGTTTCAGAAAGTAAATTTCTGTATTGGTTGTCTTCATCTAAATATTTTAATTGAACCAACCCTATAGCTCCCATAAGTGCATTTCCGTGATATTTATACCCAACATTTGGCACATCATATTTCCAATTGTAAGTTCCTTTATTGTATCTGTCGTATGTAGATTTATCAATACCTAACCAAGATAATTGTCTTGCTAGTTTGTCGTCTTCTTCGTCTTTGAAACAAATCATACCACTATCTGCGGTTGGTAAGTTCTTGACTGCTTGAAAACTAAATACTGAAACATCAGCATCCCAACCAACTTGTGATTGTGCCATAGCTTGATATTGTGGATAAACTTTCATTGTTTGAGTTCCTGCTAAATGAGCCGCGTCTAAAATCAATGGGATATTTTGTAAATTACAAATCTCTCTAACTCTTTCATATTGTCCAATATTACCACCAATCCCAACAAACATTACTGCTCTTGTTTTGTCTGTAATATTACTCAGAATTGAGTCTGGGTCTAAACACAAACTATCATCAACATCAGCAAATACTGGTTTTAAGTTTTCATACATAATGGCGTGATTAGTAGAAACAAATGTTAATGGTGTTGTGATGATTTCATCTCCGTCTTCCCAACCATATTTTTCTTTGAATACTTTTAGTGCTAAATGTAATCCTGCTGTTGCTGATTGTAAAAAATGAGCGTGTTCAAAGTCTGCATATTCTTTCCACTTTTCTTCAAACTCAATAGCTTTTCCACCCATACCAGTCCAACTCGTATCTAAACACTCTTGAATTTCTTTTAGAATTTCTTCTGTTCTGTATTTTGGTTTTAAAACTTGTATCTTATCCATTTTTCACTCTTGCTAATATTTCTTTTTCTGGAATAACCATTAATGTTCTTCCTTCATATTGAACTTCAATACCGGTAAACTTTGCGAACAAAACGGTATCACCTTTTTCAATTGATTCACAATCTTTACCAACCTCTACTACACTAGCTTGTTGTGGTGCTCCACTATCTTGTGCTGTATCTGGTAATATAATACCACTTTCAGTTCTATCTTCTTTTTTTACCGGTTCTACAATTATTCTATCTAACAATGGTTCAAGCATCTTTACTCCTCTCGCTTACTAATTTGTTTGCGTGAACTAAACTATCTGGTGTTCCAGCGTCTGACCAAAACCCCTCTAATTCACTATATCCTGTTTTTCCTCTGTCAACATACCAATTAATTACATCAACAATTTCTAATTCACCTCGTTCTGATGGTTTCAATTCTCTAATAATATTCCAAACATTATTATCAAAAACATACAATCCTGTAACTGCATAATCAGACATTGGTTTTTTTGGTTTTTCTTCAATTTTAATTAAATGTCTATCCACACCTTGAAATACTGGAACTCCAAATCTTTCAGGGTCTGGAACTTTTTTAATAAAGATATGACTTTTTGGTTCTTTATCAAAAAATTCATCTATCCACTCTGTTGTGAATATCTGCCAAGGATTATTTCCAAAGTCATCTTCAAAAATATTATCACCAAGACAAACCGTAATTGGTTCATCACCAGCGAAACTTTCACACAAACTTAATGCTTGAGCGATACCACCAGGTTTTTCTTGAACTCTGTAAGTAATATCTACTCCATATTCTTCACCACTTCCTAATTGGTTCATTATTTGACCACAATGTTCTTTACCGGAAACAATACAAATTTCTGTAATTCCTATTTGTTTTAGTGTTTGTAGTGGATAATAAATCATTGGTTTATCGTAAATTGGTAATAATGATTTGTTAAATATTTTTGTTAATGGATACAATCTTGACCCGTGTCCACCTGATAAAATTATTCCTCTCATTTTATTTCCTCCATAATTTCTTTTAATGTTTCAATAGAAATAGCTTGGTCAGCATCACTAATTGATTTTTCTGGTTCAGGGTGTGATTCAATAATCAGTCCGTCAGCACCAGCGGCTATAGCGGCTTTAGATATTGGTTTAACAAAGTTTCTATATCCTGTGCTATGACTTGGGTCATAAATAATAGGAATATCACAAAACTCTTTTAGTGCTGGTATCATCATTAAGTCTGGTGCCCATCTCGTAGATGGAAATATATGTCTGTAAGAAGGCATTCCAACAACACCTCGTAAACATATTGCTACCTTTTCATTACCCCCAACTAATATTCTTTCACACGCTCCAAGTATTTCATCAAGTGTTCCCCAAGTTCCTCTTTTTAATAATATTGGTTTATCTAACTTACCTAACTCATCTAATAATGTATAGTTTTGAAAGTTTCGTGTTCCAACTTGTATGTAGTCAATCGTGTCCATTGATAATTGATTGATTTGACTAACATCCATAATTTCAGAAACAATAGGTAGTCCACTTTCTTTTTTTGCTGTTAATAAAAATCTTAATCCGTCTTCTCTTAATCCCTCTTTCCAATCACCAATGGCTTCTGTAATTGGATAAGTGCAAGGTTTGTATGCTCCACCACGAAGTGCATCAACACCTAACTCTTTCATTTTTAAAGACCAATCAACAATCATTTCTTCTGATTCAACTGAACAAGGGCCTGATATAATAAATGGATTTTTTCCAAATTTCCATTGGTCTGCTTGAACTGATAAGTTTAATTTGTTATCGTTTATTAAAGATTGTATGTATTTATTCACCTTCATTTCCTAACTCGTATAATCTTTCTTTTATTTTAATGTTTGCTTCAGCGTCAATTAAATCTTGTTCACTATGAACATTTGTGCAGTTATCTACATAACTTCCAACTCTACGACTAATTTCACCACTTTCAACAAATTCTTTTTTCATAATTCTTACTGAACCATTTCTTGTTCCTTTATTGTCTACGGTAAATAAATCATCATATTTGTTTTCAACAGCATATTCTAACAAAGTATCTAAATCTACTTTTCTGTCCGGGTGGTCAGGTTGAACTCCAACAATGTGTGTGACATTTTTTAAATCTTCTCTTAAAATAGAACCATTTTCTCTTATTCTAGAGTGTTGGTCTGGATTGTATATGTCGTTCTGTATTACATTTACATAAACATCTGCAACTTCTCTTTCACCCATATACTCTTTATCTCGTTTAACAATATGAAGTTCTTTTTTATCTATGTGAACCATATGAGTATAAACATCTAATATATTTTGGTGTCTATATCCGTGAACTAAATCGGCTACCTTAATTGATTCACTCGTTACGATAATATCTATTGTGTATTTAGATTTCATTGCGTAATCTAATGAGTGTTCTAATAATGTTTGTCCAGCGATAATTCTTAAATTTTTATTTTTTACTCGTGTCGAGTCCATTTTTGCTGGTATAATAACCAACGCTCTAATGTTATCCATTTATTTCTCCAAATTTATCTACAGCCCATTTGTAAGCTTTTGTTTGTCCTTCCCAAGTCATTCCACCAACATGCGGTGTAATTACTATTCTATCACTCCCCATAATTTCAGGATATCTACTATTGGCGAACTCTATTAGTTTAGAATTTTTTACATTTCCAAATTCATCTCTAATAACATCAGTTCCATATCCACCCAATTCATCTCTACTATGAAGTGATTTTATAATTTCTTTTTCGTCAACCAATTCTCCTCTTGAAGTATTGATTAGTATAGCACCTTTTTTCATATTTGATAAAAATTCTCTATCAACCATATTTCTTGTTTCTTCATTTGCGTGTAAGTGTAAAAAAACAACATCAGACTTTTCTTGTAATTTTTTTATTTCTACTTGTTCATACTCAAATGTTTCAACATACGGGTCATTTACTAAGATATTAACTCCCCAACCTTTAAACAATTCGGCTGTTATCTTTCCAAGTCTACCAAAACCAATAATACCAATAGTCAATCCTTTTATTTGTCTGCCTATTAAAGGTTCATAATCCCATTTACCTTTTTTAACTGAATCAAATCCCTCTGGTATTTTTCTCAACAATGACATCATTAAACCAAATGATAATTCTGCCGTTGAAGGTAAATCATTAATCAATTCAAAATCTTCTTTCAATGACCAAACTTCTATATTTTTTTCACCAAGAACATATTGTAAATCAATGTGATTTAGTCCAGTTGAACAAGTATTGATTACTTTTATATTACTATTCTCTAAAACTTCTTCATCTAAAATAAAGTCTTGTTTATTTGGATTAGTGAATAAATACTTTATGTCTGGTGTTTCAGATAAAAGTGTTGTTAATTCAAGTTTTGATATTTCTGGAACATAAATAACTTCACCATATTGTTCTAATCTTTCATAAACCCCGTCTAAATGTTTGATTGGTGTAATACAAACGATTTTCATTTCATTCTTTCTCCAATAATACACGCGTCTGGTAATTGTCTAAATGGTGGTTCTTCGTATTTTAATCTAACTTGTCCAGCTCCACACTCAGTCATATATTTTGAAAAACGATATTGGTCTGATAAATATTTCATACCTTGTTGTCCAAATACTTTTGTGAATTTGTATCCGTTTAAATACTCCGAAGTATTTCCATTCGGGTCTCTTGAATCACTACCATCAGGCATTTCAATCAATGGAAAGTTTACATAATCAAATCCACCAACTTCTCTAATGTATTTCATTTTAGAAGCAAAGAAACTTCCTCTCATTGACCAACATTGTAAAGGTTCTTCAAACAAATGTTTATTTTCTTCTTTAGCATAATCTCTCCAATTGTATCCGTTTTTCAACCAATAAGATAATCTTGCTTCTTCCAATGGATTAATATCCCACGGGTAGTTCCACCCATTTCCAATTACTTTTGTAGTTGGAAACTGATTAAAATGGTCTATACAAACATTGATAAAAGACCAATCGTGAACAACCATATCGTCTTGAATAAAGAATAAGAAAGTATCATCATCTAAATCCATATCATTTAGAACTTTATCATAAGCTCCCCACTCTAATCCAATGTTTTCATATTCTTTGTAATCAAATTTTTCTGTAATTATTTTTGGTGGTGCTTTATGACAGGTCCACATCACATCTAGATTATCATTTTCTTCTTTTAATTCGTATAGTGCATCAATAAACTCGGTTTGGTTTTTCTTTCCGTCCCACTCATCATACCACCAACCACATACTATAAATTGTATCTTCATTCTTCTCTCCTAAATACATAAACGGTTTCTTTAAACCAACCAAGTGTTGCATTATGTTTGATAAAATCAGAAACCTCTTTGTTATAATTCATATTCTTATTTTTAAATAAATTTAAAACATAATCTTCATTTTGTTCATTAATATGTCCATCTCCACCTTGTCCTTCTACAGCCCAACTTATAATTAAATAAAAATCAGTATGTTTTGTTAAATTTTCTACAAATATATCTTGATATTCAAGTGGAATGTGTTCTGCTACTTCTAAACATACTACATAATCAAATTTTTTACCCAAATCAAATGGTTTTGTTAAATCTAAAACTTTACCAAATCCGTTTGTCATCTCGGGTGTATTTGGATTACCATCATATGCTTCACAATTAAATCCTTTCTCGACCAAATATCTTGAGTAATCTGCATTACCACAACCAAAATCAACTACTGAACTACCATCTTCGAACAATTGTTCTAATGAGGCTTGAATACCTAAATCAATTTTATGTGCTGAAGCGACATCTGACTCAAATGCACTCGGTAGAACATTACCAACCCAAGAACCATTATCACTAATATATCCTGTAATAATACTTATTATGAAGTTTTCATCTAAATCAAGACCAAAATCTCTTGAATTTATTATAATTGTATGACAAATAGCGTTGTCTTTAACATAACCAATATCTTTTATAATTCTAATATCCCCATATAAATTTTTATCAACATTTGCAAACTGATTTTGGGTAATTATTGAACCATAATAAGTTTTCTCTGGTTGAAAATATTTCACATATTTAGAAGTTTCTATATTTTTATCTAAAACCACACATTCTGAAATGTCAAATGTTTTCTCTACTTTTTTTCCTCCAAGAGAAACGAGTTCAAAAAATAAACCTTTTGGTGTATAGTTATTTGACTTATGAACACCATTCATTTTCATAGTTGTTTCCAACCTTTCGGGTCTAAGAGTGCTAAATCACTTTCAACCATATTTTTCACTAGTTTTTTAAAATCTGTTTTTGGTGTCCAACCTAATTCATATTTTGCTTTACTAGCATCTCCTCTCAATACATCAACTTCTGCTGGTCTCATAAATCTTGGGTCTTGTTTAACATATTTTTCCCAATTAGTAATACCAACCACATCAAAAGCTGCATCTAAAAATTCCCTAATAGAGTGTGTTTCACCTGTTGCTATAACAAAGTCATCAGGTTTGTCTTGTTGCAACATTAACCACATTGACTCAACATAATCAGGTGCATATCCCCAATCTCTTTTGGCATCTAAATTACCTAATGTTATGTGGTCTGATAATCCGTGAACTATTTGAGCAACTCCATCAGAAATCTTTCTCGTAACAAACTGGTGTCCTCGTCTTTCTGATTCGTGATTAAATAAAATACCACAACAATTAAACATATCATAAGATTCACGATAGTTTTTGGTAATCCAATGAGCGTATAATTTAGAAACACCATAAGGACTTCTTGGATAGAAAGGTGTTCTTTCTGTTGCTGGATTTTCTATCATA
>Ga0255781_10003634_pt1 | contig 11957 bp, 10 predicted proteins | sample 101ome_21_FD_179979 | JGI IMG/M metagenome (GOLD analysis project Ga0255781, IMG submission 179979) | Coastal salt marsh microbial communities from the Groves Creek Marsh, Skidaway Island, Georgia - 101413BT metaG (version 2) | ecosystem: Environmental > Aquatic > Marine > Intertidal zone >...
AATCTTTGCGGCCGTTAGCGAAGCAAGGAAAAATGGAGACGATAGACAATATCTGCGGCTGGCTGAACGAAATCATGGTGTATTCAGTGAATACTGGCCGTATCCCTGCAAACCCGCTCTCAGGTATAAAAAAAGCCTTCAGCGCCCCTAAATCGACCCATTTGCCTACATTGCGGCCTGAGGAGCTACCAGAGCTTACTGAAGCTATAGAAACAGCGAATATACGCCTGATCACCAAATACCTGATGCAGTGGCAGCTCCATACCATGGTTCGCCCCAAAGAGGCTTCGGAGGCCAGATGGGACGAAATAGATCTAGAAAAGAAGCTCTGGGTGATCCCTGCTAAGAAAATGAAGATGAATCGCGATCATACCGTGCCGCTATCCTCTGCAATGACGAGGTTATTGGAGGAGTTGAGGTCTCTGAGTGGTCATAGGGGATGGTTATTCCCGTCAGATCTCTCACCCAGAAAGCCCATGAGTTCGCAGTCGGCCAATATGGCCCTTAAAAGGATGGGCTTTAAGGGAAGGTTGGTTTCTCATGGATTTAGAGCATTAGCCAGTACGACTTTGAATGAGCACGGATTTGATCCAGAGTTGATTGAGACCGCCCTTGCTCATGTTGACAGTAATAGTGTTAGAGCGGCATACAACCGAGCCGAATATCTGGAAAGACGAAGAGAAATGATGGAGTGGTGGAGCACTCACATAATTAATACAAACCAAAACATTCAGCAGATAAGCCGAGACCGTGAAAACACACACGACGACATAACACGCTCGGATTTATATGAAAAAAATCATTCTTCTATTCCAAAAAATAATTATGCCTATGCTTTGACGGGGAAGGTGCCAGACCTTAAAACGGGAAAGATGCCAAACCTTAATAAGAGCAAGGAAGCAATTCAATTAAGAATGGCTAAACTGCAACAGAAGCTTCAGAGAAGAGGTATAGATAAGATTAATTTAGGGAAAGATCACGCAAAGGAATTAGCTAGGTTCATCGCTAAGGAGCTCTGGAAAATGTATTCAGAAAAGAGGATGGGAGAAATTTGCGATCTGACTAAAGGTGTATTTATCGATCAGGTTCATAGGCCCAACGTTCCTAACGATGCAAGAGAAGGTTATTTGGTTGCTCTGCCAGAAGACGCAAAGACCTTGAGAGAATGGCTCAAGCCAATCGCGCCAAAAAGCGCATCAAAAGGAGGCCGACCGAGAAAAAAGTAAAATATATTAAAAACCTTCCTACCCATATGACTGGCAATTTTAAGGCCAATATTTTTTTGTAACACTCCTGCCACTGTTTAACAAAGACCGTGGAGGTCTAACAATGGCGAAAGATAGAGTTTTACGATGGCCTGAAGTTCACCAGCATGTCGGTTTATGTCGATCACACGTACACAATCTCGTCAAAAACGGAAGGTTCCCTAAGCCAGTAAAACTGGGCGCTCGAGCCAGTGGATGGCTTGAAAGTGAGGTTCACGCATGGATTGAAAAAAGGGTTGCAGAATCACGTAACCAGGAGGACATATCATGAGCCTCCGACAAGCTATCAATGCTAAATGCAAGGAGTGCATATACGACCCACATTCATCAGGCACATGGAGAAAGCAGGTATCCGAATGTACCTCAAAAAACTGTCCTCTTTATCCATTGCGACCTACCCCTATAGATACATCATCTAAGCAGAGAAACGCTGTTATAGCTGCAGATTTTGGCAAAAAAGGGGTAATTCTGAGTAACGTGGAGATTAAGGAGGTGTGAACCTTGCTAAAGTTCTCCACTTTCCCATGAATGAACTAACTCTTGCAGAAGCTGCCATTGAATATGCAAGAGCAGGTTTCCGTGTTTTTCCTCTCCGTGATGCTGGAAGTGTGAAAGGTAAGCAGCCAAGAATTAGGAATTGGCAAAACGCAGCCTCATCGGATGAGACTCAAATCCGTCAATGGTGGGAGAAATTCCCTAACGCCAATATTGGATTGTTAACAGGTTCTGAAGTTGGTTTCTATGCCTTAGATATTGACCCAAGACATGGAGGTGACAATTCTCTGACAAACTTAATAGAGGAGTATGGACAGCTCCCTTACACAGTTATACAGCACACTGGGGGCGGTGGACTCCACTACCTGTTTAACTGCCCTAACCTACAGAAGAATAGAGCTGGGGTGCTTCCTGGAATTGATATTAAGGGGGACAACGGTTTTATTGTTGTTGCTCCGTCGATACATCCAGACACGCGGCAAGCGTACGAGTGGGCAGAATTTCCAAGTAAAGAGGGTATTGCCGCCCCACCTCAATGGTTATCAGATTTACTCACTAAAACAAAACCGAAAACGACAGTTAAATGCAAGCCAAGTAAGGTTCAGGAGAAAAAAAATCCTCAAACATTCCTGTAGGAAAAAGGAATGGCTCACTATTTCAGAAAGGCTGCTCCCTTAAATCTTCTGGTATCTCCAATAATGATATTGCCTCTTCATTAATCAGTATCAATTTGACTGAGTGCGGGGAACCTTTACCTGAAGATGAGTTACAAGTCATTATTGACAGGGTTTTATCATGTAAATCAAAAGCGGCATACTTGTTATATAGAGACTGGATACTCTCGAAAGATGGCCCTTGTGATGCATTCTGCAAATTAATCCTTGTAACGATTACCACCTTTATGAATGCTAAGAATATAACTGCCTATCCCACACAAGAACTACTGGCCGAAAAGACAGGTATCAGCAGAGAAACAATTAGCAAGAAATTAAAGATAGCGGCGGATCAGGGGTGGATAGAAGTTACGAAGCATAAAGTGCGTAAACAGAAATACTCAAATAATGTTTACATTATACCGGCAAGATTCAGATAACCATGTGAACCTGAGCACCTAACCATGTGGCGCAGCTTCACACTAATATCTTTGAATATCCTTCAGTAGGGGGGGTGGGGGATGGCTGTCCGAGGATCCATGCACAATTGGATGAATCTGCCGCTACCCTTTTGTTTCACCCTGATGCCGGTGATTTTTCGTCATTTAGGGCCAATTTCTGCACCAGTAGTGTACGTTTGTATGATGTCGCTATCTGCTGCCACCCCACGAAAATGGCTCCCAGCGATCGTTTTTCGGGCTTCTACGGTGTGTTTCGGACAGAGGTACCCAGAAGTGATTTGGAACGGAAACACGGCCCGCGCTTCAAAAAATATGGACTCTACTAAGATCCGGCTGGTAGTCAAAATTAGGGGGCAGGTCAGAGATCGGCAATTATCCCATGAAGATTAATTGATTAAACTGAATAGTGTATCTTTAACAAAAGAATCAGAATCCTCCGGCAACATGCCAACTGACCTGATCAGGAGAAATTCATGCGCATATATACTTTTGCAAAAGGGTTGCTGTTGACTCTTCTGGTACATTCCAGCCTGATTGCGGCCCAACCGGGCGCCACACATATTGTCAACCAGCGTTTGTATGATCACCCTGCCTCGGGATCCGAGTCGTGGACACACAAACATCAGGTAATCGAAAGCGGCGAACAACGTACCATCTACAACACCATAGAACCCGTCTATGAAGTGCACCTGCCATCGTCTGACAACGCAACCGGCGCCGCAGTCGTCATGTTGCCAGGCGGCGCCATGCGCTGGCTTACTGTGAGCGCCGACACAAGCGCCCAAATAGAGACTCTGCTTGCCCAGGGTATAGCAGTGGTTCTGCTGGAATACCGCACACTGCAGATGACACCGGAAGAGATTGAAAGGCGCAGTACGCCACCTCCGGCGGATGCTCCCCCCACCGTGTTTCCAAAAATGCAGATTCGCAACGGTAACGCCAACCCCTCACCGGACGATCCGGCATTGAATGAAGTCCTGCGCCTGGCCACTGAGGATGCACATGCCGCACTGCGCCTCGTCCACGAGAATGCTCAGCAGTGGCAAATCAACCCGGACAGGATTGGTGTCATCGGCACTTCCGCGGGAGGCGGTGTCGGCTTCAGCGCGCTGATGGCGGATGCGCCGGAGGAGGAAAAGCCCGATTTTCTTGTGTCGATATTCGGACCCTCATTGGTGGACATACAGGCACCGGCCGACGATGCAGCACCACTTTTTCTGGTTACGGAGGCCAATCATGGGCCGGTGACAGACGGTCTGCTGGCCATATTCTCCATCTGGAAAGATGCCGGGCAGCCTGTCGAGCTGCATGTTTACGAAGTACCCAATTTTTCGATGACCGTAGAACTGTGGGGGCCACGCTTATTTGACTGGATGAGAGAACAAGGTATTCTGCCCACTGTAAGGTAGATTCCTGATCTTTGCTTACTCATGAACATCTGGCTGTTTATAAACTGCTACAGGTTTATTTCGATGCAGAGTGGATTGATTTTACCCTCAGTAAATAATGAAGACGAAATTAAGCAGATAGCAGCTTTCACCGGAGATCATATGAAGAAACACATGTTTATTATAGGCTTATCTATCCTGGTAAGCATGAGTTGGACCCAACTGGCAAAAGCAGATCTGCAGCCAGCATCCTCCCCTGATCCTGTTGCAGTCATACGGGAAGCCGCCAATGGCCTGCCGACCCATACGATTTTCAGACCTGCAGATTTGAGTGCTTATGGTGAACGTGAATTACCCGTTGTGATCTGGAACAATGGTGGCTGCCGGAAATCCCATTACGGTTATATCGGTTACCTGACCGGGTTGGCACAGGGTGGCTATCTCGTTGTTGCTGTTGGTGGTATTAACGAAACAGACATTCAAACAGGCACCGCCAATCCGGCAAATTCAATAGCCGCCATGGACTGGCTGAATAGTGATGCCGCCAGAAAGCAGTTCAAAGGCCGGCTGGATGCCAGCAGGATTGCCACAGCAGGTACATCCTGTGGTGGACTCGAGGCCTTGCTGGCAGCGGTGGATTCACGAGTGGATGCGGTACTGGCACTGAGTACCGGCTTTTTCCCTGGCGCTGCCAATTTTCCGGGGGTTGAACTGGAACATATAGATGATGTCAGCGTCCCAGTGCTACTGGCATATGGCGGCCCTTCCGATATGGCGGCTGATAACGCCGTGGCCAATTACGAACGCAGTGATGCCCCCTTTATACTGGTGACAGCGACTGGCGCCGGCCACAACGGACTGACTTACGGTCTCCTGGACGATCAACCTGACATGGGCGTCCTAATTGAATCCATCAACCTGGGCACCACCTGGCTGGATTATGCGCTGAAGGGAGATGATACAGCCGGTGAAAAACTAATGGCTAAGGATTGTGATTACTGTCAGAGAGAGCTCTTCACAGTACAAAATAAGAATTTTTAATTACCTGAAGTATCACTTTTCTGCAGACGATCACAGAGTGTGTTTGCGTTCATTATATACCGCAGATACGATGGCTACTTGTCTGGCAGCAGGATACCCTTGAAATCGAGGATAGCGCGTTACTCGCGGCTTACTCCAGAGACAGTTCGATGCGCCGGTTTTGCCAGTCGTGTTTGCCTTTGCCGGCGATATTGTTGCTGTTGGTATCGAAGCTGATTCGTTGTGGGTCTATGCCAAGGCCCGTCAGTATTCGCAGCATTTTATTTGAACGCTGCTTTGCCATGCCCGCATGTTCCGCGAGTGTTTCACCTGAATCCAGGCGGGTCTCGGCCTGATAACTTTTGGCCACAACCTGATAACCCCCGTTTTTGGCGGCTTCTGCGAAATCCAAGAGTTTGCCTGCGCTTACGCCGTCTATACGATCGCGGTTGAAAGCAAAATAGACCACGAGATCGCGTTCCACCTGCCCCCCCTCATCATTGATAGCGCTCTCCACCGGGAGGCTGACCGGCGCCGGCTGAATCGATACTGAAGGGTCGGTCTTCATGGCTTCGAATACGCTTCTGTATTTAGGGTGCTCCGGGCGTTTGTCGATACGCTGTTCGCCGATGATGCGATTGTTGAACGGCATGTAATCGTTGCACTCAAGATCAACATCAGGGAGTACTGTGGTACGGCCGATAAAGCGCTTGCCGCCACAATAGGCCTGATCCTCTACTACCTCTCCTTCCACCAATAGACGATGTTTGAGCTCAGGTTGCCCCCAGTCGATCAGTCCGATGGGTGACAGATGATAGGTTTCCCCCTGGTAATCAGCATAAAAACACACATCTACCTCTGCTCCGATATCCCGCACAACCGGACAGGTGACGAAGTTAATATAGGTCTGGGCCTGAGCGGAGAAGGCAGCGCCAAGTGTCAGCAGGCCAAACAATGAACGTAGAACCAATTTCATAGCGCCCTCATGAAGTTGATCAGGTCGATTTTCTCCTGGTCGGTATAGCCGATATTGAAACGACGATCGTAGAAGTCGACCAATTCCCGCAGCGTGTCTGCAGAACCATTAACAAAATAAGGCGGTCGCGCTGCAAGTGCGCGCATTTGCTGGGTCATGGTGGCACCGATATCCCGGCATCGTCCAGTGATCAAGGCCCGCCCTGGGTCATGGGTATAGACCACCGGGCCGAGATAGGAATGTGGCGTGGCGTTTGGTTTGCAAGTCACTTTAAACAACGGTAGATCGTCACGATTTGGCTGCCAGGGATAGGTGTTAGTACCCAAGTCCATCGGGAACGGGCCCATGTCCATCCCCATTGCAAGCGTGTTGTGGCAGCCGCTTGCGCAGGAACGCTTGAAAGGGTTTCCGAGCCCCTTGTCGTTGTAGGCCCCAACATCATTAATATAGAAGCGGCGGCTGAAGAAAACATCGGCGCCACGCTCAACCGATGCCTTGAAATCAGCATATTCATCGCTGCTTGCCTGACCGGCTTTCCACATCGAAAAATCACCGAATACGCGATTCACAGGGTTGTTGCCCAGTGTTCCGCGCGGGGCGAGCCGCGGCGCGTTCGGGCCGAGCCCGGGTGGTGTGTCCGCCCCGTCAAGATTGCCTGCGCCGGAATCAAAGCTCTGGGCACCGAACAGTTGCAACTCAAACGCCTCAAGCGCCTGCAACTCTGCTTCGCTCAGCGGACGTTTCAGTTCAAGGTGGTTTTTTGCCGCGTCGCGGGCCTGGTTTCGCGGCGTCAGCCCACGCGCATCCGCCATCAGTAGTCCCTGGACGAACTCTCCGGTTTCGGGGTCGGTATGCAGCAGGTTCTTGTCTGCATAGAAAAAAACATCATGTGCACCGACTCCATGGGGCAGTTCCACCATGTGTGCGATGTTTAGCACAGGTCGTGGGCGTCGAAATACCGAAATGGTCGGGTTGTCGCTGTCGATACCCCATCTGGTGCTCAGGTTGCAGCCGGTGGGGTCACGCACGACTTCGATATCGAACTCGGTCTCAACCGGATCTGGTGCATATGGAGCAGGTGGCCAAGGCATACCAATGCGTATCAGTCCCTTGTTCAACAGCAACGAATGGGAGCTCTCCTCACCGGGTGGAAGGTCAGGGCAATTGGCACCGTCGATCATCGCGAACAGAGGATCCTTGCCATCAGTCGCTTCCCAGCGTTCACGGATGGTCGCCACTGACAGGCTCATACCATCTCCCGGCTGGTGGCAGGTCACGCATGCTCGACCGTTGCTACCCAGTGCTGTGAAAAAAGGATGTTCTCTGGTATCGAGATCGCCGGCGCTGTTGATAATACCGAGCCGGCCAGTCGCGTTGCCATATTCCGAATAGGCGGGGAACAGACGTCCTTCATCAGGCGCCCACCACGCGCCGGTGGAAGTATCTGCAGCCGCCTCGTTTTCGCCTGCTGCGTTATTCTGTGCAGCTACGGGTAACTGGACCGCCATGAGCAGCAGCGCCGGCAGCAGAACATGTTTGCCTGGCATGAAGTCTCTCATCATTCGATTCCCTTTCGCTGCACCTTCCAGCCCTCACTGATGCACAATCCGCAATCTGGGCCGAGGAACATGGTAGCAGCGTCTTTGTCATTGTTGAGCTGCCATTGCATCCACGCTGTTGCAACTTTCGCGTATTCACCACCGTTTGCGTCAAAGTGGAATGTGCCACCGTGGCCGACGCCATTCTCAGCAAAAAATACCGGTACGCTTTCGATCCGTGCCAGGTCATCACTGGCATTGGGATAGGCGATGTCGCCTGGTCCACCGTTAATATAGGCAATCGGGCCATGCAGATCATCGAGGATCTCCTTGCCTACATTCAGGTTTTTATTATGACGCAAGTGTTGCGGAGGTAGTTCGTTCAATGCGCCGCTATTGAAGGCAATCACGGTATCAACACGTGGATCGGCAAACAATGTAATTGCCTGTAGTCCACCGCAGCTGTGTCCCATCGCGGCTATCCGGTCGAGATCGATACTGCCTTGCAGTGGGCTTGCAGCATCCTCATTAACTGCCCTGGCCCAGTCAATTGCCCCCTTGAGTTGTGCAACTGTCGTAAATTCGAGAGCAGCAAGCGGGTTCGGGGAGTTGTTATCGTCCCCCTCTGCCAACTGCTCAGGTGACAACAGTTCGCGCTCAAAGCGCGGATATCCCCCGGAAATAACAATAAATCCGTATGACGCGATCTCGCGCAGAAATCCGGCATAACCAAGACCATTGTCATGGCAACCACCAGTGCCCCATATCATCAAGGGCAGAGGCTTTCCGGGCAGCGTGGCGGGCATGTACACCGTGTTCTCCCGCATGTCAGCGAAAGCACGCGCAACCGCAGGATAAGGACCCGAGCCGCCTGTTTCACCGAGTATACCGACCGGCTGGATCGAAATATCGACATCCTGTGCGATAGCGGTATTGGTGCTAGGAGTGATTAACAGCAGGGCTAGAACAGCCTTCAGATGAAAATGGATTTTCATGATTTAACTCCTGAAAAAGGCCATTCACCTTGCGATGAATAGCCTCATGTTAACGCAATTCGCGCCGGCGCAGAACGTGCCTGCTCGACAGGAAAACGGCCGGCAAGTTAAGGCTTGCCGGCCGTTTCGCTTAGAACATGGCGCGCGCACCAATCGCGACTGTACGTCCGATCGGGTTGTGAGCGTTGGGATCGAACGCTAAGGTACCGTTCTGCACGTAAGGCGGATCGTTATCGAAGATATCCTGCACATCCAGCGTGAAGGTTATACTTTCAGCAATGGCGAATGGCTGCTCCAGCGTATAGCGCAGGACCAGGTCTAACTCCGTATGGGAAGGCACACCCTGAATTGGCGCAACTGTGTCGTTGTCGTAGCCGCCATAGTGATTGACGAACACAGTGGCTGAGAGACCGCCCATTTCCGCGCCTGCATAGCCGCGGGCGATAAAGGATGCTGGGTTGTTGATAGTGTCCAGCACATCACGCAATGGAGAACCAGTGATAATCGAGCGATCAAAAGAAAGGATCCTGGTGGCGTTCATACCCACGCGCCACGCTCCCCAATCCGCCATGCTTTCATAACTGGCGATGAACTCCAGACCGTCCGTTTCGTTCGCGCCCAGGTTAACTTTCCGTCCATCGACAATGAAATCGACTGTTTCATTTGGAAAGATTGGACGGCTAAACAGACCTTGAGCAACGATCTCATCTATCCTGGCTTGGTCAGGATTTCCGTCCACGACAGGGGCCAGTTCCGGCAGTTGAAGCGCATTATAATTGTTGCCCGGTGTTGCAATGCGGTCGGTGTAATCGACGTTATAGTAGGTAACGGAGAGAGCAAGACCTTCAACCGAAGCTGGCTCCCAGTCAGCACCCAGAGACCACGTGGTGGCTTCTTCCGGTACCAGATCGGGGTTGCCACCGCGAATGTACAACACATTGCGCTCGGTGCCGGTTTCGTCGACAAAACCGAATGGTAAACTACCCACAGGTTTCCACTGGTTAAAGGGCGAGCCTTTATCGGCAAGCGTCGGCGCACGGAAAGACGTGCCGTAGCTGCCGCGCAGGGTCAGCGAGTCCACAGGTCGGAACGTCACGCCCAATTTCGGATTTACCGTATCGCCGACGTCATTGTAGTCATCATAACGGACAGCTGCCGACAGGTTGAGTTCCGGACCGTTACCTCCGATGAGCGGTACAAACACCTCACCAAAGACAGAGTCTACAGTGCGGTCGGTATCGGTCACGGAAGGAGCGAGATCCTTCCAGTTGATATCCTGTCTTGCGACGCCAAGAGCAGCACGAACCTCGCCGGCCGCCAGTTCGAACAACGGTCCGTCTGCAGACAACCCATATTCGTCGATCGTGTAGTCAGTATCGACTTGAAGGCCACCCAGGAATGTATTGATCGTGGCTGGATTGTTGTTGCCCGTTGAACTGAATGGGTTGAATGCCGCGGCCGGATCGGGGTCAGCCAGCGCTGCCGCCAGAGCGGCCCCAGCTGGGCCTTGCCCGAGGTTACGGGTAAAGGAACGTTCTTCATCAACGCCACGGGCGTAGAAGACGTTACCCGACCAATTTTGGCCCAGTTGCACGTTCAAACCGCCGGTGATGTGAAAGGCCTTCTGGGATGACGCACTCCGTTCAAAGCCCAGCTCATTGGCGAAGGAATAATCGACTGTTACAGTCTCACCTACAGCACCGGGATTTACATAAAAAGGGTTGGTTGTCGGAACGGTGAACCGAGCTGTCAGCGCGCTTCCGGCCAGCACTCCGTCACGCTCTGCGTAGAACCCTTGCGCGTAGAACTCGATGTTCTTCGTGATCTCCTGGTCGAAGGTGGCAGCAACGCTGTAACGCTCCTGCTGTGGCAGGACGCCTGCACCCAGGTAGCGGCTTTGCAGGTTTTGGGTATCTGCAGTGAAATCAGTTGCAGTCAAGTTTTCACCGTCTCCACTGGGTATGGCGTAACTCACTCCGGCCACAGTCACATTGCCAGGAGCGGTACTGGTAGAGCGAAAATCCGGGCCACCCCAGGGACTCAGGTCGTCAGTGTAGAAATCACGATCTGACGCAAACAGGAGATCACGATTGTTGTATTCCCCCGCCACCATAATGGAACCGGTATCCCAGGTCTTGCCCAGTACCAAACCGAGCTGATCTTCCTGGAAACCGTCAGTAAACCGAAATCGTCCCATCACCTCGGCACCGTCAAAGTTCTTTCGAAGCAACAAGTTCACTGCGCCGCCCACGGCGTCGGAACCGTAGATGCCTGAGCTGCCATCGGCAAGCACTTCTATTCGCTCGATCGCCATAGTGGGGATAACAGAAGGGTCGAAGAACTGACTCTGCGTGCCCGCTGCAGGCAGGCGTCTGCCGTCGAGCAGGGTCAGGGTGGACTCTGTCCCGAGCCCGCGCAGGTTGATACCGGTGCCGAATGTACGGTTGGCGTTTTGGTTATTCGCCGAGGTGAACGACGCATCGGTCGCACCGAAATTGAAGACCTGCGGCAATTGTGACAACAGCTCTATCGTTGTGGTCGCAGGGTTGTTATTCATATCTTCGCGGTCCAGGCCGATAACCGGCGATCCTGTTGGTTCGATGCCGCGGATACGGCTGCCGGTAACGACGATCTCCTCGATATCCTGCGCCAGTGCCGTGGCCGGAAGGCACACAGCAATCACAGAGCAGGTGCCAAGCAAGGCACAAATACTTGATTTCAGGTTCTCGCTCATATCATTAATCCTCTTTTCACGCAGGTGATTCTTTAACGCAGCAATGGTATTGAAATTAGTTAAATGAACACCAATACCGATTAATAAGAAACCTATAACATGAAGGTATATGTTTTGGGATGCAGAGGAAGCAGCCTCTAAACAGCAGCGCCAGTTTTAAACCAGCTTGCGTAACTCTGATTTGGCCAGCTCGTAAAGTTCTCTGACATTATTGGACATCGGAATACCGTTGTGACGGAAGAAATGCAGGCACTGACTTTCCCCTTTTACCGGTATCGTGGTGAGTGTCGGATAGCGCTGAGCTAATGCCGTTTGTTGGTAGGCAATGGTGATGCCAAGGCCTTGCTCTACCAGTGTGCAGGCTTCGTTGGCAAAGCGCACTACGACAGCCGTTTCCGGTTCTTTTCCCAGGCTGTCACAGGCTTTCTTCAG
>Ga0255781_10003636_pt1 | contig 11953 bp, 8 predicted proteins | sample 101ome_21_FD_179979 | JGI IMG/M metagenome (GOLD analysis project Ga0255781, IMG submission 179979) | Coastal salt marsh microbial communities from the Groves Creek Marsh, Skidaway Island, Georgia - 101413BT metaG (version 2) | ecosystem: Environmental > Aquatic > Marine > Intertidal zone > Salt...
GACTCGGCGGACGCCTCGCCGCTACCTCCTTCCCGCCGCCGGCGGTCCCGCCGGTCGCGCATGCTTTCACCAGAACGACGCGCGCCCTCGTTTTCCTTTGCCTCGTTGCCTTCGACGTTTTTCTCCGCTTGCGTTTTTTCAGCTTGCTCGGGAGCGTTGTCCGAGGAAGGTTGCGCTTCTGCTTTGGGACCGCGGCGGTTGGACGCGCGCTTTTCTCCCTGCGAGGCGGAATTCGATGCGCTGTTGTCACCGGCATCCTCGGCCTTTGAGCGGCCTCGACCTCGGCGAGAAGCAGGATTTTCGTCTCCGTCCTTCGAAGCAGGTCCGGGCTTCGATTTGCTTGGCTGAGCTGCTTGCTCGTCAAGGATGCTGTACACCAGATCCTGTTTCTTCAATTTATCCACTCGGGCGATTCCGAGCTTTCCTGCGATTTCTCGCAATTCGGCAACTTTCTTGCCGTTCAATTCGATGATGTCAAACATCCTAATACGTGTGATGTGGGAGAGGAGAGCCCCTCAGTGCGTCCGGGTGACGCCTGCGCCTCAAAGATAGGGATTCATGCTCCCCAAATGGACTTGCACGCTTAAAAAATGCGGGAGTTCTTCACACTTTTGCCGAGGTCCGAAGCCATTCCACCACGCGAAGGTTGGAGATGTTGCCTTCGTGAAGTTCAAATTTCAGCAACGTGCTCACCTTGTGAAATCCGGATTTGCCTGCTGCTCCAGGGTTCAAGTGCAGACCTCCCCAAGCATCTGAACGCTGAACGAGCAGAATGTGGCTGTGTCCGCAAATGAAAAGGTCGGGGCGGGAGGTTTTCAGCTCAGGAAGGATTCCACGTGCGTAGCGGGGAGGGCGCCCACCGATGTGGGTCATCCACACACGGGCACCACCCACTTCAAATCGCGCGTGCTCCGGCCACACGGCTCGAATTTCTTGGCTGTCGATGTTTCCGTAAACCGCACGGCAAGGCGCAACCTCAGACAAGGCGTCCGTCACACTCAGGGAACCGATGTCGCCTGCGTGCCAAACCTCGTCCGCGCCCTCCACGTGGCGCAGAATTCGATCGTCAATGTGACCGTGGGTGTCGGAAAGCAAGGAGATGTTCACAGGAGCCAGGGTCTTTGTCCTTGGGAAGTGCAAAATCGCCCAAAATGCCGGAAATTTCACCGCATGACGACTTCCTTGAACCACATTCTCGCGACGTTGGCGCTGCTCTTGCTCGTCTTGGGCTCCGCAACGGCCCAGTCCGGGAAACCCAGCCGCGGGGCCGAAAAAGCCTACGCGAAGGCGTTGGAGGCCTACCGGTTTTTGTCCTACAACTTGGCGGTTGAGCACTTGGACAAGGCTTTGGACAAGAGTCCGGATTTTGCCGAGGCTTGGTTTCTGAAGGCCCAAATCTACCAGGAGGTGGACCACCCCCAGCTCGAGGAGGTGTTGGCGCGTGCCTTGAACGTGGACGGCCAGCGTTTTCCCCACGGGTGGGTGGAGCTAGCCCAAGTGCAATGGGAGTTGGGCAAATACGACGAGGGTCTGGCGTCGTTGGCTCAGCTCGAGGCTCTCGGACTTTCGCGGATGGCGCAAGAGATGGAAGACAAACGCGCATGGGTTGAAGCCGGCCTCCACTTCGCCCAACAAACGACGGCGTCAGGAGCGGATTTTGCCCAGGCGAACGAGGTGCTCGGCGAATTGAATACCCCGGATTTGGAGTATTACGGCGCCCTCGATTTGACGGGGATGCGCATGGTGCTGACGCGGTCGGGCAAAAACGGGACGTTGCCGTCTGTGCCGGGAGTTCAGGGCGGCGAAGATTTCTTCGAGTCGTTCATTCGGGACGACGGCACGTGGTCTCCTCCCGTTCCGTTGCCTGGCGTCAACACCCCCATGAACGAAGGTGCCCCAACGTTGAGCGGGGACGGCCGAACCATGATTTTCACGGCATGCGAAACGCCCCGCGACGGGTACGGCCCGAGAAGGGGCAAGGGGTCGTGCGATTTGTTCGAGTCGGTTTGGGACGAAGCGTCTCGCACCTGGTCGATGGGCCAAAATTTGGGCGCCCCCAATTCCAAGGGGTGGGAAAGCCAACCGGCGCTGAGTGCCGACGGCAACACGTTGGTGTTTGCCAAGTCGGTCAAAGGCCACTTGGAGCCTTCGGATTTGGTGGTGTGCCACAGGCTGGACAACGGCGGTTGGTCAACCCCACGAAAATTGCCCGGTTCCGTGAACACCGAGCGCACGGAAGAAAGCCCGTTTCTGCACCCGGACGGCAAGACCCTGTATTTCAGCAGCGACGGCCATCCGGGTTTCGGAAAGCTGGACGTGTTTGTTTCCAAGCTCCAAAAGGACGGGACGTGGGGCGAGCCTCAAAACCTCGGGCCCGGTGTCAACAGCGCAGGCAAGGACAACAGCCTGATGGTCATGCCTCGCGGAGGCGTAGCGTTGTTTGCCACCACGCGAGAGTCGGGGAACCTGGATTTTTGGCAAGTGGAGCTTCCCGAAGATGCCAAACCCATTGAGGTGGCCATGCTTCAAGGTGTGGTGAGAGATTCCCAAACAGGAGAGGCGCTCCAAGCGGAAGTCACCTTGATTGACCTGGAAACCGGCCAGGTCATAGGCAAGACGGCCTCGCGCAGCAGCGAGGGGTTTGTGATGCCGCTTCCGGGCCTCGGGTCGTACAGTTTCGAGGCAAGTGCGGACGGGCACATGTTTGGGATGACGATGTACAACCAAACCGGCGGCACCGACCTCAACCGCAGTCCTTTCGTGCACATCGACCTCGACCCCATCGAGGTGGGGTCCACGTTCACGCTCGACGCCATCCAATTTGAAAGCGGGCTGGCCTCGCTGAGCAGTTCTTACCAAGCAGGATGCGAGCGCTTGGCGCAGTGGATGAGTGAAAATCCCGACGTGAACATTCGGGTGGTGGGCCACACGGACAACGTGGGTTCGGTGCCGTTCAACATGGCCTTGAGCGAGGACCGAGCCAAGGCGGTGCAGGCGTTTTTGGTGCAGCGTGACGTGGCCGTTTCTCGAATTCAAGTCGAGGGGAAGGGCCCACTGGAACCAATCGCCGACAACGAAACCGAAGAGGGCCGCGCCGTCAACCGACGCGTCCAAGTGGTGGTGTTGGAATGAGCCTCAATGGAGATCCCAAACCGCCGACACGTACACCGTCCTCGGCGGCGCGGGATTGTAGTAACGCCCTCCAAAGGCGTTCAGCTGGTTCCAGCCGGAGTAGGACGTGTTGGTGAGGTTTCTGACTCCGGCGGAGACGACAACCCTCTTGGAAGGTGGAGTCCAGTCGAGATTCATGTTGATCGTGGCGTAGGACGGATGGATGTCCGTCCCTTCGTTGTTGAGTGGCGTGGGGCCCACTGCTCTGAGCCACGTTGCGATGGCGAAGTCGTGGCTCCGGTCCCAAAGGCGCCACCTGTGCTGCACGCTGGTCAACCACTTGGCGGAGCCGGGGAGGTTTCCTTCGCTCCAGCGGTGGAATTGCGCGGCGCCGGACCAGTCAAAACGGTGGCGCCCCCAGGTTTGGCCTGAAGCCCACTCCACACCGCTCAAGACAACCGCAGAATCTGCGTTCACGAAGGTCACCGCGCCGTTTTCTGTGACAGTTTGAACCAACGCTCCTTGAATGCGTTGGTGGTACAGCACGAGCTCGCCGGCCGTGTGGCGGGCGCCGCCTTCAAACGTCCACGCCCGCTCGGCGTTCAGGTTGGCAACCAAGGTTCCGTTGCCGTCCGTGGACAGGGATTCGAAGTTGGTGGGGTCGCTGAATCCAGAACTGACCTGAACAAAGGCGGTCACGTCCTCACCCAAAGGTTGCGACCAGCCGACGCGGGGGAGGAGTTGCGTGGCGTTGAACGGCGCCGAGTAGGCCGTGTCGGAGGCCGTGCCTTGGGCCATGCGCGTGCGCTGCGACATGGCCACGGACGTCTCGAGTCGCGCGCCGTTCTTCCACGCCCACGAAAGGGCCGGGGCCCAATGTGCACGGGACTGACGCAGTTCCAAGTCGTAATTCAGCGTCCCGTTGACGCCTTCAAGAGCGTTGTTCCATTCCCCGTACGACCCGCGGTCGTGCACGGCCAACAACGTCCATTCCGCCTGGAAATCCATGTTGGCGAACGCCCATTTGGCAAACCGCTGACGCACCCTCAAGCTGGCTCCGGTTCCCGACTCTTCCTTGTAGCCGTTGTAGAATTCGGAGGTGCCGTACGGGTTGACCTTGTCCGTCCACCGCAAGAGGGTCCAAACATCCAAACTGCTCCGATGTTGGTTGGCGCTGAGGTTCGGCACGTGCAGGTGGTGGCCCCACAAGGCACGCCGGCGTTGGACCTGAGCGTCGTAGGCGAGCCCCGGAGCTTCGGTGGGGGCGGCGGTGCTGTCAAGGGACCCCGGAAGCCCCCAAGCGCCGGTTTGAAACGCGAGCCAGTCGTAATGTTTTGCTTTTTTGGTGCCGTAGGCGCGGTCGACTTCCACATGCCAACGGCGGTTCCATTCTTGGTCTCGGTAGCCGCTGTTGGACGTCCTCGACATGCGCACGTTCCAGCCTTGGAGACTTGCAGTGGCGTTGAGTCGCGCCTGAATTCCGCCGTTCCCCGTGCTTCCCAGCACCGACTGGATACGGGCCACTTGGGGAGTGGCTGTTCCGTGCACCAACAAGGCCCCTCCGTAGGCACCGCCAAACGTGGTGGCCGCAGCCCCTGAGACGAGCTCCATGCCTCCCGACCAAGCTGGTTCGAGCCATTCCAAAGGGCTGGTCCCGTCGGCTTCGGTGAGCAAGAACCCCCGCACGTACAGCATCGTGTTGCGCACGCCAAACGGGCTGCGAATTGCCGATCCCCGCACATTCAATCGACGACTTCCGCCCATCCCTCGAGTGTCCATTTGGACTCCGGGCAGGGCGTTCAGCGCGTTGCTGACATCCGCGCTTCCGTACCCGTTGCCGAGCAAGGAATCGGCTGTCCATCGCGTGGCGGCGATTTGTTCTGGGGCCAAGAGCGGGCTGAAGGTGGCAATGGCTGCGGAATCCAAGGAAACCCAGTTCCACATCAGCGAGTCGGGAAGGGTAGACGCTTGGGTGTGCAAGGGCGCACCAATCAGGGCCGCGAACAACAGGGGCAACGCGGCAGCAAAGCAAGTTCGAATCATGGGTTTGGCAATCTCATTCAACCAACACGACGCGGGACAGCGTGCTGCCGCCTGCGCCTGTGGCTGTCAAGATATAGGTGCCTGCCGTCCAACCTGCAAGAGGCAAGCGGAGGTTGTCCTCCAAGGTTCCCTCTGCAATTTTGGCTCCTGCGACGTCCCAAACGTCAAACGCCAGTCCAGACCACGTTTCGCCCACGCGCAACGAGAGAAACTCCGTCGCCGGGTTGGGGAAAACTTCCACTCCGCGGTCGTTCACACTGGGCACGTTGTTGGTGCCTGTGGGGCGAAATTCTTTGATGAGGTTGGGGCCAGATCCGGGGTACGAGGGGCCGTTGAAGGCGAGGTAGATCGCTCCGGTGTACGGGTTTACGGCCACGTCTCGGATGCGTTGGTTGAACGACGCAAAGAGCTGATCTTCGCTTTCCACGGTCAAGCCGTCTTCGCTCATGTGCAAGACGCTCAGTCGCTCGTATTGGCCAGACAACCCGCCCAAAACAGCCATAAGCACGGACCCTTGCCATTCAGGAATCGCCGGGTGGTTGTAGTACTCAATGCCGTTGACGGCGACGCAGGGAGACCACGTTTTCAAGGGCTCGGCAACGTCGTTGGCGTCGCAGAAAGTCTGCTCGCTTGCCGTGTTGCATTCGCCTTCGACGTTGGGCCAGCCGTAGTTGCGACCCGGTTCGATGACGTTGAACTCGTCCCAGTTGCTTTGGCCGTGTTCCGAGCTGTAGATCAGTCCGTTGGGCCCAAGGCACAAGCCCTGGCTGTTGCGGTGTCCTTTGCTGAACACGTAGCTCGTGGGATCGGGGTTGTCGGCGGGAACCGTTCCGTCAAGGTTGAAGCGAAGCACTTTGCCGTTGTCGCTGTTGTCGTTCTGCGAGCTGGTCCCGCCGTCGCCGGTGTCGCCGGTGGTCATGAGCAAGGTGTGGTCCGGAAGGACGAGCAAGCGGCTTCCGTTGTGGATGCCTCCGGCGTCGACGGTGTGCAACACCTGTTCGTTGACCAAGCTGGTCCCGTTCCAATCAAACACGCTCAGGTTTTCCGCCGCGTTGCTCCACCCTGTGCCTGTGGTGTAGGCCAAAAACACTTTCGGCGTGGTGTTCCACTCCGGGTGCAAGGCCATGCCCAGCAACCCCGGTTCCCCGCTGCCGCCAAACACGTCCAGTTCCAGCACCGTTTCGTAGGCCCCGGTAATGGGGTCGATGTGCAAGACGTCCCCGTGTCGGGTGGTGCACCAGAGCATGTCGTCCGGTCCCCACAACAATTCCCAGGGGATGTTGACCCCAGAGACGAGGTCGTATTCCGTCAGCACGGTTTGTTCGAGGTTCCACGTGGTTTGGCCCCAAGCGGAGGCGCCAAGGCCCAAGGCCAAAAGGAGGGAGGTGAGCTGGGTTTTCATTCGTTCAGGGTTCAGCGTGAGGCGTCAAAAGCGACGGCACCCCAAGCGGGCACTTGCCCGCCTTCGGTCAACAAACCCGCCAGCATGCGCGCAGGTTGCATGGCGCCGTCGGGCAAGGCCGCGGGCGACGCGCCGCGGTTCAGGTACAGGTCGGTGGATTCGCCAAGGTAGGACCGGCGAATCCGGAGCAAGTCCTTCGAGACCAATTCGAATTCCGTGGTTCCGTAAAGCATGCTCATGCGGCTCCGACGCAAGTTCGCCCAGGTGGCGGTCCAATCGCGCGTGGCGTGTTCTTCCGCATTCAAATCTGCGAACCGCATCATGCGGCGGTTGTCCGGGTCGTTTCCGCCCACGTCTGCGATTTCGTCGCCGTAGTACACGCAAGGAATGCCTGGGACGCTCATGAGGTACGACATGAGCAAGCGCATTTTCGCATAGCCATCATCCCCGCCGTGCTGGATGTCGCGTGTCCAGCCTTGGAACTTCATGTCCTCGTCGGTGTCGAGCGTGCCGTCCGCGAGGGACGTAAACCGAGGTCGGTCTTGGTTGCCGGTGATGTTCCCCATCAAGTGATGTGCGCCGTACGCGGCCAAACTCTCCCGGTTGGTCGCAATCACGTCTTCCCACGAGCCGTCTTCAAAGGCGATGGCACCCACGGCCTTGTCGTAGAGGTTGAAATCAAATTGCGCGTCAAGCATGCCGCTCGACAGGTAGCTTCCAATGAGGTCGGGGCTCCCGTAGGTTTCGCCGATTTGGAACAAGCGCGTGCCCGTTTCGGCGTGCGCGGCTTTGAGTTTGGCGGTCAACTTCCGCCAAAACACCTCGCTGATGTGCTTCGTCGCGTCGTGCCGGAAACCGTCGATTCCACTGTGGTACGCCCACCACGTCGCGCTGTCCGACATGGCTTCCGCGACCTCGGGCCGCTCCAAATCCAGCGTCGGCATGAACGTGTCGAACCACGTCGTCAGCCGGTGGTCGTCCCACCGCTCGGTGTTCAGGCTTCCGTCCGGCAAGTACAGGTCCGTCGTCCAATCGGGATGCACCTCCATCAGGGGGTGATCTTCATGCACGTGGTTGGCGACGTAATCCAGCACGACGTTCATGTCGGCGGCATGGGCTCGGTCGGTGAGTTGCGTGAGGGACTCGCGTGAGCCAAGCCTCCGGTCCACCTCGGTGCAACTCACGGGCCAATACCCGTGGTAGCCACTGAATCGGCTCGTGACGTCGGTACGCGCGCTGTCCTGCCAATAGCCCCAAGCTCCTTCGGCGTTCGCCGTGATGGGGGAGATCCAGACCGTGTTCATGCCCAAATCGCGGAAATACCCGCTCTCCACCACGTCCACCACACCATCCAAGTCGCCCCCGAAGTGGTTGGCTTGCGGCAAAATGCGGGGGTCGTCGACCGGTTCGTCGTTGTCGGGGTTTCCGTTGACGAAACGGTCGACCATCAAAAAGTACATCGTGGCGCTGTGCCAGTCGGACCGGTTCAGGTCAGCCACGTCGAGCACAGGCCGGTCGCCCTCCATGGGGATCAGCACGTCTTGCGAAATCCCGCCGTCTCGGGCGGCCCAAGCCCGAACGTGATGGCGTCCCTCGCCAAATCCCTTCAGCACGGCGGGCAGGGTGACCGCCTGGTCGTGCGATCCGTGATGCACCAAAATGTTGTCTGCCGTGATGAGCAGATCGGAAGGCCCGTCGGTCGTGAAGAAGAGCTTTTCGCCGTTGGTGTTGACTTCCAGGCTCGGCGGCTGCGGGGATTTCACGGCAACCACGGAATTTCTGCCGCCCATGCCGTTGGAGATCGAGTTGGGGTTGGCGGGGTCGAGAATCCACTCGCCGTCCACCACCCATTGGTAGGGGTGATTTCCAGGTCGAAGCACGGCGTCGTGCGCAAAAACCCCAGGCTTTCCGTCCACCGGCTTTGCTGCCAAAGGTGTCCATCCCGTCAGGTCACCCACAAATTCTACGGTGCCGGAGGCTCGGAACGAAGTGTTGGCATCCCACGTGAACGAATGGGTTTGCTCGCCTTTGGACAACACCGGCACAACACGAACCGCATCTTCGACCGTCAAGCTCAGCAACCCGATTCCGCTTGGAGGTGCCAAAGGCAGGACAACCTGCCCGTCAATCACTTCCAAGGTGTCCGCTTGCCCGGGAGCTGCGGCGTAAACCACGAGGTCTGCGGATTCGCCAGGTTCGAGGAAGTCTCCCACAGGCACGGCGGTGTTGAGTGCGCCTGCTTGCACCGGCATCAACGTACCCCACGAGGCTTTTTTTGTGGCGGCCTTCGGCTTGGGAGATTGGCATCCGAGAACGGCAAAGGCCGCGACGACAGTCACAGCCTTTGCGAAAAAAATCAACGTCTTCATGAGCTTATTCGCAATCCAAAAGGGGAACAAGGGTTTCGTAGTAGATGCCGTCCCACGGAGTGGTGTCAGGCGAATACGTGAAGCCCGGTTTCAAGGGGTAGCAAATCAGGGACAGGATGCCAAGACCCTCAGGCACAATGCCTTCAAAAAATTCCTCAGGCAAGATCACGAGTCGGTAAAAGCCAGGTTTGTCGGGCACCGGAGTCATTCGGAGCTCGGGCGTGTTCGTCACGTCGGCGTCTGCCGCCAAGGCGTAATATTGGCCGTCCGTTCCGCGAGCCTTGACTTGCAAGTAAACCTCGTCGTTTTCAAGGTCGGTGAGGTCGACGTCCAGGTTGTTGTTGTACGTCATGCTCACAAAATCATCCGCCCGCCTCGTTTCAGGGAACACGCACATTTTCTCTTCGCAGAGCTTGGGAAGGACGCCCACGTTGAAGTCTTCCGTCTTGGCCTCTCCGAAGTCCTCCAGTCCGGGGTATGGAGCACCGTCTTTCAGCTTCGCCAAACACGAAATGCCTTGGCTGTACAACCCGCTTGCGTCCGTGTAGAATTGGGAAGGAACGAACGTCAAGGTGTAGGTCAAGCCGCCTTGGTGAACCAATTGCAGTTCGTCGTTGCTGTTGTTCCAAGAGCCATTCGTCCCTACGGGGTCGCTGGGCGTCCACGTCCAAATGTAGACGGGCAGGTCGGGGTTCGCTTCGAGGATGGTTTTGAGGCCAAAGGACTCGCTTTGCGAAATGTCAAACGTCAGCGTGACTTCTTCGTGAAGTCCCGTAGGGCTCGGTGTCAAGGTCACCGCTTGCCCCACGGCAAAGGATTGAAGCATGGCCAAGGAACCGGCCACAAGACCGAGACGTTTCAGCAGGGTGGTGAAGGTGTTCATGGATGGCATCACTGTCGGTTAAAGCTGAAGGTGTACGCCAGCACCGGATCCCCGTCGCAGGGACGGTCGTACACGATGTCAAGCAAATTGTCGTGTGGACGAACCACCGCACCGAGGTTGTATTGAAGCGTGTCACTCGGGTTCCCGTCGAGGTCCGATGTCGCCAAGATCAAGTACGTGGGGTGCTCTTCGTCGTCCAGCCCCCAAGTGCCTTGCTCGCCAAAGTAGTTGCGGCCCTTTTCAATGGACACGTTGTACGAGCGGTCTTCGTTCAGCGTGATTTGGAGAGGCGTGACGATGCCGTCGATGTAGAGTTCACTCAAGTCCCGCACCTCCTTCAAGGGGCTTTGCAAGTCCGTTTGGGAGAAGGAGGCCATTTGCCAAACCCCAATCATGCCTTCCACTTTGTTGAATGGTTCTCCAAGTTCGCCTTGCAATTCGGGTTTGCAGCCGGTCCAAACTCCGGCCAAAACCACGGCCGTTGCGGCGAAGAAAAAGTTGAATTTTGTGTTCATGCGTTCCAAGGGTTGGGTCAATTGCATCCGCCGACTTCGTTGAACTCAAATCCGGCCACGTTGCCCTCCGAGGCAGAAAACTGCAAGGCCATTCCGGGACAATCCCACGGAGCGTTGCGAATCGTGATGTCTTCGCCCATGGCCCCGCGTCGCTGGAGTTGTTCGACCCACAGGCCCATGCCCAAGGTCTCTTTGCGGTATTCGTTCCGTGCTGCCGTGACGACGTCGCTTGCAGAAGCCGAGCTGTCCAGGAGGTACACGCCGGAGGTGATTCCCGCGCGTTGGCGAACGGCGTTGATGTCGGCGATGGCTTGGTCCAAATTCGTCTCGGTTTCACCGTAACACTCCGCCCGAATGAGCATCAGCTGCGTGAGGTGGATGAGAGGAACGTTGAAGAAACTGTGGTCCGTGAAGCGGGTGAGCAGCGTTTTGCCCTCCGTAGGCAGGTAATCCAACCACAAGGCACGCTTGTCTTCCGAACCCCCCGTTGCGATTTGCTGAAACCAGTCCCAATACTCCGTAGTCAGGGTGACTTCCGGATTGGCGGTTGGTTGCCACCACTGGACAAATTGATCCGTGCGGTTGTCGTTGGTGGTCAAGGTGCTGTAAACCGCAAAAACGGATTCCGAACTGGTCGTTCCAATGGGCAGTCGCAACCGGACAAACGCGCTGTCCGTTTCCGGTTGCTCGAGGCTGTACTGTCCGCTTTGGATCACTTCACTGGCAAGAACGGCCGCCTCTGAGAATTCCATTTTCAGAAAGTGCACTTGAGCAAGGAGGGCTCTGGCGGCGTCTTTGGTGGCGTAGATTCCATTCTCTTCAGGCAGGTTGGCAACGGCGTCATTCAGGTCGGCTTCGATCTGGTCGTAAGCCTCAGCGACAGTAGCCCGAGGGAACGGTGCGTCGCGCAAGTAGGTGGGGAGGGGGATGCCTGGGTGGCTGTTGTCGGCCGTGTAGCCGTAGGGCTGAGCGAACATCTTGACGGCCCCCCAGAAGCAGAATGCGCGGATGAATTTGCCTTCCGCCTCCATGCGTTTTTGGTCTTCCTCAGAAAGTCCCTCGATCAAATCAAAACTGTCGAACAGGCTGTTGACGCGGAGGACGGGGTAGAAGAAGTCGCGGTTGATGCCGCCCACGTACGAGGTCCATCGGATGGTTTCGCGGTTGTAGATGGCCTTGAGGTCGTTGTTGGCAAGCGGTTCGTTGGTGTTGTCGCCGCGAAGCTCGTTCATGAGTTGGACGTCTCCGTCGTACAAGTTGGCGAGCACGTCGTAACACGAGACGAGAAGTGCTTGCAGGTCCTCAGGCGTCTCGAGGGCGTCTTCCGCCAAGATGTACTGGTCTGGATTGACTTCCAGCCAGCGGCAACCCGCAAGGGCGAGTGATGCGGCAAGCAGGGCCGTGAAAAGGAATGTTGAATTCTTCATGGCGCTTAGAAGTTGGCGTTGATGGCGAAAATGACAGAGCGCTCTTGAGGAGCAGTGAGGTAGTTGGCGCCGCCGGAGAAGTTGCGGTCTTGGCGATTTTCGAAGTCGCGCGTGAGTTCAGGGTCCAACCCGATAAAGTTGGTCAGCACGAACAGGTTGTTGCCACTCAGGCGCAACGTCACGTTTCCTTTGCTCATGGGCAC
>Ga0255781_10003639_pt1 | contig 11952 bp, 13 predicted proteins | sample 101ome_21_FD_179979 | JGI IMG/M metagenome (GOLD analysis project Ga0255781, IMG submission 179979) | Coastal salt marsh microbial communities from the Groves Creek Marsh, Skidaway Island, Georgia - 101413BT metaG (version 2) | ecosystem: Environmental > Aquatic > Marine > Intertidal zone >...
AACACTTAATGAAAGAAAGATTGGTCCATTAGCTAGTAAACAAATTTATAATTTTATGGATTTTAAACAAGTTGTATTTGAAAATTTAGATATGTTACTACCTAAAATAAATGATAAATTATGGACCGAATCAGTAAATGATCTTATGTCAAGAGTAATTGCAGTAGAAGCACCTAAAGATAGTAGTAATGAAGGTCGTTTATTAGATTTATTAGAAAGATTTTGTACTGGTTCAACTTCTTCATCAGAAGTAGAAGATATTTTAAGAGGTAAAGCTATTATAAATTCTACTCATACAGAATTTAGAATTAATGATTTAATGGAATTCTTAGATAGACATAGATTTAAAGAATTTAAATTAAATGAAATAACAGCATATCTTAAAAATTTAGGAGCAGAACATTCTGGTAAAAAAGTAAAAGGTAAATTTATGAATGTATGGTCTATAAAAAATTTTAGTATTCAAGACGAAGAATTTACACAACCAAAAATAGAAAAGGAGGCTTATGAATAAAGAAAGAGCAATTAATATTTTACTTGATTTTGCAAAAAACCATGAAGAAGATTGGTATGCAAAAGATAGCGATGCTTTAACTGCTGCAATTATTTTTTTAGAAAAAGATATACAATCAAATAAAAAAGATGCTAAAGTAGAAGTAAAAGGAATTTCATTTGATATTAGAAAGGGAGTATGATTTTATTTTTTGATACAGAAACAAATGGTTTATGGCGTAGAGATTTAAATCCAGATCACGAAGATCAACCAAGATTAGTTAGTTTAGCTTTTCAAGTTACTGACGATAATGAAAAAGTTGTTGCTCAATATTCTAGTAGAATAGAGCCTAAGAATGTAGAGTATCCAGAATTTAAAATACCTAAAGAAGCTGCCGATATTCATGGTATATCTACTAAAGAAGCACAAGACACCGGTATATCTCTTAATGTTGCATTAGCAGTATTTACTTATTTTTCTAGTAAATGTCATACTTTAGTTGCTCATAATTTAGCTTTTGATATTCAAATAATTCAAAGAGAAGTAAATCTTTTAAAATATATTTGGAAACAACCAGATAATTTTCATTGTACTATGATGACTTCTAAAGATGAAATGAAATTAGAAGGTAAATTTAGCGATTATAAATTTCCTAAATTACAAGAATGTTTTGATCATTTTTTTCATAAAGGAGTTCAAAATTATCACGATGCTTTATTAGATGTACAATTGTGTAGAGAGCTTTACTTTCAATTAAGAAGAAAAGCAATTTTATTAAAAGGTCCACAAGATATACCTAAAGAATTATTAAAAAGAATTGATGGAGAAAAATATAAAAATCTAGTTAATTTTTTAAATAATATTGATGCAACTAAAATAAATGAATGGGAAAATAATTTTTGTCAGTCAGTTATTGAAAAGCTCGATAAGTATGACGAACATATATTATTATCTAATAAACAATATGATACTTTAAGAAAAATTTATAGTAAACATGGCTGAAAAATGTTTTGTTTGTGGTAGATTAGCACATATAATTGAAAATAAAATTTATTATTGTGCGGCTTGTGAATTAAAAAGAAAAGGAATAAAAGTTAATGAGCGAAACAATAAAGATATTCGGAAGCCCTGGTACAGGAAAAACGACAACATTATTGAATATCCTAGAGGAAAAAATAAAAGAAGGTTACGAGCCTAGTAAAATAGGTTTTTTTTCTTTTACTCGTAGAGCATTAAAAGAAGCTCGTAGGCGTGTTATACATAAATTTAATTTATCAGATGATGATTTAGATTATTTTAGAACTATTCATAGTTTATGTTATAGAACATTATCAATAAATAGTGGTCAAGTATTTAAAGGTGAACGTGTTAAAGAGTTTTCAGAATTAGTAAGAGTAGAGATGTCAAGTGTATCAGAAGAAGATACATCAGGTTTATCTGTAGGAAGTAAAAAAGGAGATTTACTTTTATTTTGTGATGAAGTTTCAAGATCAAGTGAAAGAAATTTAAAAGCAGTTTGGAAAGAATTAGAGTGTGATCATTCTTTTGAAGAACAAGATTATTTTTCTAAAGCACTTAAAAATTTTAAAAAAGAAAAAAAACTTTTAGATTTTACAGATATGTTAGATGCATTTTTAGAAGAAGAATACATACCTAGATTAGATATAGTTTTTGTAGATGAAGCACAAGATTTAACAACTAAACAATGGAAAGTTATTGAAAGATTAAGTGAAAACTGTAAAATAAGATACATAGCAGGTGACGATGATCAAGCTATCTATAAATGGGCTGGTGCAGATGTTAGAAAGTTTTTATCTATAAAAGGTAATATTCAAGTATTACCTGTATCATATAGACTTCCTAAAAAAATACATGGACTTGCTAATCAAATTTCAAATAGAATATCCCTAAGACAAACTAAAGAATGGTCATGTAGAGATGAAGAAGGAACTATTACTGAAATACAATCTATTGAAGATATAGATATGTCAAAAGGTAATTGGTTAATTTTAGCAAGAGCCGGGTATCAATTAAGTAAAGCTGAATCTTATTGCAAAAGAATGGGTTGGTTTTACGAAAAAGGTTACAATGAATTTAGAGCTAATAAATATGTAATTGCAATACGTTCATGGATTGCTTTAAATAATAATGAAAAAATATCTTATGATGAATTAAAAAAACTTTACTCTTGTCTTAAAACAAATGTAGGTGTAAAAAGAGGATTTAAAGGTTTGAAAAATATTGAAACTGATATAGATTTTGATTTAGAATATTTAAAAGAAAATGTTGGGTTATTAGCAGAAGGAGATTGGCAAGATATTTTACAAGGATTAGATCCAGAAGATGTACTTATGTTTGAATCTTTAGTGAAATCAAAAGATATTTTTAAGAATAAAGCAAGAATTAGACTTAGTACAATACATGGAATGAAAGGTGGAGAAAGTGAAAATGTTGTAGTTATGTCAGATATATCTTATAGAACATGGAGAAAATTAAACACAGAACCAGACGATGAACATAGAGTGTTTTATGTTGCAATTACAAGAGCTAAAAAAAATTTGTTTATACTACAGCCTGAAACGAAGTATAGTTATGATATTCGTTAACCAAAAAAAGAAAGAATTATGAAAGCACTAGGAACATACATTTTTGCTGGAGGTTTTACTCTAGGCGTTAGAAAACATTTTGATGTGCAAGCACATTTTGAAATGAAACCGGGATTATATAAAAAAACATTTAAAGCTAATTTTCCAAATATTCCTGTATTTGAAGGTGAAGACGATTGGCCAAGAGAAAAATATAAAAATAAAATAGATTTTGTTTATTGTAATCCTCCATGTGCGCCATGGTCTAATTTAGGAGGAGCACAAAAAGGAGCAGGTGCGTGGAGAGATGATCCTAGAATTAAATGTTGGCGAGATAGTTTTAATTTATTAAAAGAATTAAATCCTAAAGCTATAGCTATTGAATCTGTTCCTAGAGTTTATAGTAAAAATGGTGGTCGACCGATGATCATGGAATTAACTAAAGAAGCTAATGAACTTGGTTATCAAGTAACTCATTTATTAATTGATGGTGGCTTTACTGGTTTAAATCATTCAAGGAAAAGATTTTTCTTTATAGCAACTAAATATAATTTAAATGCAGGAGGTTTAAACTTTCAACCTTTACCAACTGCAGGTGAAGTTTTAGAATCATTTAAAAAAGAACATGGTGACATTGGTCATTTAATGAAGTTAGGAGAAAACGAAAAACCTTATTTAAAACATTGTAAACAAGGAGAAAGTTTAAGAGTTACATGGGAAAGATATAACCCACCTGAAACTTGGGTAAGAGGAGGAATGCGTAATGGAGTTAAAGGTAGACCTCAGTTTATGAAGTGGAGATTAAAATCAGACGCTCATATACCAGTTATTGCTGGAGGATTCTATATTCATCCAACAGAAGATAGATTATTTGGTCATAAAGAACTAGCATATATGGCAGGGTATCCTGTAGATTACAAATGGGAAGGACCTTCTTCATCTATTGGATCACAAATCGCAAGAGGTGTAATGCCACCTGTAGCTGAATATGTAGCAAGAATAATTAAAAATAGTATAGAAGATAAAACTAAAGCGAAAGAAGAATTAAAAATTGTAGATTATAGAAAGGTTCCAGAACAAGAGGCTTTGCTTTAATGACTCATTCTGGTATATTTGATGATATGGATAAAGATACTTTACTTAAAGATATAGATACTTTTCATAAAAAATATAAATTTGAAAAGAATGATAAAGTTGGAATTCCCGAAGACAATGAACTTGTAAATTTTAGAACATCTTTTTTAATGGAAGAGTTAGCAGAATATACTCAAGCTATTACTAAAAAAGATTCAGCAGCAGCATTAGATGCTCTTGTTGATATAGTTTATATTGCTTTAGGAACAGCTTGGCTTTTTAACTTACCATTTGAAAGAGCATGGGATCAAGTACAAAAAGCTAATATGAGTAAGATAAGAACTAAAAGCAAATCTAAAAAACGAGGTACATCTTTTGACGTTGTAAAACCAAAAGGTTGGACAGCACCAGATATTGAACAAATCATTGAAGAAGAAAGGGAAAAACAAAATGAAGATATTAGTAACAGGGTTTAATGCGCTAGCAATAGGTACAGCAAAATCACCATTAAATATTGCAACATCAGCTAGAATTTTACCAAAAGTATTAGAAGAACTAGGACACGAAGTAACTCAAAAACAAATTATACCAGGAGAAGATGTTTCGATGTATGATAAAGTTTTTGTATTTGTATTTGGTCCTAATAGCTTATCAGCAAGATATTGGTATGGTGCAGCATATACAATTATAAAAAGACCTGACGCAATAGTATCTATTGACGATTGGCAAACAAAAGATTCAGTAAGTGGTTTTAGAACATTTAGCAACGGACACTGGAGAATATGGAAAAAAGTTTCTAAAGCTGGAAATCCTGTAGGTAAAGTTAATTGGGACGAGGCTCAACCTTATAAAAAAGAAATTGAAGATTTAGTAGATTTATTTGGAAATAAAGAATGGCCACATAAATTATTAATTCCTGCGTATGATGGAGGAAATTATGATCAATTAGGAATTAAAGCTAAGGAAATTACTAATTGGGATCCATCTGCATATACTGATACATATTTAAAAAGTCCTGATAATCAAGAAGATTTATTAAATGTTTATGCACCTAACGATGGTATTAAAGAAAATGCATGGGTTTGTGCAAGTCTTGTAAGTAAACAAGGTTGGTTAGCTAAAGAAAGTTTTAATTGGAGAGTAAAAACTTTTGGTAATCAAAGAGAAGGTCAGACAAGATTAAAAGAACATGAAATGTTTCAAGAGTATAGAAAGGTATGGGGAGTAATAAGTCCTCCTCATTATCATACTGCTAAAGGATCAGGTTGGTGGAGAGTAAGATATAAAATGGCATTAGATGCTAAGTGTATAGTTTATGCACATCCTGAAGAAGCTAAAATTTTAGGTTTAAAAGTAGATAAAAATAAAATAGAAAATTCTAGTAAAGAAGAATTAATAGAAATTGCTAGAGAACATATGGATTGTTTAAAAAGTAAATTTTGGACTAGAGAAAGAACGAAAGAATATTTTAAATGCTTATTAGAGGAAAAATCTTAATAGTTGAAGGACCAGATGGTGTAGGTAAAACTACGCTTATAAATAGAATAAAAGAGAAATTTAATAATAATTTCTATATGCATTTGAGAGTTCATAAAAATATGAAACTCTGGCATACAGCAACTACAAGATTAGCTATTAGAAAACATCTAGAAGGTAGATTAGTTTTAATAGATAGACATTGGCCTAGTGAACAATGTTATTCTTATATTAGAAGTGATGGTCCTTCTTATGATCCTTCTCATTTGTATAAAAAACTTAAAGAACGAGGTGCAAAATATGTTTGGTGTATACCAGAAGATACTGCAAGAGTTAAAGAAAATCATAGAATTAACAGAGAATTACGACATGAAGAATATCATAACATTGATAATGTTATTGATGATTATTATTTTTCATGGTTTGGTAAATGTAAAAGAAATAATTTTTTAAATAAATTATCTCCTCTGAAAGACAGAGAAGATTTTATAAGATACGATTTATTTAAAGATGGTCATAAAATGGACGCATTTATAGATAAAGTAATTAATTAATGAAAGATATAAATTTAAAATATAAAAGAATGTTATGGGACGTATTTCGTCAACCAGATTTTATTTGTAAACCTAGAGATTTAAAAATAAAAGAAAAGTTAAATCATACGTGGAGTATTGATATGGACGATCCTATTATTACTATTCCTGAAAGAAAATTATCTTATCCATTTATGTTTGGTGAAGCTACATGGATGCTTCAAGGTAAGAACGATGTAGAAAGTGTAAGTAAATATGTAGGAGGTATTAAAAGATTTAGCGATGATGGAGTTACTTTTTTTGGTGCATATGGTCCAAAAATAATTACTCAATGGAGTTATGTAGTTAAAACTTTAATTACTGATAAAGACAGTAGACAAGCAGTTATAAGTATATGGAGAGAGAATCCTAGATCAAGTAAAGATATTCCTTGTACTTTAACTTTACAATTTTTTTTAAGAGAAGCAAGCGATGAATTATGGTTACATACTATCGCTAATATGAGAAGTAACGATGCATGGTTAGGTGTACCTTATGATACTTTTAATTTTAGTGCGATATCTTTTTTTATAGCATTACATTTAAATAAATTAGGACTTAAATGTAAATTAGGAGAATTAACTATTCAAGCAGGTAGTAGACATATTTATGAAAGTGATTTTAAAAAATTAGATAATATTTTTACATCAAATTATGATGATAAACCTGAAATATCTTTAAATAAACTTATTGATAAATATGCAGTAAGACCTTTAAAGTTTATTGAAATATTAGAGGAAATGGCAAATTTAGAAGGTACAGAGTTAAGACCAAATGGTATGTTATCAGAAAGGCTTAATTATCTTCTTTATGGCTAATACTTACAGACCGCCTGTTGATTTTTATTTTTTAAAAATGGCGAAGTTAGTTTCTGAAAGGGGAACATGCGTCAGAAGAAAAGTCGGTTGTGTTTTTGTAAATAAAAAAAATCATGTTATTGCTACTGGTTATAATGGTAATCCTTCTGGTTTTGTTCATTGTATAAATAAACCTTGTCAAGGCGCAAACTCCGCAAGAGGAGAAGATTTAGATAAGTGTGAAGCAATTCATGCTGAACAGAATGCTTTACTTCAATGTAAAGATGTAAATGAGATTGATAGAGTTTATACTACATTAGAGCCGTGCGTTCACTGTACTAAACTTCTTTTAAATACATCAGCAAATCAAATTATTTATGGAGAAAAATATGTTCATGACTTATCAAGAAAGTTATGGGAATCTTCTGGAAGAGGTTACACATTTATAAATCTAAGAGTATTAACTGAAAGAATAAATTAATGTTTAATTTAAATAAAATAGATACAGCAAAGTATATAGCAATAGATACTGAAACACACGATCCTAGACTTAAAACTCATGGACCTGGAGGTTTTAGAAAAGATGGTTTTGTTGCTGGTATTTCTTTTGCAACTGATAATGGTTTAAATGAATATCTACCTATAAATCATCAAGGTGGTGGAAATTTAGACAAAGAAAAAGTAATTCGATATGTTTATTATATTTATAATAAATGTAAAGAAAAGCGATTTCCAATGATATTTGCTAACGCAATGTATGACGTAGAGTGGCTTTATTCACTGGATAATAGACTTGCGCTTACTAAGAGTCATAGGATTTTCGACATTCAGACTATAGAACATTTACTTGATGAAAATAAATTAAAGTATAGTTTAGATTCACTTGCAAAGTTTTATTTAAGAAAGTCTAAATATGAAGTTGAATTAGAACATGCTGTTTTAGCAAAATTTGGTAAACGTGCAAAAGTAAAAGAAAGTTTATGGAGACTTCACGCAAATGAAGTTGCAGAGTATGCTAAAGCAGATGCTCAATTAACTTTAGATATTTTTTTAAAACAACAAACTAGAATTAAAAGAGAGCAAGTCGAGGGAATTGTTGACTTTGAATCTAGATTGATTCCTTTACTATTTCATATGAGAAAAGGTGGAGTAAGAGTTAATGTTTCTAAAGCAGAAGAAATGTATGATCAATTAGAAAAAAAACAACAAGATCATCAATCAATACTAAATAGACTTGGAGGAAGTGAAGTTAATGTATGGGCAAATGCTTCACTAAAACAAGCATATGATAATAATTCGATTAAGTATAACCACACCGAAAAGGGAACTCCGAGTTTCACTGCGGGTTGGTTGGAAACTCAAACTGATGACGTTTCTAAAACTATATTACAAATAAGAAAGTTAGACAAGATTAGAAATACATTTATAAAAAATATGATTCTAGAGAAAGCTAATGATGGAAGAATATTTTGTAGTTTTAATCCAATGGGAACTGTTACAGGTAGATTTAGCTCTCAGTATCCTAATCTACAACAAGTACCTGCTAGAGACCCTGAACTTGGTCCGATGATCAGAAGTTTATTTTTACCAGAAGAAAATCATGATTGGGTAGCATGCGATTATGCTCAACAAGAACCAAGAGTGTTAGTACACTATGCTTCTCTTAAATTAATGGAAACAGCTTTAATGATGCAAAAAGAGTATTTAAATAATCCTAGAACTGACTTTCATTCTATGGTTGCAAATATGGCTAGTATTCCTAGAAAACAAGCAAAGACTATTAATCTTGGTTTATTTTATGGAATGGGTAATAAAAAATTAGCTTCAGAGTTAGGTCTTGAACAAGATCAAGCTTATGAACTTTTTAATAATTATCATTCTAAAGTACCTTTTGTAAAAGAATTATCTAAGCAAGTATCGCATGTTGCTGCTACAAGAGGTTATATTAAAACATTATTAGGAAGAAAAAGAAGATTTGAATTATGGGAACCTAGAGATGAATGGGGACAAAAAGCATATCCATTATCAGAAGCTTCTGCTAAATATCATAAACAAGAATTAAAGAGAGCTTATACTCATACAGCAATGAATGCTTTAATTCAAGGAAGCTCTGCAGATATTACAAAAGCAGCAATGTTAAAAATATGGGAAGACGGATATTTAGATTATATTGATTTAAAACTTACTATACATGATGAATTAGATTTTTCTGTAGATCAATTACAACAAAAATGTTTAAACGAAGCTATACATATCATGAAAAATTGTGTAGAAATAGGAGTGCCTTTGGAAGTAGATGTAGAGAAAGGAAGTAATTGGGGCACAGCAAAATAAATTATGAATATTGGATTTTTAGGACTAGGAAAACTAGGTTTACCTGTAGCACTTGCTGTTGAAAGTAAAGGACATAATGTTTTTGGTACAGATATTAATGAAACAACTCTAAGAAATATTAGATTTAAAACACTCAATTATAAAGAAAAAGGTGCTCAAGAACTATTAAATAATTCTAAAATTCAAATAAAAAATTTAGAGAAAATAGTTTCAGAAGCTGATATAATATTTGTTCCAATTCAAACTCCTCATGATAAAAAATATGAAGGTATACATAGAGTACCTAAAGAAAGAAAAGATTTTAATTATGAATATTTAATAAATGGAATAAAAGATTTAAATGAAGAAATCGAAAAACAAGGTAAAGATAAAGTCGTTGTTATTATTTCTACTGTCTTGCCTGGTACTATTTCAAAGTTTATTAAGCCAATTCTTGGCTCTCATTTAAAACTTTGTTATAATCCTTATTTTATTGCAATGGGTACAACCATTGACGATTTTTTAGGTGCAGAAATAAATTTATTTGGTGTAGATGATAAAGAAGCTCTAAAAAAAGCAAAAGAGTTTTATAAAACAGTTAACAATGCTCCTTTCTTTGATACTACCATTGAAAATGCTGAATTGATTAAAGTTGGCTATAATACTTTTATTTCTACTAAGATTGCAATGATTAATACTTTAATGGAAACATGTCATAATTTACCTAATACTAATATTGACGATATTAGTAGAGCATTTGCTTTATGTGATAAAAGATTAATAAGTGACAAATATTTATATGGTGGAATGGGAGATGGAGGAGGTTGTCATCCCCGGGATAACATCGCATTAAGTTATCTTGCTGATAAATTAAATCTTTCTTATAACTGGTATGATGGTATCATGGCTCAAAGAGAAAAACAAACTGACTGGTTAGCTAATTTAATTATCTCTGAAAAATTTGAAATGGATATAAATATTTTAGGTAAATGTTTTAAACCCGAAACTAATTTACAATTAGGAAGTCCATCAATATTACTTAAAAATATTTTAGAAGAAAAAGGAGAAAGAGTTAAAATGTGGGATCCATATGTTGACTCTGTGGATATGAAAAATGTTTCTCAAGAAATGGAATGGGAAACTAAACCACAATTATTTTTTATTGGTACTAAACACGAAGCATTTAAACACTTTTATTTCTATCCTAATTCTGTAGTCATTGATCCATTTAGGTATCTTAAACTTGGAGATGATGTTAAATATATTCCTATTGGAGACAATACATGGAAGCAAAAGACAGAGTAAAGATAATAACCGATTGGATAAAAGACTACGTTGAGAGTATGGATACTCCAGCTAATTGTTTAGTTGTAGGAGTTTCTGGTGGAATTGATTCATCAGTAGTTTCTACATTATGTGCACGTACTGGAATAAAAACACTCGTAGCTTCCATGCCAATATCTCAAAGACCCGAGCATCATGACTTATCTATTAAACATAAAAATTGGTTAACAAGTAAATATCAAAATGCTTATGGCGTAGAAATAGATTTAACAGGAACATATCTTTCTTTTGAAAATTCTATGACTGATAAAAAATTTACAGAGAGTTTAGGATTTGCAAATTCAAAAGCTAGATTAAGAATGATGACTTTATATCAAATATCTGCTAGTACGAGTGGTATAGTAGTAGGAACTGGTAATAAGATTGAAGATTTTGGTGTTGGGTTTTATACAAAATATGGAGACGGCGGTGTAGATATATCTCCTATAGCTGATTGCACTAAAACTCAAGTATGGGCTATGGGTAAAGAATTAGGTATATTAGAAGAAATACAAATGGCAGAGCCAACAGATGGTTTGTGGTCTGATGGTAGAACTGATACAGATCAGTTAGGTATGAGTTATAAAGAAATAGAACATTTAATGACTAGACCAGATGAACCTATGTATGATAAATATCTTGCAATAAGAAAGAAGAATTTACATAAGATGAAACCAATCCCTGTATGTAAATTTGATGGAAAAGACACTCTGGACACAGATCAGAAAAAAACTTAAAAATTTTTTTATACAAAGAGTTGAAACTCAAATAGAACGAGGAATTCCTGACGTTCATTATGTAACTTATGGTGGTCATTCTGGTTGGATAGAAGGTAAATGGGTTAAAACTCCTAAAAGAAGAAAAACAAAAATTAAAGTAAATTTATCTATTGAACAATTAGCTTGGCATAAATCATACGAATTTTATGGAGGTAAAGTTTTTATACTTGTAAAAAAAGATAGAGATGTTTATTTATTTTATGGAAAAGATGGAGAAGCTTTAGCAAAAGGTGTTACACCAGAAGATTTTAATAAATATAGTATAACTAAAGATTGGAACAATATAGAGAATTTTTTGTCGAATAACTAATTTTAAAAAAATATAATAAAGTATTACAAAAATATAAGAAAGGAGAAATATGCCTGAAGAAAAAGAAAGCATACTGAAACGTATTCAAAAGCTTTTAAAGATGTCAGAAGATAATGGCGCATCAGAGAACGAAGCCATGCTTGCTGCTAAAAAAGCTCAAGAGTTACTTTCAGAACATAATCTATCTCGTGCAGATATACAAGATGATAGTCAAGTGGAACCTATCGAGA